>Ga0209517_10000233_pt1 | contig 98549 bp, 96 predicted proteins | sample PeaSoiMetSII2010_FD_187695 | JGI IMG/M metagenome (GOLD analysis project Ga0209517, IMG submission 187695) | Peat soil microbial communities from Weissenstadt, Germany - SII-2010 (SPAdes) (version 2) | ecosystem: Environmental > Terrestrial > Soil > Wetlands > Peat | place: Germany...
CGATCTATAGATTTTTTCATAATCACCCTCTCAGACGGCGATCGGGTCGCCTTTGTTACATGGCCGCCACGCCTGTTCGACCGCCGGTTTCTTTGACTTATTCAACGTGATTATTGTACTTCCGCCTGCCGCACCGGCGCATGTTTCACCCGTCGGAACAGGAAGATCAACGGGATGCAACATAGCACCATCACCCCAAAAATCCGGAAATTGTCCACGAATGCCCACAGGTGCGCCTGGGCGTTGAGCAGGTTGTAAATCGCGGCGTACGCCTGGTTCATGGCCGTCACCGGATCGCCACGCTGCGCCAGCGCGTGGTGCGCGGCGGCGAGCCGTTGCGTGAACGCCCGATCGGCCGGCGTCAGATGGCCGACCATCAATGCCTGATGCACCTGTGCCCGGCGGGCAATCATCGTGGTGACGAACGCAATGCCGATGCTGCCGCCGAGGTTGAGCATGAGATTGTAAAGGCCGGTGCCGCTGCCGATGTCCCGCTGGCGCAACTCGCTCATCGCCGCCGTCGTCAGTGGCACGAAAATAAAGCTGATGGCCACGCCGTTCAGCACTGTCGGCCACACGACGCTGGCCATGCTCACCTGCAAATTGATCTGGCTCAACTGGAACACCGACAGACTTAACAGCGAGAAGCCGATGAACAGCATCACCCGCAGTGGAATTTTTCCGACCAGCCTTCCCACAAAGAACGTCGTGACAAACGCCGCCGCGCCGCGCGGACTCAACGCGAGCCCGCTTTGCAGCGCGGGATAACCCATCAACGTCTGCAAAAACAGCGGCAGCTCCGCCGTCGTGCCGTAAAGAATCAGCCCCACCACCGTCATCAGCATCAGGCCGGTGCGAAAATTTCTGCTGGCCAGAATCCGCAAATTCACCAGCGGATGCTCCACGCGAAATTCCCACACAACGAACGCGATGAAAGCAGCGGTGGACACCATCGCGAACCAACGGATCCATTCCGCGGCGAACCAGTCGGCTTCCTGCCCCTTGTCCAGCACGATTTGCATCGTCGCCAGCCACAGGGCCAGCAGACCGAACCCGACGAAATCAATCGCCGCCTTCAGGTTGCGCTTGATGTAAGGCGGGTCCTCCACCAGCCAGGCGGCCAGGAACATCGCCAGGATGCCGACGGGCAGGTTGATGTAAAAAATCCAGCGCCAGGAATAATTGTCCGTGATCCAGCCGCCGAGCGTCGGGCCGATGATGGGCGCCACGACGACGGCCTGCGCGAACGTCGCCATGGCAATGCCGCGTTTTTGCGGCGGGAAACTTTCCAACATCACTGCCTGGGCGATGGGCACCATGGCGCCGCCCCCGGCGCCCTGCAAAATTCGCGCCAGAATCAGCATCGGCAGGTTCACGGCCATGCCGCACAGGGCCGACGAGAGCGTGAACATTGCGATGCAGGCGATGAAGACCCGCTTCCGGCCGAAATGATTTCCCAGCCAGCCGGTCATCGGCAGGATGATAGCGTTCGAAACGAGATAGCTCGTCAACACCCACGTCGCCTCATCCGGGGTCGAAGACAGGCTGCCGGCGATGTGCGGCAGGGCGATGTTGGCGATGGAGGTGTCGAGCACCTGCATGAACGTCGCCAGCATCACACCCAGCGCCACTGCCCACGGGCTGTGGCGCGGATGCCACTCCAGATGAGGCACGTCGTCGGACATGGACATTAAAAATTAAACGGGAAAACGACAGCGACCAGCGCAACGAATCAACCGTCGTGCGGCTGCGTTTTAACTTTCTCCCTGGGCTTTTTCATTGGGCAGCGGTCGGGTTTAATTGTCGCCGAATCGCGAACCGGAACAGAACCACTGCTGTGCCTGTTAAAATCAATGCCAGCAGGCCGATGACCCCGGCCTGCAAACTGAATTTGCTGACGCTAACGCTCGGCTCGACCGACAAACCGGGGCCAAAAGTGTGACCGGCGGGCAGTGCTTCGTCGAAAAGAATCTTCACGGGCACGCGCTGGACCACTTTCACGTAGTTGCCCGTGGCGTTTTCTGGCGGCAACAGGCTGAAGGCGGCGCCGCTCCCGGCCTGAATGCTGTCCACGTGGGCGCGGAACGACCGGCCGGCGAGGGCGTCAATTTCCACCAGCGCCGCCTGGCCGGGCTTCATTTTCTTCAACTGCGATTCCTTGAAATTGGCGACTACATAGACATCCGTCGGCACAAGGGACAGGAGCGTTTGGCCCACTTGCACATAGTCACCCGGTTCGACGGCTTTGCTCGTTACGCGACCCGCGACCGGCGAAACAATCTTTGTGTAGGAAAGGTCCAGTTGCGCCGTTCGCGCATTGGCCTGTGCCTGCTGTAATTGGGCAAGGGCCATGCCGACGGCCGCCTCGGTCGCGGCCAATTGCGCTTTGGCCTCGCTGATCTTCGAGTTGTCCGCGACCGTTTTTTGCCGGGCGGCGATCAAATCGGCGTCCGCTTTCCTGACGGCGGCCTGCGCGGCATCAAATTCCTGCGCGGAAATGGTGTTTTCTTCCCGCAATTTTTCCATCCGCTGAAAGTCAGCCTTGGCCAGCACGTCCGTGGCATCAGCGGCTTCCGCATCGGCCTTCGATTGGTCGGCCGTCGCCCTGGCGGTGGCCACTTTCTCATTCATCAAATCAAGTCCGGCGACCACCACCTTGTAGTTCGCTTCGGCCTCAGCCACGGTGGCTTGCTTTTGCGAGGCGGTCGTCGCGTAATTCGAAGGATCAATTTCAATGAGCAATTCGTTCGAGTGAACCGTTTCGTTGTCGAGCACGTGTACGGCGGAAACCTGCCCGGCGACGCGGGGTGCCACGGAAACCACGTTCGCGGCAATGAAGGCGTCGTCGGTCGTTTCGTTCGTCAACGCAAAATTGAGGTAGTGCAGCCCGAAATAGAGCAGCATCGCGAGGACACCGGCGGCCGGCCAGATAAACCACGGCGAATTCAGTTTCGCAAGCCGCGCTCTGTTCACATTGGGTGCGGCGGCTGTCGTCTCCTTGTTCATAATCTAATTTTTCCCTTTGTTTGCACCTGCGCCATTGAGGAACAGATCCACAATGCGTTCGGCAGTTCGGCGGTCCAGGCGGTAATTCGGCATCAGCAGATGCGACCGGACATAAAAATTCGTCAGGCCGTAAAAACCATACGCCAAATCCCGGCTGTCAAAACGGTTGCTCAATTCGCCATCCTTCTGGGCTCGCTTCATCAACGAGTGAATGAACTCCAGATTGCGCTGGCATTTGTCCAAATAGCGCACCTCCGCCGGGACTTCGCCCGGCGCGGCAAACGTCGTGGCGAACGCAATGCGCGTCAGTTCGCGGTTATGGTGAAAGTAATCAAACAGCGCCACCAGAATTTCGACCAATTTTCCGGGCAAATCCCGTCCGCGCGTCACGGCCTCCTGGACCACCCCAAACCGCTCGTCGTGCGCCTCGCTGACCAGCGCCTGAAACAGGCCGGCCTTGTCGCGGAAATGATAATACAGCGCCGGTTTGGACACCTTCGCGTCCCCGACAATCTGCTGGACGGACGCGGCGGCGTAACCGGCATTGGCAAAACGTTTGACCGCGGCCTGAAGAATCTGCCGGCGCGTCCGGGAACTGTTCGCGGTTTGAGCCATAAAAACTTACCGAACGGTAGGTAATAAACCCCGGATTGTCAAACGGTTTCGCGCGGGTGACTTCAGGAGGAATGGATGGGCTGTCATTTTCACTCCACGTGGGTTATGGCCGGTCCTTTGCGGCGCTTGATGCGTTTGAACAGGAAAATCAGCGGGAGGCAGCCCAGCGCCAGCCAGCCAAACAATCGGAAATTGTCCGCGAACGCCCACAAATGCGCCTGCCGATCCAGCGTCTGGTAAATCCGACCGTAGGCTTGGTTCGCGGCGGTCACTGAATCGGTATGCCGTACCAACGCGTGTTGCAGAACGGCCAGATGGTAGTGTAACGCCGGACTGGTTGTCGTCAAATGTCCGGCCATCAGCGCCTGGTGCGTTTGAGCGCCGCGCTGGATCATGGTGGTGACAAAGGCGATGCCCACGCTGCCGCCAAGGTTGCGCATGAGATTGTAAAGGCCGGTGGCATTGCCCATCTGGGCCTGGGGCAGATGCCCCACGGCCGCCGTCGTCAACGGAACGAAAATGAAACTGATGGCAATGCCATTGATGACACTGGGCCAGATGACCGCGGCTTCGCTCACCTGCAGGTTGATGTCACTCAACATAAAGGAAGCCATAGCCAGCACGGGGAAACCGACGCACATCAGCCAGCGATTGCGGATCCGCCCGACCAGCCGCCCGACCAGCATCGTGGTAAAGAACGCCCCGATGCCGCGCGGGCTCAGGGCGTAGCCGCTTTGCAAAGCCGGATAACCCATCAGGGTTTGCAGGAACAATGGCAACTCCACCGTCGTGCCGTAAAGAATGGCGACAACGATGGTGATTAGTGTCACTCCCACGGCAAAATTGCGGTTCTTCAAAATCCGCAGGTCCACCAGTGGATATTTTACGGTAAATTCCCGCACGATAAATGCGATCATTGCCGCAATGGAAATGGCCGTGAACCAGCGAATCCATTGCGAACCGAACCAATCCGCCTCCTGCCCTTTGTCCAGTATGATTTGCAGCGTTGCCAGCCAGATTGCCAGCAGGCCGAAGCCGATGAAATCTATAGTCGCCTTCAAGTTGCGCTGGATGTACGGCGGGTCCTCCACCAGCCATTGGGCCAGTAAAATGGCCAGAATGCCCACGGGCAGGTTGATGTAAAAAACCCAGCGCCAGGAATAATTATCCGTAATCCAGCCCCCGAGTGTGGGGCCGATAATCGGCGCCACCACCACGCCCTGCGTGAAGATGGCCATGGCCGTGCCGCGTTTGTTCGATGGAAAACTTTCCAGCAGCACCGCCTGGGCGATGGGTACCATCGCCCCGCCGCCGGCACCTTGAAGAACCCGCGCCAGGATCAACAGGGGCAGATTCGGAGCCGCGCCGCACAACGCCGACGCGATTGTAAAAAGCGCCACGCACCAGATGAACAACCGTTTTCGGCCGAAATAATTTCCCAGCCAGCCGGTCATCGGCAGGATGATGGCATTGGACACCAGATAACTCGTCAGCACCCAGGTGGCCTCGTCGGGAGTGGCCGAAAGGCTGCCGGCGATATGTGGGAGCGCGATATTGGCGATGGAGGTATCCAGCACCTGCATGAACGTCCCCAACATCACGCCCAGAGCAATCAGCCACGGGCTGTGGCGCGGGTGCCATTCGTCCTGGGCAGCAATCTCGGCCATGTAAACGTCCTAGGGCCGGATGCCGTCCGGTTTCCGTTGTGAGCACCGGAATTTGAAAACCGACCTGGACCGGAAAAATGATCTCTGCCGGGGAAAAGACTGCGGCCGGCTGGAATTGTTCGTGGTTGGTATCATACAAACCTACCGAACGGTAGGTAATGTAACGGGGTTTGTCAAATGCATTTGCGCGCGGGGCGGCGCACCCGGATCGGGTGGTGAAGAGCGTCCGACCACAGGCGGCGGCGCCGTTTTATTGGGTGTAAACAGAGTTGAAAGACAGCGGCGGATTTTTTACTTTGGCCGCCGGTACACGGGATGGCGACAGAAACCAAAACACCAGACTTTGGAAAGAGCATGAAAATTTGGCCCGGTCAATTTCCGGTTGCGATCGGCGCCGGGATTTCCTTGTTGCTCTGCGGTTGCAACAAGTCGTCGCCGGAATCCGGCGCGAACAGCGACGTCATCCCGGTCGGCGAATATGCCTCGTTGACGGGCAGTGAAGCCACGTTCGGCCAGTCGTCGCATGACGGGACGGCGCTGGCGATTGACGACCTCAATGCCGCGGGCGGTGTTCTGGGAAAAAAAATCCGGCTCCTCACTGAGGACGATCAGTCCCAGGCCGGGCAGCCGGCCACCGTGGCGCGCAAACTCATTTCCAGCGATGGCGTCGTGGCCGTCCTCGGCGAGGTGGCGTCGTCGCGTTCGCTCGAAGCCGCGCCCATCTGCCAGGAGAATAAAATCCCGATGATTTCTCCCGCTTCCACAAATCCGAAGGTCACCGAGGTGGGCGATTACATTTTTCGCGTCTGTTTTATTGATCCATTCCAAGGCACCGTCATGGCCAATTTTGCGCGCAAGTCACTTCACTTGCAACGGGTGGCGATCCTGAAGGAAGCCAGCAGCGACTACAGCGTGGGATTGGCAAGATTTTTCAACCAGCGCTTCATGGCCGACGGCGGAACCATCGTTGGGGAGGAAAACTACAGTCACGGCGACAAGGATTTCAGCGCGCAACTGACCGCCATCAAGGCTGACAATCCCGATGGCATCTTTGTTCCGGGGTATTACACGGAGGTGGGGTTGATTGCGCTCCAGGCCCGGCAGCTTGGCATCACCGTGCCGTTGTTCGGCGGCGACGGCTGGGAATCTTCTTCGCTGGTGCCCATCGGCGGCAAAGCGCTGGAAGGTTGCTTTTTCTCCACGCATTATTCGCCGCAGGACACTTCGCCCGCCGTGCAAAATTTCGTAAAAAAATTCCAGGCCAAATACCACGAAACGCCCGACGCGATGGCTGCGCTGGGCTACGATTCGGCGATGATTCTGGCGGACGCCATGAAACGCGCCGGCGCGACCGACGGCGCGAAGGTCCGCGACGCTTTGGCGGCAACGAAGGATTTCGCCGGCGTCACCGGCGAGATCACGATTGACCCGAACCGCAACGCCTCGAAGCCTGCCGTGATTCTAACCATCACCAACGGCCAGTTCAAATACGTGCAAACCATCGCCCCGTAGCCGCCGTTTCGCACACTCGACAAAATTCCACCGCCAAGCCATCCTGCGCGCGGTGACATCTGGCGTTGCAAACAGGAATTTTGCGGAACCGGCATGACCGAATTTCTCCAGCAACTCATCAACGGCCTGGCGTTTGGCTCGATTCTCGCCCTTATCGCGCTCGGCTATACGATGGTCTATGGCATCCTCCGCTTCATCAATTTCGCGCACGGGGACGTTTTCATGTTGGGCGCGTTCGCCGGATTTTACCTCGCGCCGAAAATCGCCACGGTTTTGCCGACGCCATCCATCGGGAGCGGACTGGTGGTCATGTTTGCTGCGATGCTGATTTGTGCAGTGATCGGCGTCGTGATTGAGCGATTCGCCTACCGTCCGCTGCGCCGCAGCCCGAAGCTGACCGTGCTCATCACCGCCATTGGCGTTTCGCTGTTTCTCGAATACACCGGGCAGTTCGTTTTCGGCGCCGCGCCCAAAAGATTTCCGCAGATCATTCCCGTTTATCCCATCGCGCATCTCGGCGGCCTGAGCATCACGAGCAATCAACTCATCGTGCTCGCCGTGACCGGGTTGTTGCTGGTGGGATTGCGGTTCATCGTGCTCAAAACAAAAATCGGTATGGCGATGCGCGCGTTGTCCTTCAATCCCGAAGCCGCGGCGCTCATGGGTGTCAACACGGACATCGTCATTTCATTCACCTTCGCGCTCGGCTCGGCGCTGGCGGCAGCAGCGGGAATTTTGTTCGCCGTCAATTATCCGGCGATTGACCCCCTGATGGGCATTTTGCCCGGCTTGAAAGCGTTTGTCGCCGCGGTGCTGGGCGGTATCGGCAACCTGCCGGGCGCGGTGCTGGGCGGACTCATCATCGGAACCACGGAGACTTTTGTGTCCGGCTACATTTCCTCGACCTACCGTGACGCCATCGCCTTCGCCATTTTGATTTTGATTCTGCTCATCAAGCCGTCGGGGTTGCTCGGCAAAAAGGAGATTGAAAAGGTATGAGGTTCCGGCACGCCAAACTCCTTTTGCTGGCGGCGCTGGGCCTGAGCCTGCTGATTTCGCTGTTCGCGAACCGCATCAATCCCTACGCGCTGTTCGTCCTCTACAACATCGGCATCAACATCATCCTCGCCGTCAGCCTGAACCTCATCAACGGCTACACCGGCCAGTTTTCGCTCGGCCACGCCGGGTTCATGGCGGTCGGCGCTTACACGGCGGCGGTCATCACCAACCAGTTCGGGGTGCTGAACGGGTTCGAATCCGGGGCGCTGTTCTTCGGCGCGTTGCTGGCCGGCGGGTTGTTCGCGGCGGTGGTGGGATTGCTGGTGGGTTTGCCGACGTTGCGCCTGAAAGGGGACTATCTGGCCATCGTGACGCTCGGCTTCGGCGAAATCATCCGTGTCATTTTCCAAAACATGAACGCCGTTGGCGCGGCGCGCGGTTTGAGCGTGATGCATGGCTACACGAATTTCTTCTGGGTCTTTGGCTTCGCGGCGGTGACGATTTATGTCGTCACGGCGCTGGTGCATTCGACCTACGGCCGCGGCTTCATCGCCGTCCGCGACGACGAAATCGCCGCCGAAGCGATGGGCATCAACACGACGAAATACAAGGTGTCCGCGTTCGTCATCGGCTCGTTTTTCGCCGGCGTCGCCGGCGGACTTTACGCCCACTCGATTCAATTTCTCACTCCCAGTGGTTTCGGTTTCATGCTGTCCATCACCTTTGTGGTCATGGTCATCCTCGGCGGCATGGGCAACACGTCCGGCGTCATTCTCGCCGCCGTGCTGCTGACGCTCATGCCCGAAGGCTTGCGCAAGCTGGCCGGATACCCGCATCTCGGTTGGATTGGCGACACACGGATGATTATTTACTCATTAATGCTGATTGTGCTCATGTTAGCCCGGCCCCAAGGACTTTTCTCCCGGCGCAAGAAGTTCCAAGGCGCAACGTCATGACAGCATCCGCCATAACCGAAAACGCCTTGTTGCGCACCGAGCGTGTGACCATCCGCTTCGGCGGACTGACGGCAGTATCAAATCTTGATTTGCAGATCGGGCGCAACGAACTGGTCGGGTTGATCGGTCCGAACGGCGCGGGCAAAACCACCGTGTTCAACCTCATCACCGGCGTTTACCAGCCGACGGCAGGCCAAATCTTTTTTGACGGCCAGTCCATTGTTGGCCACCAGCCTTATCGCATCACCGTGCGCGGTATCGCGCGCACGTTTCAGAATATCCGGCTGTTCCCGTCCCTGACGGTGTTCGACAATGTCCGCACGGTTTTCCATTTGCATTTGCGCGGCGACGTCCGCCATGCGCTCTGGCGCGGCCGGGCGTTTTGGGACGAGGAACAGGAGATCGCCGGGCAGGTGCGGGAGTTGCTGGAGATTTTTCATCTCGAAAAATCTGCCGGTGCGCCGGCCAAGAGTTTGAATTACGGCGACCAGCGGCGGCTGGAAATCGTCCGCGCCCTGGCGGCACGGCCGAAACTGCTTTTGCTGGATGAACCGGCCGCCGGCATGAACCCGAACGAGAAGACGGATTTGATGCGGCTGATTCAGTTCATCAAGGGCAAATTTCAGATTTCCGTTCTGCTGGTGGAACATGACATGCAGGTCGTCATGGGCATTTGCGAGCGCATCGCCGTTTTGGATTACGGCGTGAAGATCGCCGAAGGCCGGCCGGACGAGGTGCGTCGGAACCCGAAAGTCATTGAAGCGTATCTGGGTGAAGAAATGAAAAACGAAGATGGCGGATAGAGGATGGAAGATGAGTGGCGCCGTTGGCCATTCTCAATCTTTCATCCTCCCTTCCCGCTTGAACCAATGCTTGAAATCAAAGACCTGAGTGTGAGCTACGGCGCCATCACCGCGCTGCGCGGAATTTCCCTGTCCGTGCCGCCCGGCAGCATCGTCACCCTCATCGGCGCAAACGGCGCCGGCAAGACCACGACGCTTAAAACCGTTTCCGGTCTGCTCAGGCCGAAGGCCGGCGAAATTTTTTACCACGGCAAAAACATTGCCGGCCGGCCGCCGCACCAGATCGTCAAACTCGGCCTCTCGCACGTGCCGGAGGGCCGGATGATTTTTGCGAACTTGACGGTGATGGAAAACCTGCAGATGGGCGCGTATCTGCAAAAGGACCGGCAGGCGGTCCGGCGTGAACTCGATTTTGTTTTTGCCATGTTTCCGCGGTTGCAGGAGCGCGGGCAACAGATCGCCGGCACGTTGAGCGGCGGCGAGCAGCAGATGCTGGCCATCGGTCGCGCGCTGATGAGCCGGCCAAGATTGCTGCTGCTGGACGAGCCGTCGCTCGGTCTCGCGCCGCTGCTGGTCAAGACGATTTTTGAAAAGATTGTCGAAATCAACCGGCAACAGGGCATCACGATTCTGCTGGTGGAACAAAACGCGAACCTCGCCCTGGAAGTTTCCAACTATGGTTACGTCCTGGAAACGGGTAAAATCACCCTGCAAGGCGGTTCCGCCGCCTTGCGGCAGAATCCACAGGTCAAAAGCGCCTATCTGGGTGGCTGAAATGTCCTGTTGACTTTGTCCGCCGCTTTGATAAATTTCCCATTCCTTTGCCCGGTTTTGCAATGAAAACATATTTGCCCAAAGTGAATTTGGACCAGCGGAAATGGCACGTGATTGACGCCGACGGCGCCGTGCTCGGACGGCTGGCTGCGCAGGTGGCCGACATTTTGCGCGGCAAAAACAAGCCCGTGTTCACGCCGCACCTGGATGCCGGCGACTTTGTCGTGGTCATCAATGCCGAGAAAGTCCGGGTCACCGGCAAGAAGGAAACCGCCAAGGAATTCATGACCTATTCCGGCTGGAAAGGTGGCGAGAAATACGCCACCGTTGAACAAGTTCGCGCGCGGCATCCGGAAAAACTCATCCTGCACGCGGTGAAAGGCATGATTCCGAAGAACCGGCTCGGCAGCCGGTTGTTGACCAAGTTGAAAGTGTTCAAAGGGCCGAAGCATCCGCATGCCGCGCAGCAACCCGAACCGCTCAAGGCGGCGGCCTGATTTGATTTATGGCTGAAACGAAAACCAACGAATTTCTGGGCACCGGACGGCGCAAGACCGCCGTGGCGCGGGTGCGGCTCGCGACCGGCAACGGCAAGATCACAGTCAACGGACGTGCGTTTGACCATTATTTCGTGCTCGAAACCCAGCGGGCGCAAGCGGCCCAACCTTTGACCATCACGGGCACGGCGGAAAAGGTTGATGTACGCGTGAACGTCGCCGGTGGCGGGCCGAACGGCCAGGCGGACGCGGTGCGGCACGGCATTGCCCGCGCGCTGCTGCAATTCGACGCGAATCTGCGCGGAGCCTTAAAGGCCGAGGGTATGCTCACCCGTGATTCGCGCATGAAGGAGCGCAAGAAGTACGGCCAGCCGGGCGCGCGCAAACGGTTCCAATACTCGAAACGTTAATCGCGCTGGAAATTTACAGGCCCCGCTGGCAAAACCGGCGGGGCTTTTTTATTGCCATGAAAACATACGAATTACATGAAGAGACATTGCTGATTTCCGACGATCCGGTGCGGTTAAACCGGGAACTGATTCATCGTTTTCTCAGTGAGCGCAGTTATTGGGCACAGGGTGTATCGCCGGAAATGGTGAACCGCTCCCTCGAGCATTCGCTGTGCTTTGGGGTTTATCAAGCGGGACAACAGGTTGGTTTTGCGCGGGTGGTGACCGATTTTGCGACGTTCGCGTGGTTGGCGGATGTCTTCGTGGTCGAAGACAAGCGCGGACAGGGTATCGGCAAAAAGCTGGTTGCCGCGGTGCTCGGACATCCCCGGTTGCAGGGCCTGCGGCGGTTCATGCTCGGGACCCGGGATGCGTTTGGACTCTATGCCCGGTTCGGTTTCCAGTCGCTGGCGTATCCTGAACGTTTTATGGAAATCCGTCCGGAAAGCAGTTACAACTGTGGCCGTTGAAATGGCCGCTGAATCCAAAATGAAAACAAGAAAAGTCGCTATTATCGGCGCCTCAGGCTACTCCGGTGAAGAACTCGTTCGGCTATTGCTCCACCATCCGCACGCGGAACTGGCGGCGGTGACGTCGCGCCAAAACGCCAGGCAGACGCTGGCGCAGGTTTTCCCGAAATTCGCCAGCCACCCGATATCAAAAACCCTCCGGTTCACTGAGCCGAAGGCGGAATCGCTGGCGAAGCAGGCCGAGGTGATGTTTCTCGCGCTGCCGCACGGCGTCGCCGCCGAATACGCCGTACCGCTGCTCGATGCCGGTTGTGCCGTCATTGATCTAAGTGCCGATTTCCGGCTGAAAAGCGCGGAACGGTACCGGGAATTTTACGCCCACGACCATCCCGCACCGGAACTGCTGAAAAAATCCGTCTATGGCCTGCCGGAGATTTACCGGGAGGAAATCAAGAAATCGCTGCTCATTGCGTCGCCCGGCTGCTATCCGACCAGCATTTTGCTGCCGGTGATTCCATTATTGAAAGCCGGCCTGGTCAAACCAACCGGCATCATCGCCGATTCCCTGAGCGGTGTGAGCGGCGCCGGCCGAAAGGTGGAGGCTGATTATCTCTTCTGTGAATGCAACGAAAGCGTCCGGCCCTACGGCCTGCCGAAGCACCGGCATTTGTCGGAAATCGAGGAACAGCTCTCGCTGGCGGCGCAAACGCCGGTTACCATCCAGTTCACGCCGCATTTGATTCCGGTGAATCGCGGTATTTTGACAACGCTTTACCTTGCGCCGGAGAAACATTTTTCAACCGAAGTGGAAATGAAGAGGTTGAATGGAAAAATTTCGGCGGCCTACGCCAAAGCTTATGGCAAGGAACCGTTCGTCCGCCTGCTCGAAGGCAAGGCGCTGCCGGACACAAAAAACGTTACCGGCACGAACGTCATCGAAATTGCGTGGCGGCTCGATCCGCGCACGGGCCGGCTCATCGTCATGAGTGCCGAGGACAACCTGGTCAAGGGCGCCAGCGGCCAGGCGGTACAAAGCCTGAATATTCTGAGCGGCTGGCCGGAAACGGCGGGATTGGTTTAAGATAACTCGCAGGAGCCGGCGTAAGGAGGCTCTGTTGAAATTTGATGGAATGGAACCTCGTGACCTCGGCTGCTACAAAAAACCTGAGATGGAACGCGGCTGACTACGCCGCAAATTCCGTCGTACAACAATCCTGGGCGCGAGAACTGATCGCCAGGCTCAAATTGCACGGCGACGAGCACATTCTCGACATCGGTTGCGGTGACGGCAAGGTGACGGCGGAAATCGCGCGGGCGGTTTCGCGCGGCGGCGTTACCGGCGTGGACGCCTCGGCGGAGATGATTGCTTTTGCAAAAAAGGCTTTTCCGACGGAGAAACATCCGAATCTCGAATTTTACGTCATGGACGCGCGCAAGCTGAAATCCACGCGCCGGTTCGACATCATTTTTTCCAACGCGGCCCTGCATTGGGTGGACAATCACGACGCGATTTTGCGCGGGACCTCGTCCGTGCTGAAACCTGGGGGGCGGCTCGTCATTTCGTGCGGCGGCAAAGGCAATGCCCATGACGTTTTTGTCGCGTTGCGGCCGGAAATTCGGATGAAACACTGGCGCCAGTTCTTCCGCCGGATGCCTAAACCGTATTTCTTTTACAGTCCGGCGGATTACGAAAAATGGCTGCCCCGCTCCGGCTTTAAAGCAGTGAATGTCCGACTCATGCCGAAGGACGCGATTTACACCGGGCGTGACGGTTTTGCCGCGTGGCTGCGTACCACCTGGTTGCCTTATGTCCAGCGCGTGCCGAAAAATCTGCGCGAGGAATTCATCGCCGCCGTCGCAAATCGCTACGTTGTCAAACATCCGCCGGACGCGGGCGGCAGGATTCATGTCCGCATGGTGCGGCTGGAAATTGACGCGGTAAAAGTTTGAAAAACGCGCGCGATGTCCGCAGATTCCGGCGCGGAATCAGGCATGAAAAAATTGTTTCGTGAAATTTCAGGCTCCATCGTTGCGCCGCGGGGTTTCTTCACCAGCGGCGTGTTTTGTGACATCAAACGTCTCGGTACCGGCAAGGGGTCGGACAAGGGGCGGAAACGCGATCTGGGGCTGATCGTTTCCGAAGTGCCGGCCGCGGTCGCCGGCATGTTCACCACCAATCAGGTTTGCGCTGCGCCGGTGAAAGTTTGCATCGAGCGGGTGAAAAAAGGCATTGCCCAGGCGATCGTGGTGAACTCCGGTAACGCCAATGCCTGCACGGGCAAGCAAGGTTTGCAGGACGCCCGCGAAATGACGGCGTTGTTGGCGAAATATCTGCACCTGCCGGTGGAACACGTTTTGGTCGGCTCCACCGGACGCATTGGCGTTGCTCTGCCCATGGCCAATGTTCGTGCCGGCATTAACGAAGCGGTGACGTTGCTCGATAATTCACCAGAAAATGCCGCCCACACTGCTGAAGCCATCATGACCAGCGACACACGGCCCAAGCAAATTGCAGTCGAGTTCAAGCTGGGCGATCAAACCGTCCGCGTCGGCGGCATTTGCAAAGGTGCGGGCATGATTCAGCCGGGGATGAGCGCCACCGGCAAACGCCCGGCTGTGACGCCGCTTCACGCGACGATGCTTTGCTTCATCACGACCGACGCGGCAATTGAGGCGGACACCTTGCAAGCCGCATTGCAAGAGGCCGTGGCGCAAAGTTTTAATCGCATCACCGTGGACGGCGACATGAGCACGAACGACACGGTGCTGGTGCTGGCGAACGGTTTAGCCGGCAACCGTGCGCTGGTGACCGCGAACGTGAGTTCGCGGCTACGTCATTTAAAAGTATTTCAGACGGCGCTCAATCACGTCTGTTTGGAGCTGGCCAAAATGATTGTGCGCGATGGCGAAGGCGTCCATCGCGTTGTGACCGTGCGCGTGAACGGCGCGAAGACGGCTCAGGACGCTGATGCCGCTGCGCGGGCGGTGGCGAACAGTCCACTGGTCAAGACAAGCTGGCACGGCGGCGACCCGAATTGGGGCCGCATCATTGACGCCCTCGGCTATTCGCCGGCGAAAATCGTCGAGGGGAAAGTGGATATCGGCTACAGCACTCCGGAAAGTCGGAAGATTTTGTGGAGCCTCAAACACGGCCAGCCGACAACGGTAACATTCAAAAAACTTTGTGCTGCCGTGGCGCCGAAGGAATTTGATTTGCATGTAAATCTGAATATTGGCAAGGCGGGCGCCGTGATTTACGCCGCGGATTTGACCGAGGAATATGTGGATTTCAACAAGGGTGACGTGAGTGATCCCAGTTCGTTGGGCGGTTGAACCTGAAGACGCCTATGGCGTGGCAGCGCCCGGTGGTGTCGTGTTAACGGTTCCAGCGGCTTCGTCCAGTTCAGTCGTTGGAAAAATTTTCCACATGGGATCGTTATTTTGCTTTAACTGCGCCTTTTGCGCGGCAATCAGAAGCGTTTGCTCCTCCGGAGAAAGCTGAGATTGAGCCTGTCCGACGGTTGAACTGCCGGTTACACCGCCGGGGCCCGTGTTGCCAAAATTATTTTGGCCGGCATTCCCGCCGTCATTTCCCATGTTGCGATTCTGGCCCGGATTGTTGCCAAAGCGCGCCAGATTTCCGCCACCTCCTGGACCACCAAAACCTCCGGGCCCTCCCCGGCCAGCGAACCCTGCATTCATGGCGGGGCCGCTGGGATTCATGACGACCGGCGTGGGCGTGGTGATAGGGGCCGCCTTGACCAGGGGCATTTCCTGCACCACACCGTGGTTGTTGAACGTCACCACATTGTTCTTTAAGTCAATATGCGTTACCTCAATATCATCCTGTCCCTGTCCTTCGCTGAGAATGTAGGATTTTTGTGTTGCCGGCAGGGGCGGGCGCGGCGGGACATCCACGTAAAAGAGCGCCTGGGCAGTACCAAGAATAGTCATGATGCCGTTCAACGTGATTTTGGACGGCGGGTCGGGAGTCGGTATATTTTGAGGCTGCGGCGGGTTCAGGCCAAAGATATTGCGCGCGGCGATTGGCACATACGGATTACCCGCACCCAGGCTGATGTTTAACACCAGCGCGCTGACCAGGCAGACCACCATTTTCCAAAAAGACTTCATGCTCCAAAGCTTACTCTCCTCCAATTAACACCAATTTCAAGGGAAAGTTGCCCTGAAAGCTAAACGTCAGCAACTTGCGCGCCGATAAAGCGTGAGACATAACTTAACAGGCGCCTGGGCGCCCTTGATTTGCTTTTGCAGCCATATTTTCAGGGGAGGCACGCCGTGTCGGCGTCCCAATTTTTTGTCATTGGTTTAGATCACAGGCGGCAACATGCCGTCCCTCCCCAATCCTCCCTTTCCGGACAACGCGACCTTGCCGCACAGATGACGCCCGCCCGCCGAATGAATTCATCAGTTTGCCCCGCGGCCGGAGATGCCCTTGGTTCCCTTGGCAATGGCCCGGGCCGGTTGCTTTGGACGCAACGCACGGGAAGCCGCGCCGGCACGCCACATTTCGGAGTTGTGGATTTCGCCCAACTCCTTCGCCAACTGCGCCTGGTAATTGGGCGCGCCACAGGCGGAAAGCACGCGCGCGCATTCCTTGCCGTTCTTCACGCGTTCGTAAAGCTCTTTGAATACCGGCAACACAGCCTTCTTGAAGCGCGGTTTCCAATCCAGCGCGCCGCGCTGGGCGGTGGCGGAACAATTGGAGTACATCCAGTCCATGCCGTTTTCGTCCACCAGCCGGATGAGGCTCTGGGTGAGTTCCTCGACGGTTTCGTTGAAGGCCTCGCTCGGCGTGTGGCCGTGGGCGCGAAGCACGTCGTATTGCGCTTCCATGATGCCCGCCAGCGCGCCCATCAACACACCGCGTTCACCGGTGAGGTCGCTGAAGACTTCGTGCTGAAACGTGGTCGGGAACAGGTAGCCCGAGCCGATGCCGATGCCGACGGCGAGGCAGCGCTCCTCGGCGTGGCCGGTGGCGTCCTGCTCGACGGCGAAGCTGGAATTGATGCCCGCGCCGGTGAGGAAATTGCGGCGGACATTCAGACCGGATCCCTTCGGGGCGACCATGATCACGTCCACGTTCTTCGGCGGGATGACGCTGGTCAGTTTCTTATAGGCGATGGAAAAGCCGTGCGAAAAATACAGCGCGGCGCCGGGCTTGAGATTTTTCTTCACTACCGGCCAGATGGCGCGTTGGGCGGCGTCGGAGACCAGCATCTGGATGATGGTTCCTTTGCGCACCGCTTCCTCGATGTCAAACAGCGTCTTGCCAGGTTTCCAGCCGTCGGCGACGGCGCGGTCCCAGTCGCGCTTAAACGCCTTGGCCTGGCCGACGATGACGTTGAAGCCATTGTCTCGCAGGTTCAATCCCTGGGCCGGGCCTTGCACGCCGTAGCCGATGATGGCGATGACCTCGTTCTTGAGCACTTTGCGGGCGCGAGCCATGGGGAATTCCTTCCGCGTGATGACTTTTTCTCTTGTGCCGCCAAAATCAATCGTTGCCATAAATCAAGCTTTCTCGTTTGTGTGTTGGTTTAACCGTGTCAACTCATGCAAATGAATTTTTAATCTTAAACATCAGAGTCGGTCCGTCAAATGCAAACGCAGGACGGTGGCGCCCTCCATTGTCCGGGAGCGCGGATTGTCCTCAATCCGCAGCAGTTGGTTTGGGCGAAAGCGCTGCGAGTTGGGACGACTCGCGCTCCGCAAACCGTAGCCGTGGCCCGTCACTTTCTGGGCAGAGCCACCTTGCCGGTGCGGGTGATTTCTACCACGCCGAACGTATCCATCAGGCCGACGAACTTTTCCACCTTGCTTTCGGCGCCGGTGATTTCGATGGTGAGCGATTTGGGCTGCACGTCCACAATTTTGGCGCGAAAAATATCCGTGATCTGCATCACCTCGGCGCGCGATCTCGAGTCCACCGCCACTTTCACCAGCACCAGTTCGCGGTCCACGTATTCGCCCTCGCGGAAATCCTGCACCTTGATGGCATTCGGCAGTTTGTTGAGCTGCTTGACGATCTGCTCCAGCGTGGCCTCGTCGCCGTGGGTGACGATGGTCATGCGCGAAAGTTTGGGGTCGTGGGTCGGGCCGACGTTGAGGGTGTCAATGTTGTAGCCGCGTCCGCTGAACAGGCCGGCCACCCGCGTGAGCACGCCGAACTTGTTCTCCACCAGAATTGAAATGGTATGTCGCATAAAACCGTTTGGAAACGGGTTCACAGGCTAACAATCGCGACGCTGCCGGTCAATTTGCAAATTCAACCAGTCTGACTCTTGCGTCCCAGCATAATCAGGGTGCGGACGGGGATGCGAAATGCGCCGCTTTGCTGCTGAATGCCCAATCCGGTCAGGTGTTCGCGGGATGCTGCGGCCAGCAACGCCCGGATTTCTGACTGGGCTTCCGGCGGAGTGTTCCCGATTTCACACCAGCGCTGCAGGGTCAAGCCGCCGGGCAGCTCGGTCTGTTTGGATTCCAACGCCTCGACGGCAAGGCCGTTCCCCTCAAAAAAATCCCGCCAGCGCGCCGCGGTGTAGCTTTGGACATGAGACGGATCGTGCAGCACTTCGATTTTGTGGTTTAACTCGTCCAGCACCGGATTTTCATCACCTTCCAGATCAATCACGGCCACGCCGCCGCCCGGTTCTGTCAGACGCGCCATTTCCCCGATGGCTTTGGCAACGTCCCGAAAATGATGCGGTGCCAGCCGCGAGACAACCACCTCAAAGGAATCAGACGGAAGCGGCACCGACTCGGCATAGGCGTGAACCGTTTCCACTTTTACTCCGCGTTCTTTTGCCAGCCGTTCGAACTGCCGCAACATGTTGGGCGCGGCGTCCACCCCGACGATGCGCGCGGCTTTACCGGCAAACGACAAGGCAAGATGGCCGGGACCACAGGCCATATCGCAGACCGAATCCAATGGTTGCGATGCGAGCAGTTCATGCAAACGCCGGATGGTGGGGCTGTTGGCGTGGACTTCGCTGGCGGCGTATTGGCCGGCAATGGCGTCAAAATGTTCCCGGGCAGACGGTATCATGGCAATGGTTCTGCAAGCGCGTAAACTTATATCGCCGGTCTTCCGTTACAAAACCGGCGGTTTTTTTCTTCCTCGATGGTCGGCAACCATTTTATTTCTGCGCCGGCCGGCCCACAACTTGTCCATGCATGGCCTGCTTGAAAAATTCGCCGGAGCCGCTCAGATCGAAATCCCAGTTTTGCAACAGTGTCGGTCCCCATTCCGGATCATAACACCAGACCACCCAACTGATTCCCTTGCCTTCAAGATAATTGACAATCTGCGGCCCGTAATCGTCGGCTTGGGGGACGGTTCCCTGGGGCACGGAAAATCCGATTTCCGTCGCGATGACCGGGTACTTGTCGGCGGCGAATCCGAAATCCTCCTCCCATTTCGGCGGCCACGGCTGCGACCGCTTGTTCGGATAAGGATGTGTCACATAACCGATGCCCTCCGCGTTGATGGGCTCGAGGTTGAGCGGTGTCAGGTCGTATGCCCAATCAAATCCGGCTACGAGCGGGATGGTGTTGGTGTCGAAGGAGCGGATCACCCCTATCATTTCCTCGTTCAACGTCTTCCAGTCGCTCCAGGACACGCTGCCGAGTTGCCCGCGATAGGTCGTCGGTTCATTGAACAGTTCATAAAAGGCGACCGTGCCGGTGCCGCCCTGATAATGCTGGGCAATGGTGCGCCAGAAGGCGAAGGTTTCTTTTTGCGTGGTGTCGTACATCGGGTCCTGGAACATTTCCATTTTGAGATTGCCGATGGAATGCCAGTCAATGTCCACGTAAATGCCCAGTTCGTTGCACCAGGTGACCGCCTGGTCGAGTAATTTCAGATACTCCCGCGGCGTGCGCTGCCGCCAGGCAATGGGATGGACCGGAATGCGGACGAGTGTCGCACCCGCGTCCTTCACTTCCTCAAACAGGTGTTTGTTCCAATGCCCCTCGTGTTCAATCTTGTCGGGATCGGCAATGGATACGCCACGGAACAACACGGGCTTGCCTTCCGGGTCCACGAACCTGTTTCCCTGCACCCGAATCCGGGGAACTTCTTTTAACGGCGAGCTGTCGAAGGGCCGGCCATACGGGCGGTCATGCCACCATTGATGATAGCTGTTGGTCTGGGTCGTTTCCTGGGCGCTGGCGCTCTGGAACCAGAACAAGGCAACGCAAACGCTGGTGAGAAATGGAAGTGAAGTTTTCATTTTGATTGTCACAGGTTAAATACCCGTGAGGAAACATGCTTGGCAAGCCGCAAGAAATCTGCCGTCTGCCTGGCATTCATGCGCCCATGCCTTCTTCAAACGAGCGAGCGGCGATGGGAAAACAAAGCTGATCACGCACGAACTGGATTCCGTTCGCACTCGTCGCATCAAGATCGCGATAAGCGCTCTCGGCTTCGACCACCAGCGGCGCGGTCTTCGTCTTCATCACCCGGCAATACCGCTGCGGATAGCCGACGTGAATGAGCAACTCAACGTAGCGGGTCAAATTCAGATCGCCGGTCGGGAGGTTCACGAATTGCATCGCGCGTTTTTGCCAGGCCGGTTCCATCATCCGCAGCGGCAGGCCGCGCCGGATTGTGAAATTCTTCACGTGGCAGGCATAAATCCGCGCGCCGACCTTTTGAAAACGCGCCTCCCAGCTTTCGCCTTCCCAGCAGTGCGACGGATCGGCGTTTACGGCCAGGCATTGGTCGCCGTCGCAACTGTCCACCAGCCGGTTGAAATCGTCGGCGCACATCGCCGCGGTGCCGGGATGAATTTCGTGACAGAGGAAAATGCCGAGTCGGCGCGCGTGTTGTCGGAGTTTCGCAGTCTTCTTAACAAACCGTTCCCGGCCCTCGGCCAGCAAATCGTAATCGCCACCCTTCCAAAACCCCCACGGATAGCCGGTCGCCGGCTCCCAGCCGAACGCGACGCCCCAGAACATCGGTACAATTTTGACGCCCAGCTCCGCACACAAATCGAGCAGGCGCAGCAGGTAATCCTCGGCCCATTTTTCAATTTCCACTGGCGATTTCTTCGCCACTTCGGCGGGGATGAACGGACGAATCGTCGGACTGCCTGTCCACGCCGTCGTGTGCACCCAAAACGGGCAGTGCGCCGATATGCCGTCGAGTGACATCTTGGCTTTGGCGAAGGTGTCCTTGATTTCCTTCGCGCCTTTGAACCCGCTGCTTCCGTGCTGGAGCAGGAAGTTGGACGGTTGCGCGCCGCTCGCGCCGGATTTTTTGGCAAAGTCCAGAAATTGTGCGAGCGATTTCGTGCCGTGTTGCGCGCCTTCGATGCTGGAATGAAAAATTGCGTTGGCCATAGATCAGAAAAACGGGTTGTGTTCCTTTTCCTCCGCGACCGTCGTCAGCGGGCCGTGGCCGGGACAAATCAAGGTCGCCGGCGGCAGCGACAAAATCTGTTCGCGGACTTTTTGTCTGGCCAGTTCCCAGGCGCCGTTGCCGTTGCCCATCGAGCCGGCAAAAATCGCGTCGCCGACCATCGCCACGTGCGGCGCGTCTTCCTGCCAGTTGCCGACAAGGTACGTCACGCCATCCATGGCGTGGCCGGGCGTCTCGCGATGCGTGATGCGCAGCCCACCCAGGTGAACAATCTCGTTCGGTTTGTTGCGCTGGTCCACGGGGGCAGCCCTGGAACCCGAATGCAATCGCGCCTTGGGACATGCCTCGCGGATTTTCGGCAGCGCCTCAACGTGGTCCCAGTGCGAATGCGTGATGAAAACATGCCGGAGCTGAAGCTGGTTCTTGGCAATACAATCCAGCACCGGCTTGGCGTCAAAACCGGTGTCGAACATGGCCGCATCGCGCGCGGCCTCGTCCCAGACCAGAAAGCAATTCACCGTCATGCCTTCGCCGGCGGTCGTGAACACCCGCAGCTCGCGCCAGACGCTCAAATCCTTTTCCGCCGGGAGCCAGCCTTGGGCGATGCCTTCGAGTTTGGCCGGATGCAATCCGACCAGTTTGGCGAGCGCGGCCAAGTCCGGCTGTTTGCCGGTTTGACCGCTTTCTTCCAGCGCCGCCAGTTCAGCCGCGGAAAGACCGGCGGCCTTCGCGGCGGCCGCGGACGACACATGGCTCATGTCGCGGGCCTTGCGGATGATGTCGCCCGGATGGTCTTCGAGGTTCATCGGCATGACGTTGCCGCGTTTTGGTCACGGTCGCAAGCTTCGGGTGGCGGTACTTTTGTAGCATTGGTGGAGCGAGCGTACTCGCGAGCTGCTGCCGATTCGCTTTGGCGCGCCGAGGCCGGCTCGTCAGTAGCCTCGCCCCACCAAACTGTGCACATGCTCCTGTCAAGCTTCGGATTGCATTGCTGCCGGCAATGGCGCAATTTCAATCCGTGAAATGCGCCGAGCACCAGGCTGAAGCCATTGGCATTTGTGCCTACTGCGGCCGGGCCGTGTGTGCCGGATGTGTCAGGCCATCCGGAACGCCGCGCCTGGTTTGTTCCAGCGAGTGTGCGTCGGCGCTTACCCGAAATGACCAGGCGATGCAATTGTTGCTCCAAAAAAGTGTGCAGAACGCCCAGGCTAGCGCGTTTTATTGTTATCTCTGCGGCGGCCTGTCGCTGGGTGCCGCCGTCGGTGCTCACTTTGTTTTGCCCCTGCCGTTTCTGATTTATTTCGCCGCCGCCTGCGGCGTCGTTTTTATCGTTTCAGGAATCTGGTATGGCCGGACAGCGAAAAAACAAACTTTCAATCACTGATGCCCTCGAACTACGACCAACTGCTCGACGCGACGATTCAACATCTGGAGGATTTGAAATCGCGCGGCGTCCGCCACATTGCTGTCGCACCCGAAACCCTCCGCGCTTTGGCGCAACCGGTTGCAGGTAGGAACGCCCCGCCGGGGCGTCCGGGAAAAATTTCACCTTCCAGCTCGGACGAGCCGGCGGCTCGTCCCTACCAAAGAACTTCTTCTCCGCCTGCGTCTCAATCTGCTCCAGCCATTGAGCAGGCCTCCTTGCTCGCGCTGCCGGGCGAAATGGTTCCCAATCAAAGCCCACCACTGGATCCGCAGGCGAAAGCCGCCGCGTTTGCCGCGTTGCGCGAACGCGCGCTGGCCTGCGTGAAATGTCCGCACCTGGCGTCGTCGCGCAAGACCGTCGTGTTCGGCGTCGGCAGCATTGACGCGCAGCTCATGTTCGTCGGCGAGGCGCCGGGGGCGGATGAAGATGACCAGGGCGAGCCGTTCGTCGGCAAAGCCGGCCAGTTGTTGACCAAAATTATTCAGGCCACGGGGCTGCAACGCGGGGACGTTTACATCGGCAACATTTTGAAATGCCGGCCCGACACGCCCGGCCAATCGGCCGGCAACCGCAAGCCGACGACCGACGAAATGGCCACCTGCATCCCGTATTTGCACGAGCAGATTGATTTGATCCGGCCCAGGGTTCTGGTTGCCCTCGGCGCGACGGCAGTGGAAGGCTTGCTGGGCAAAACCATCGGCATCACCAAATTGCGCGGGACCTGGAAGACCTACCGCGGCATTCCGCTTATGCCGACGTATCATCCGGCCTATCTGCTGCGCAACCAGGCGATGAGCGAGAAACGCAAGGTCTGGGAAGACATGCTGGCCGTGATGGAAAAACTCGGAATGTCCATCAGCGAGAAACAGCGGAATTTTTTTCTGAAAGGTTAATCCGCGAATTTCGCCAATTGGCACGAATTTTCTCCTTTTGTTTCGCGGCACGGTAGCGAATTGTTTTCCGGATGACGCCTGCAGTGTTTGGAGTTCCGCGTTTACGCGGCAAAGGGTAATGCCGACCTCAGAACCGCCTGAAGGCGGAACTCCAAACCGGGACAATGTCCGACACCCGCTCGGTTATAAACGCTGGCCGGCTTTATAGTTCCACCGGAGCGCCGCAATTGGTAGCTTAAAACCATAGCCGATATGAGCCTTCGCCGAAAACTTTTGATCGCCTTGGGAATCGCGCTTGGTATGGCGATTCTCATTTCGGTCATTCATCACTACCAACTGCGCGCCGCGACGGAGGCTTACATTGCCCAACTCAAGGCCCAAGGCGAACCGATGGATCTGGCTCAGGTGATTCCGCCATCCGTGCCGCCAAACCAGAACGCCGCGCCGCTTTTATTAAAAGCGACCTCACTCTTGGAGACGAACTGGAATGTTTTGGGCAGCAATCCGCCACCGGCAATGCTCATGGTCGCACCGGGAAAAGCAGTGATTGGTTGGGGGCAGCCAGATATTCGAAGTGAAGGCGGTCCAAATTCATGGGAAGAAATTGCAACTGCGCTTGCGGAGGAGAACAAAGCGCTGAACCTGCTTCGCCAGATTACGAATGGGTTAATACTTGATTTCGGTCTTACTTACACCAATGGCGTTGACAAAATTCAATTCTCACATTTGGCCCCGCTGAAAAGGGCTGCCCAAGCTTTGTCGGCGTCAGCGATCTATGAGTTGCACCGTGGAGATTCGGGTTTGGCAGTAAAAAACATCCGCGCGATGCTCAGGTTGGCAGATGGAATGTCCCATGACCGGCTTGTTATTTCCGAATTGGTACGCATCGCCATTACTCAAATGGCGCTGCCGGTTAATTGGGAATTTCTGCAATCCACAAATATAACGGATGATCAGCTTGCCACTTTACAAGACGACTGGACGAATCTGGATTTTATCCGGGGCGAAGAAAACGCTTTGGCAACGGAACGTGTAACTGGAGAAATCACCCTTGCGAAATGGAGAAAATCCGATTCTGTGCTCCAAGACTACATCAACACTTGGTTCACCCTTGCGGAACCCAGGAAAAGGGTAAACATTTTTGAAAGGGTCAGATTGGAAACTCAAATTTTCAGGTGGCGATACTGGTGGTCTTATCCTGACGAACTACAGTTGATGAGAGGCTATCAGATATTTTTGGAGACGGCGCGTGTTGCAGAGACAAATTATTCGTTGCTGACGACATTGCGTAAGCAAGAAGACAAGGTGAAAAACCTTGATATAGACACAAACAGCGTGGGGTCCTTGTATTTTTCCGATGTTAACAAGGTTGATTTGCATTCCCTGATGTCCGGCTCCGTCTTTTCCTTAAGCCCGCTCTTCAACAGAGTTATGAGGGCCGAAACAACCAAGCAAATAGCCGTTGCAGCCATCGCTTTGAAACGCTATCAGCTTAAACACGGAAATTATCCGCCGGATTTTAGTTCACTCGTGCCGGAATTTCTTACCAAAGTTCCACTCGATCCGGTAAACGGCCAGCCGTTGCGTTACCGACGGAGTGCCGACGGAACGTTTCTGCTCTATTCCGTCGGCGAAAACGGCAAGGACGACGGCGGCAATCCTGGGCTGGAACAAGGTGTCGAGTCTTCGAGCCACTATTGGCAGAACCCTCACGCCTTGGATTGGGTCTGGCCACAGCCGGCGACGCCGGAAGAAGTTCAGAATTACTACGCGCATCCGCCAAAATAATGGTAGCATCCTAATTTAGTAGGCGACGAGGTAACGAGTCGTTGGCACGAGCACTCCTTACGTCGTGCCCTACTATCAAATCAGGACGCCAAAATAATTTGCGCCTTTCCAATTTGCGTCAATTCGCGTAATTAGCGGACTTATTTTAACGCCCGATGCTCAAATCCATTTTCCAGCCGCTCCTGACGTGGTATCTCGCGACCCTTAAAACCGCCGGATACCCGGTCATCGTGCTGCTGATGACCATGGAAAGTTCCGTCCTGCCGATTCCCGCCGAGGCCATCATACCGCCGGCAGCTTACCTGGCCTGGTTTGAAGGGCTGAAAATTCTCGACGTCCATTTCGTTGGTTGGCCGGCAGAAATCGGGCTGGTGGCCGCCGGTGTGCTGGGTTCGTGGCTCGGCGCCACCATCATGTATTGGCTGTCGCGGCTGGCGGGTCGGCCGCTGCTCGTGCGCTATGGCCGCTATATCTTGATGCCGCCGGAAAAGATCGAGAAAAGCGAGCGCTGGATGTTGCATTACGGGCCGATGGGCGTATTCGTGGCGCGGCTGCTGCCGGGAGCGCGGCAACTCGTCGGCATTCCCGCCGGCGTTGCACGGATGGATTACCTGAAATATTCCATTTACACCGTCTTGGGCGCGGCGACGTGGTGTTCGGTGCTTTGTTACGTAGGCGTCAAGGCGGGCCAGGACGAACAACTCATGCGCGGCGAGATGCGTCACGTGGCCCTCTGGCTGGGCGGCGCGGCCCTTGTGCTCGGCGGACTTTACTATTTCTTCGTCCACCGGCACATGGCAAAAAGTCCACAGTCCACAGTCCGCAGTCCAAAGCCGGAATAGAATTGCGACCGTCTTTATCAGTCAAAGGTGGTGCCGAACCATTTCTGGTAGAGCGGCCCGACCACGGGCATGGGCTTCATCTGGCCGTTAATGGCGGCGACCAATCCCAGAATCCAAAGCACCAGCATCCCAATCCATAGGGCCATGATGCATAGCCAGCCGAGAATGGGAATAAAGATAAGTATGAATTCGCAAAACACAACGGCGATACCGGTCAGGACAAAGCCAAGCACCTGGCGGAGATGAAACGCACCAAGCTTCGTCTTTTTATTCATGTGAATGACTATGGCTACAATGAAACCAATCAAGGTGAGGTAGGCGACGATGGCGACCGTTTTGTCTTCAGCGCCGGTTGCCGACGCGGGGGTTATCGGTTGCGGCGGTTGGGCCGCGGGCGGATTCTGGTTATCTGACATGGGTTTCCTTTCGTTGGGTTTGTCGCTGAATACGCCAATTCAATTATCCGCGCAAGCAAGAATTTTCGCTTTGCGCCTTTGAGGCTTTGCGTTGAAATTTACCCGTGCCTGCGACCGAAAACATACGCAAGAAAATCGGCACCTTGCCGCACAAACCGGGCATCTATTTGATGAAAGACCGGTTCGGCACCGTCATTTACGTCGGCAAGGCGCGCGACCTGCGCAAACGTGTCAGCCAGTATTTCCACCCGTCGCGGCGCATGGGCTGGGACTTGAAATTCAACGCGCTGGTCGAGGCGATTTGTGATTTCGATTTCCACACCGTCCGCAGCGATCCAGAGGCGTATTTGCTCGAAGGCAAGCTCATCAAGGAATTTCATCCGCGTTACAACATCAGTTTCCGCGACGACAAGCGATTCCTGATGCTCAAGGTGAATCTGAACGATCCGATTCCGAATTTCACCTTCACCCGGTTCCGCAAGGACGATCGCGCGCGTTACTTCGGGCCGTTCTCAAATTCGGGCGCGTTGCGCAACACGCTGGCGCTGGTGCGGCGGCAGTTCAATTTGCGCGGCTGCCGCCCGTTTACGCCGGGTGAGGCCGATTACAAGCATTGCCTCTATGCGCATTTGAAATACTGCACCGCGCCGTGCATCGGCAACGTAACGCGCGAACAATATCTGGACCAGGTGCGTGCCGCGTGCGACTTCCTCGAAGGCCAGTGCGCCGAAATGAAGGAGCAGCTTGAGGTCGAGATGAAAAAGGCCGCGCTGGCGCGGGATTACGAAAAGGCCGCCGGCCTGCGCGATCTCATTCGTGACCTGGGCGAAACGACGAAGCGGGAGCGTAAGTTCGAGCGCGTACCCTACACGCTGCCGCTCTCCCTCGACCCGGAAAACGATCTGGCGGCACTGGCAACGGTGCTCGGTTTGCCCAAACCGCCGCGGCGCATCGAAGGCTTCGACATTTCCAACATCAGCGGCACGTTTGCCGTGGCGTCATTGGTGAGTTTCAAAAACGGCCGGCCCGACCGCGCGAATTATCGCCGGTTCAAAATCAAGACGGTTGAGGGCCAGGACGATTTCGCCAGCATGGCCGAAGTCGTTTTCCGCCGCTACTCGCGGCTGAAAAGGGAGATGGGAGATGGAAGCTTGAAGATGGGGACTTCGGTCCGAAGCAAAACCCCATCTCCCATCTCCTATCTCCCATCTGCTAATTTACCGGACTTGATTTTAATTGACGGCGGCAAGGGCCAGCTGAATGCGGCGTGTGAGGAGTTGAAGCAGTTGGGCCTGGAGAGAATCCCCGTGATCGGTCTGGCCAAGGAGTTTGAGGAAATCTACCAACCGGGTGTAAGCGAACCGTTGCGGTTGGGGCTGGATCATCCGGCGGTGAAACTGCTTCAGCGGATCCGCGACGAATGTCATCGCGTGGCCAACAGCTACAACGCGCAATTGCGCATTAAGCGGATTTCCGAGAGCGTATTGGACGAATTCCCCGGCATCGGCGAAGCGCGCAAGGCGGCGTTGCTGAAGAAATTCGGGTCGGTGCAGCGGTTGAGGACGGCGACTTTGGAACAAATCACCAAAGTACCCGGCTTTGGCGGCAAGGCGGCCGAGGAGTTGAAAAAGTTTCTGGAGGCGCGGTCAAATTTGACTGGCCAATAAATCAATCGGTTCAAATTTTTTCGCTGCTGCCTTTTCCAACCCATGACCGACACCACCCAGGATGGCCATTATCGTCCATTCTAATCCAAAAATAAACAGAGGAAGTATCATGCTTCGGGGATGTAAGCCCCCGGGTGGAACATGAAATATGCCGAATCGTATCCAAAGCAGACATGCCCCATAGCACACAATGCCAACCGCTCTTCTCAGCGGTTGATTGCGGATAACCGGAAGCAGCTTATGGTTATATCTCCAGCTTAAAACAATGGTGGCATCGGTTATGGCCAATACCGCCACTGCGAGCACTCTCGTCATCCAACCTAATCGGTGGTCCAAAAGAACCGGAACCACAAGGAACAGCGGACAAAATAATGCGACCGTAACGCAAATGGCGCCGGCCAGTTTTATGATCTTCTGCATTTCCATAGGGATGCCTGTTTTCTTGAATTCCTTTTGCAGCATCCTGGCCGGCCCAATCCGTTGTGCGGCAATTTTAAAAGCCTGTGACACATCCAGTCCGGCCTGCACCTGCTGCTCCACTTCCTCGCGCAAATGGCCTTCCAGTTCCTCCAGCGGCACGGGAGTATTGATGCCGGCGGCGAGCATTTGCTGTCGCCATCCGTTGATGGATTGTTCAAGGTTGAACATTTGCTAGGCTTTTCGTTTGTTGAAGCCGTAAAATGTTGTGCTCGCGCCCAAAAGGACGATGGGAATTCCCCAGCCAAACCCGACGACGGCGTTATGCACCATGCCTTGTTCTTTGTAAAGATGAGCGGCAGGCATAAGCAGCGCCATGCCCACCAGCACGCCAAAAACTCCGGCCAGAATTATCAAGGTTCTTTTCATAAATGTCCTCTCACTCTTTTTGAATTCACGGTGGAGCATTTCAGGTTGACCAATCCGGCGAACGGAAATTTCAAGCGCCGGTTGCTCAGTCAAACCCGATTTCACTTGCCGTTCAATTTCCTCGCGCAGATGATTCTCCAGCTCCTCCAATGGCACTGGTGTCTTGATGCCGGCGGTGAGCATCTGTTGTCGCCAATCGGCAATCGCTTTTTCCAGGTCAAACATATCGTTCCTTTGCAATTAACCCTCAACCGTTCCTAAACAAATTGCTCCTTTTGTAGGCCGGCCAGGACGGAATGGACCAATGACCATTGTTCGTGATGTTTAGCCATCGCTGTTTTGCCGTCCCTCTTGAGCGAATAATACTTCCGCTTGCGTCCGGTCTCGCTTTCGCCCCAGCGCGACTTGATCAGTCCGCGATTTTCCATCCGGTGCAGCACCGGGTAAAGCATCCCGTCGGTCCATTGCAGCTTGCCGCCGGAGCGGGCCTTGACCTCCTGAATGATGGCGTAGCCGTAGCTCTCGCCGTTGGACAACAAGGACAGAATCAGCGGTTCCGCCGACGCGGCGACCAGTTCTTTGCGAATCATAGAGGCACCATACATAGAATCTATATGTATGTCAAGCAGGAAATGGGCATGAAAGAAATTCGTGCCAATTCACGGGATTCGTGTCTCAATGGAGGCATGAATGTTCAAGTAGCCGTGCTTTGCGACGCCGCCACCCAGGACAGCAGCAGCAAGCTCAACGTCCTGGGCGCCTTTGACACGATTTTCGCGTCGCAGCTGCCCGCCCTCCATGCGCAATGTGCCGTGGCGTTACGCGCCACCTTTGCCGCCGATGACGAGGGCCAGCATAAACTCGCACTCAACCTCATCAATGCCGACGGCCGGTCCATCATGCCGCCCATTGAGATACCCCTGACAGTCACACTGCCGGAGGACACGCATTTTGTTTCACTCAATTTTGTCGTGAGCATCCATCAGTTGCAGTTTCCCGCGGCAGGCCTGTATTCCGTGGACATCCGGCTGGATGGCAAATCACAAGCGAGCATTCCCTTGCAGGTCAAACTCATCCCACGCGCGGCAGCGTGAGGAGCGCGGACAGCTTGTCCGCGCGGCATTACCAAATGGGAGAAATCACGGACAGGTTGTCCGTGCTCCAATGGCGACTTTGAACCTTGAATTTTGCAGTTTGAACTTAATAATTCGCGGATGGCAAACGAACCGATTCTGCAACTCGATTTACCCGGCGTCAAAAAACTCCGCAGCGGCAAAGTCCGCGACATCTTCGATCTCGGCGACGCCCTGTTGCTGGTCGCCAGCGACCGCATCTCCGCGTTCGACGTCATCATGCCCAACGGCATCCCGCGCAAAGGCGAGGTGCTCACTCAGATCTCGCATTTCTGGTTCGAGAAATTTGCGTCCCTCGTACCGAATCACCTGCTCGTCAAAGCAAACGATCCACTGCCGAAAAAATTGCAGCCGTTCGCGGATAAGCTGGCGCGCCGCTCGATGATCGTCAAAAAGGCGAAACCGCTGGCCATCGAGTGCATCGTGCGCGGCTATCTTTCCGGCTCCGGCTGGAAGGAATACAAGCAGGTGCAGACCGTCTGTGGCATCCGACTGCCCGCCGGGCTGACCGAGTCCGCCGAGTTGCCCGAGCCGATTTTCACGCCGTCCACCAAGGCCGAGGCCGGCCATGACGAGAACATCTCGTTTGCGCAGGCGCAGAAAATCGTCGGGGCTGAGCTCGCCACGCAAGCGCGCGATTTAAGTTTGAAGATTTACCGGGCCGGACGAGATTATGCGCGGCAGCGCGGCATCATCATCGCGGACACCAAATTCGAGTTCGGCCTGAGCGACGGCAAACTCATCCTGATTGATGAGGTGATGACCCCGGATTCCTCGCGGTTCTGGCCCGCCGACCAGTATGCGCCTGGCAAGGGCCAGCCCAGCTTCGACAAGCAATTCGTCCGTGACTACCTCGAAACGCTCGATTGGAACAAGACCCCGCCCGGTCCGGTGCTGCCGCCGGATGTCGTCGCCAAAACCAGCGCGAAATATCTGGAAGCATACGAACGGTTGACAGGCAAAAGCCTGTGATGAAGCAAGCAGGAAGGAGAAAGTCGGGTTGAATTGCTGCTTGCTCCGTTCTCGTTGCTTCCTGTTTTGTTGCTTTGTGTTAAACTGCCATCGTGCAGGCCGAGCGGTTGATGACAGCGCATCCACCCTCCGCAGTAATGCTACGGAGGACGGGTCGTGGCGCGACGGATAATCCGGTGAACCGGTTCGAGAAAATCCATATCGAACCGGATGCAGATTGGAATCCCGAAGAAGTTGGTGGCCGTCCGCAAGGACCGCGCCGCTGTCTCGAAGTGCTGGCGGAATTCCGGAATCCGGTTTTTATCATCACCAAAAACCGGCTGGTGACGCGCGACATTGATTTGTTGTCAGAACTGGCGCGGCACAACGCTGCGGCGGTCTGGCTGTCCATCACCACGCTGGATGCCGTGTTGCGCAAGCTCATGGAACCACGAACGTCTCCACCGTTGGCGCGGCTGGCAGCCATTCATGAACTGGCGCAGGCGGGAATTCCCGTGGGTGTGAACGTCGCGCCCATTATCCCTGGTCTGACGGACCATGAAATACCGGCCATTCTCCAGGCCGCGGCCAATGCCGGTGCGACAGCAGCCGGCTACACCGTGGTTCGGCTGCCATACGGCGTTGCGCCGTTGTTTGAAAAGTGGTTGGAAACGCATTTCCCGGACCGGAAGGACGCGGTGTTGAACCGGCTGCGTTCAATGCGCAACGGGAAATTGAACGATTCGCAATGGGGAACCCGGATGCGCGGCGAAGGCATATTCGCCGACCAAATCGGGCAAATGTTTGAAGTGGCGCGGCGCAAGGCCGGGATTCAAAATGACGGCGGCGAACTTTCCACGGCAGCATTTCGTCGTCCCCCTGGCACCCAGCTTCCGTTATTCTCCTGACGTGCAAACGCTCGTCGAAGATTTTCTGCAATACCTGCGCCACGAGCGCGGCCAGTCGGATAATACGGCGAAAACCTACGCGGCGTTGCTCGGCCGTTTCACCGCGTGGGCCGCGAACCAGAGCCTGACGGACTGGAAGCAGGTTGAGCTGAAGCATCTCATGTCGTTTCTCCAGCACGAACGCGAACGGAATTTGCTGCCGGCGGGGCGAGGACGCCGGCCGTCTGCCGAGGCCTCGCGAGCCGGATCCGCTGCGCCAGAACCAAGCAGTGGCGGCTCATCAGCAGCCTCGCCCCGCCAGGATTCACGGCGACGCTTGAGCAGCGAGAGCGTTTATCTCGAAATCGCCGCCTTGCGGGCATTTTACAATTTCGCCGAGAACGAGCGGCATGTGCCGATCAATGTGGCGGAAAATCTGTCGCTGCCACGGCGCTGGAAACGCCTGCCCAAGGCGCTGGCGAACAACGAAATTACGAGGCTGCTCACGCCAGAAACGCTGGAAACGCCCGAAAGTTTGTGCGACCAGGCGATTCTGGAACTGGGCTACGCCTCCGGTCTGCGGCTCGCCGAATTGAAAAACGTGCGGTTGGAACAGTTGCATCTCGACGCCGGGTTCATTAACGTCATCGGCAAGGGCAACAAGGAGCGCGTGGTGCCGGTCGGGCGGAAAGCCGTGGAAGCCATAAACCGTTATCTCACGGCCGGGCGGCCCAGGCTCGTCACGCCGCGTTCACCGGCAAATGTTTTTTTGACGAAGCGCGGCACGCCATTCGCATCGGTGACCTTGTGGCTTCGGATCAAGCGCCGCGTGCAGCGCGCCGGGGTTTCACGCAACATCACGCCGCACATGTTACGGCACAGTTTTGCCACGCATTTGCTGGAACACGGGGCGGATTTGCGGGTGATTCAGGAGTTGCTGGGCCATGCGAATATCAGCACGACGGAGATTTATACCCACGTGACGGGAAACCGGCTGCGGGACATCCATCGAAAGTTTCATCCGCGGGCGTAGGTCCTAAACCTTCGGAGGGACGAACTGCGCGAGTCCCACTTCGTGAAATCAGGGACTCGTATAACTCGTCCTTCCGAGTGGCAAATGATGATTATGCCCCGTTGTCGCCGATGGCTTCGACCGGACAGCCTTCCTTGGCTTCCTTGCAGCGCGTCTCTTCTTCCGGTGAGGCCGGTTGTTTATAGACGAACGAGTAGCCGCCGTCGTCGTTCCGCTTGAAATTGTCCGGCGCCGTCTCGCGGCACAGGTCGCAGTCAATGCACTGGTTGTCCACGTAATATTTGCCGGGGACATTTTCCGGATATTTATTTGCCACGTCTGCCATAAATTTAGTTCATCGAATATGGCCGCCATGGCCTGCGCTGGCAAGTCCTTTTGCCGATTAGAATCAAGCGCAAGCCGAATAAAAACTTTTAATCGCGCCGCATCATTGTATGTTTCTGCGCGTGCAACGGGGAAGTGTTCGCAGAACCAAAATCATTTCCACGCTGGGTCCGGCCACGGATTCGGCGGAAATGATTGGCAAACTCATCGACGCCGGGGTCAACATCTTCCGCCTCAACATGTCGCACGCACCGCACGATTGGGTGCGGCGTGTGGTCAAAGACATCCGCGCCGCCGCCGCGGCCCGCCGGCAGTTCATCGGCATCATGATGGACACGCAGGGTCCGGCGATCCGCACCGGCGACCTCCGCGTGCCGCTCGATTTGCAGCCCGGCCAGAAATTCACCCTCACCGTCCGCGGCGACCGCGATCTGGAGGAGCATTCGGTGGACGTGAATTACGAGAATTTCGTCAACGACATCAACGTGGATGACGTCGTGCTGGTGGACAACGGCACGATTGAAATGAAGGTCCTCGCCAAATCCGGCAACAAGGTCGAATGCGAGGTGCTCACCGCCGGCACGCTCGGCAGCCGGCGCCATATCAATCTGCCCGGCGTCAAAGTCAGCCTGCCCGCGCTCACGGCCAAGGACATCAAGGACGTGAAGCTGGGCTTGGAAGTCGGCGTGGATTTTATCGCCCTGTCATTTGTCCGCGAAGCCCGCGATTTATTGCAACTCAAGGAGCTGTTTGAGAAAGGCAAACCGGCGCCGGTGGTCATCGCCAAGATCGAAGACCAGGAGGCGGTGAAGAATCTGGACGCTATCGTCCGGGAAGCCGATGGCATCATGGTGGCGCGCGGCGATCTAGGCATTGAGATTCCCTACGAGGAATTGCCGATCGTTCAGCGGCGCATCGTCAAAACCTGCCTGCGCCACGGCAAACCCGTCATCGTGGCCACACACATGCTCGAGAGCATGATTGAATCGCCCATGCCCACCCGCGCCGAAGTGACCGACGTGGCTAACGCCGTGTTTGAAGAGGCCGATGCCATCATGCTCAGCGGCGAAACCACCGTGGGCAAATATCCGCTCAAGTGCATCGAGGTGTTTGACCGTATCGCCCGGCGCATTGAGCGCAGCGGCAATGCGCAGTACCACGATTCGGCGGACCTGACGAGCGCCCGCGAAAAACTCGTCAAGAGCGCCGTGGTCATGGCCAATGAATTGAAGGCTGAGGCCGTGCTCGCGTTCACGCGCCACGGTCACATGGCGCGTTACGCCGCCTGGATGCGCCCGCGGTATTCGCTGGTTTACGGGTTGTGCGACAATGAAAAATGCGCCTGTGGCCTGACCTTGTGCTGGGGCGTCACGCCCGTGGTGGTGGATTTTGATTTCATCAATCCGCAGAACACCATCGAACGGGCACTGAAAACGCTGGTTGAACAGGGCCGGCTGCAGCGCGGCATGACCGTCGTCATTGTCGGCGCCATTTCCGTCGGTACCGAAATCGTGGACGCCGTCCAGATGCGGACGGTGTGAACCTGCTGCCCATTTCCGGTCAATCAGCACGATTCTTAATTATCCTGACTGTTGAAAAGAGCGTGATGAATTTATTCCCGGCGTAAAGAGGATAAGCTGCCGTCTCTCACGCCCAGACGAGCAGGTCCTTCATTCTCCCCACTCCACTTAGGGCTTGCTTCCAGAAGGCGTTGAGTCGCAAATTGTAATCGCCTCACCAATTCACAATGAAATAAGTCTTACTTTAGAAAGGCAGGTATCCAATGAAAATACATCATTTAAAACCAATCGCGTGGGTCGGCATCGTACTTCTGGGCCTGGCGTTGCCATGGCGTGCCGTCGGACAGGCGGACACAAACAGTGCTTTCCCGGAGTTGAAGAAGCAACAGGAGCGCCTGACGCTGGAAAACAACATCGCCCAACAACAGTTGCAGAAGGATTTGGCCAAGCTCACGGCGGAAAAGCAGCGGCTCGAACTCGAAAACGGCATCGCCGAACAGCAATTACACGAGGACCTGGCCAAACTCACCGCCGAAAAGCAGCGGTTGGAACTACAAAACGGCCTGGCGCAGCAAAAGCAACAGGCTGACGCCGTCGCGCTTCAAGCCCAATTGGATACACTTGCCAAGCAGGCGGACCTGATCGCCAAGCGCGCCACGCTCAAGGACGCCGAACGCAAGGCGCAACTCGACGAGGAATTGGCAGCGGGACGGCAAAGCCTGGAGAAGATGAAATTGACCAACGACCTTGCGGCTGCGGAAATCGCCGACCAGAGCCGGACCTTGGCCCAGCGCGAACAGGAATTGAAATTGCGCGCGGCGGATCTGCAGGTGCAGAAGGCCGACCTCGATTTGAAAGTGGCCAAACTGAACAGCGACCTCGATCTGCGCGTAAAACGCGATTTGTGGAAGAACCGCGTCAACCGCGACATTCAGTACACCCAGGAACCTTTCAAGGACGGCGTGCTGACCATCAGCGACCGCCGGATTGCCCTGAATGGCCCCATCTGGGGTGATACGGCGGATTACGTTCAGGAGCGCATTGATTATTTCAACAATCAAAGCCACGAGTACCCGATTTTCATTGTGATTGACGAATCGCCGGGCGGTTCCGTCATGGCCGGGTACAAAATTCTCAAGGCGATGGACGGCAGCGCCGCCCCGGTTTACGTGGTGGTGAAATCGTTCGCGGCCAGCATGGCGGCCAACATCGCTACGCAGTCGAAGAAATCCTTCGCGTACCCGAACGCCATCATTCTTCATCATCAAATACAAGGTTACGTTGGTGGCAACCTGACCATGACAAAGGAGGATGTCAAAGAGATGGAAGAATGGTGGAAACGGCTCGCGGCGCCGGTCGCCGCCAAAATGGGCATCAGCCTGGATGAATTCATCAAGCGCATGTACCAGAATCGCAGCACCGGTGATTGGGAGGAATTTGGCGACAGCGCCCGCAAACTCAAGTGGGTAGACCAGATTGTGGATACGATCCGGGAAGATTCTTATGACAAAAATCCCGACGCCCCCTCCGGGCTGAACGATGCGTCGGCGCCGGGATATGTCAACCACGAACCCGTACTGCCGGAACGTGTGGACGCCAACGGCAACCGGTATGTCCTGCTACCGCGCCTTAGTCCGGCGGATTGCTACTATCTGTACAACCCTGACAATTACTACCGGCTCACCCCGTAACAGGAGTTTCAGCGCGGTTGAAAAACCAAAACGGTGAAAAGCTCTTTGTCGGCAATGGCACGGTGTTGCGAATAGCGGAATCTTTGTCGCCTCCCGATTTCCGGGTTGCTAAAGTAGGATTCCATTGATGCGAGTCACCATCCGGCCACCGACACTGCGTGACTGGCGGGCGTTTCAGGCGGCCGTCCGGAGGGGCCGCGCCCTTCATTGCTCGTGGGTTTCGCCGCCGGACACGCGTAAGAAGTTCGAAGCTTACGTAACGCGCACGAAATCCGATTCACATCGGGGATTCCTGGTTGTGCTCCGGCGTTCGGGCGAAATTGTCGGGGTGATCAACCTGGGCAATATCATTCGCGGACTACTGCAGGGGGCGTACGTTGGCTATTACGCCTTTGCTCCTCACGCCGGGAAAGGACTGATGCGCGAGGGCATGCAGCTTGTTCTGAAACATGCCTTTCAAAAACTCAGGCTTCATCGTTTGGAAGCCAACATCCAGCCGAAAAATCACGCTTCCCTCCGGCTAGTGCGGAGTTGTGGGTTTGAACGGGAAGGATTTTCACGCCGATATCTGAAGGTCGCTGGACGATGGCGGGATCATGAACGCTGGGCCATTCTGGCGGAAGACCGGTAACTCGCATCCACGGACTTCTCCAAATTTTCTTTACTTTGTTTTTTCCTGCCGCAACTCTGCGGTTCAATCACCAGTTTGCATGAAATTCGGGTGCACAATTGCTTTTTCCGTTGCCGCGATGATAACGGTCGTTCCCGCGACCCGGGCTGCGCCGGGAACATTTCCGGACGTTAAGGATTTGCCCGTGCGCAGAGAAATGCCCGATGCGATGACGATGGACGACGGCACAAAGGTGACGACGGCCGCGCAATGGCGCGCGCGGCGCGAGGAAATGAAGGTGATTCTGGAGCATTACGAGCTCGGCCATGCACCGCCACCGCCGGGCAACGTAAGCGGACAGGATATCAAGGCCGATCTCCTGCTCGACGGGACGGTGAAATACCGGCTGGTGCATTTGAAATTCGGACCGGAAGAAAACCCGGGATTTGACATCGCAATTTTCACGCCGGCGAAAAGCACCGGCCCGTTTCCCACCATCATCAATCCGTCGTTCTTCAACACGCCCGGTGTGGCCGTCACGAACCAGCCTGTCGTTCCGCCGGCGTCCGCCATGACCGATACCCAAGCGCGTCTGCGATTTCTTTTCAGCGCACCCGTCACGCCGGGACGGGCGGCGGAAAGTTATTCAAACCAGCTCGACCGCGGTTATGCCATCGTAACGTATCGCTACACCCAGTGCGGCGAGGACAATGCCAATTTCCGCCATTCATCCTTTTATCCGGCTTATCCGGGTTACGACTGGGGCGTACTGCTCGGCTGGGCGTGGGGGCTGTCGCGTGTGGTGGATTATCTGGAGACGCAACCGTTCGCCGACACGAACCGACTCATCGCGCTGGGCCATTCGCGGCTGGGCAAACTGGTGATGGTGGCGACGGCCTTTGACGAACGCATCGCGCTCGGCGCGCCGGCCGGGTCGAGCGGCGCCGGCACGGGCACGTACCGTTTTTGCGGTCCCGGTCGCGGTGGCAAGGAAGGCATTGAAGACATGACCCGGAAATTTCCATATTACTTTGTGCCGCGATTGAAGGAGTTCACCGGGCAGATGGAGAAACTGCCGTTTGAAGCGTATTGGTACATTGCCTTGACCGCGCCGCGTCCGTGGATTTCGATCGAAGGCACGGACGACCAGAACTGTGTGCCCAATGCGGTCAAGCAATCCGTGCTTGCGGCCAAACCGGTGTATGCTTTTTTAGGCGTGAGTACAGACCGGGTGGGCGTGAATTACGAACCGCACCGGCACGCGTTGACGGCGGACGATTGGACGGCGGCGCTGGATTTTGCCGACCAGCAGTTACGCGGGATTGATCATCATCGGCGATTTGATCAATTTCCGCGCGAATCAGTGCCGGAGAACAGTTCGTCAAAAACCAACGCCTTGATTGCGCCATGAAACCTGTCCGGCTCGCCGCGTTTTTGATGATCCTGACCTGGTGCACCGCGTCCACCATCGTGGAGCGGGCGCCGTTCAATGTCCGCGCCTTCGGCGCGACCGGGAGCGGCGCGACCAAAGATACCGCGGCATTTCAGAAAGCGCTTGATGCCTGTGCTGACGCCGGCGGAGGCACTGTCATGGTGCCCGCCGGAAATTATCTCGTCGGCAGCGTCGAACTGAAATCGCGCACGATCCTGGTGCTGGAACAAGACGCACATCTGCTCGGCAGTCCCGATCTGGAGGATTATCCGGTCATGAAAGTCCGTTGGGAAGGGAAATGGATTGACGGCCATCGCGCGCTGATTTTTGCCCACGACGCAGACCACGTTGCCATTGTCGGACCCGGAAAAATTTCCGGCAATCCGGCGCTGGGCGGACGCCAAATGCCGCGTCGTCCGGTCCTCATCGAGCCAATCAATAGCACGGATGTCCGATTGGAAGGTTTTTCCACCGAATATCACAGCATGTGGTCCATCCATCCCACGTACTGTGAAAAAGTGATCGCAAAAAATCTCTCCCTCCGCAGCACCGGCGGCAATGGTGACGGGATTGACGTGGATTCGTGCAAACACGTCCGCATTGAAAATTGCGACATCGCGACCGGTGACGATTGCATTGCCCTCAAATCCGGGCGCGGCATGGAAGGCTATCGCATCGCCAAACCGACCGATGACGTCTTGATTTCGCACTGCACGCTGGCCGACAGCATTTTCGCGTGCATCGGCATCGGGAGTGAAACCTCGGGCGGCATTCGGGATGTGCGGATTGAGGATTGCAAATTCACGCAGGCCCGGACCTATGCCATTTACATCAAAAGCCGGCCCGGCCGCGGCGCGTTCATCGAAAATATTTCCGCGACCAACCTGGAGGTCGCTACCGCGCCCGGCGGTTTTCTGCGTATCAACCTGTTGAACAGCGGCATACAAGACCCCGAGCCGGTGCCTGGTGACGCAGGAATCCCCGTCGCCAGGAACTACCGTTTCGACGGTGTGAAGGTGGATTGCGGCACACTGGTCGATGCCGCGTCGATTTCCCCGGTAAAACCATTGGACGGATTTTCGCTGGCGGACATCAGCGGCACCTGCAAAAAGGCCATCGCTCTCGGCAATATCACCAATGCGGTGCTCCGCAACATTCACGTCACCGGCTACACCGGCCCCTTCATCACGCAAACCAATGTTCAGGGCACGGGATTGGAGGAAATCAAAAATTAGTTCCCCGATTCCAATGACTTTTCGGCGCGCGACGTTGAACGATTGCGCCCGGCTCGCGGCGTTGAATCAGCAATTAATCCGCGACGAAGGGCATCGGAATCCGATGACGGTTCCCGAATTGGAACAGCGGATGAAAGCTTGGCTGACGTCCGAATACGCGGCGGTACTGTTTGAAGACGACGCAGAAGCGGTCGCGTACGCCTTGTATCGCGAAGAGCCTGAGGAAATTTATTTGCGGCAGTTGTTTGTCGTGCGCAACCGGCGGCGACGGGGTATTGGCCGTCAGGCCATGGAAATTCTCCGTTCGCAAATCTGGCCGAAGCACAAACGCCTGACAGTTGAAGTTCTGGTGCGGAACACCGCCGCCATCACCTTCTGGCGGGCTGTCGGTTACCAGGATTATTCCCTGACCCTGGAAATTTTGCCGCAGAATTCCTGGCGTGTTTTAGAGTCCAATCCCGGGTGAAATTTCATCGGCATATTGGTCTTGTCTTGAACGCGGCGATGTTCGAGGATTTATCGAGCCTATGAAAACTCCCCAATTTTACCCTTGGTTTCAGAATCGCTCCCTGTACTGCCTGACCGTTCTGTTCCTGTTTCTGCAGGCGCTGCAGTCGTACGGGGCCGCACCGGTCATGGGAACGAACGAAGATTTTTCCGTTGTGAGCCGGGCGGTGGTCGGACTGTTGCAAAGCCGTGACCCGGCCCGTTTCGTCGACGCCCTGTCGCCTTCCATCGAGGATTGGAAGGCCATCGTCTCCACCAATTTGCCGGCGACGGGCGAGGATCCGTTGAAAGGTTTTCAAAACACAGTCCGCTATCAGCGTCAGCAGCTGGAGTCCAGCGCGAAGGCACTGTTGGCGAAGGCGGAAGCGCTGCATCTGGACTTTTCCAGGGGAAATCTACATTCCCGCATTATTCCGCCAAAGTATCTAGGCACGACCCATTATCCCGGCCTGCAAGCCGAGGGCGAAACCCTGGCGTACGCGCAGCAGGTGGAAATCATACTGACCCCCGATTCCGCCTCGAACCGCGAGGCCAAAGGCGATTTCAGAATCGCCGTTCGCAGCTTGCTCAAGTTTCCCGGAGGCTGGCGCTGCCGAGAGGGCGTGCAATGGACGGCGTTTCCAACGGGTGTGGCTGACGAAAAAACCATCCGCGAAATGGCGCTCTTGAGCAAAGTGGCGACCTATAAAGGTTTCACCGCACAGGACGATCCCGCGCTGCTCAAACTCGGCGAGACGCTGGTTCATTTCATCCGTGACCGTGACCCGGCTATTTACGAAAAGGACGCGCTTATGAACAGCGATCTGGTTTGGGCGCAATTCCAAAAAAGCGGCCGCAACGGGCCTTCCCGGCAGGAAATTGACCAGGAAGTGAACGTTCGCGTTCGCGCACAGGTTGAACTCGCGCGCTCCGTGCTCGAACAAATGGACGACGCGGGCATCGACCTGAAGCACGCGGACATCCAGATCAAGGAAGCCGCCATCGAGAACGCTCAGCCGCAAGGTGCTTCCGGCTCATTGGACGGTTTGATGGGTGAACAGTTCAAACTGACGCTGGCGGTGAAGACGGACGGCAAAGCGAAAAATGGAACACCGCTATCAGGAGATTATGTTCTGGCCGCCAATCAACTTACGCGGTTCGGAGATGACTGGCGAGTCATGAACGATCTGCGCTGGTATCAATGGCCGGACGGTGTCGCGGACGCGAAGACTGCCGCCGCGATGAAATTTGAAGATTACGTCGCCGAACATGGTGCCTTGCCACCCGGAACCGCCGCCCCGGAGATTGAGTTCACCACGCTCGACGGCGAAAAGAAAATGAAGCTCTCCGACCTGCGCGGCAAGGTGGTGGTGCTGGATTTTTGGGCCACCTGGTGCGGGCCGTGTCAGGAGCCGATGGCCAAATTGCAAACCCTGCGTCAGGAACATCCGGGTTGGCAGGATCGGGTCGCCATCGTCCCCCTGAGCATTGATGATACCATCGGGGTCGTCCGTAAACATGTGGACCAGCGCGGCTGGACCAACACGTTCAACGTCTGGGCGGGCGATGGTGGCTGGCAGTCGGTGCCGGCAACAGTCTTCCGGGTAACCGGCGTGCCCACCACCTACATCATCAATACTCGAGGCAGAATCGTCAAAGCCGGGCATCCGGCGGCGATGGACATCGGCCAAGAAGTGGATACTCAGCTAAAGCTGGCCGAGGAATGAATTTAGTCGCCGTTCTACGATTCGCACATGGCTCCGCGCGCGCAGCGCGTTACGCCGTGGAGGATGTTTGTTTCCCGACTGCGCGGGATGGAGGATGTCATGAATCGCATGGATTATTCCCTGAATGCCGTTTTCCAGCTTGAAGTGAAGTGCTTGCATGGGAGAATCATCCAACATGAGACCCGAGCAGTGGGAAATTTTTAAGAAGGCCGCGCGTTTGGAGAAACTCGACCAGGTGCCGATGGCCCTGATCATTGATAGTCCGTGGATTCCGGGCTATCTGGGCTTGAAACACATGGATTATTTCCTCGATCCGGAGTTGTGGTTCCAATCCAACCTGAAAATCCACAAGGAGTTTCCGGACATCATCTTTGTGCCGTCCTGGTGGATGGAATACGGCATGGCGGCCGAACCCTCCGCGCTCGGCGCCAAGATCAAGTTTTGGCAGGACAACACGCCCAGCGAATACCATACGTTGTATCACATCGAGGACCTCGAAAACTGGCCGGAATATGAGGTGGAAAATGACGCGTTCATGGGCATGACGCTGCATCGCATCCGCATGCACCGGCAGCGCATCCTGGACACGGGGGAAATCCTGCCGCTGGTCACGTCGCGCGGGCCGATGTGCACGGCGGGTTTCGTGCGCAGCACCACGGATTTCATGATTGACCTCGTCGAAAAGCCGGAGTGGGCGCACAAACTGCTCAACGTGTGCACGAACCTGATCATTGACTGGCTCAAGGCCCAGCACCAGGCGATGGGCGACACGGTCGAGGGTATTTTCATTCTGGACGACATCGTCGGCTTCGTGAACGAGGAGCATTACCAGGAATTCGCGCATCCGTATCTGAAGAAAATCTGCGATGCGTTTCCGAAGGATTGGGTGAAGATTTATCATAACGACGCGGAGGTTCAAGCCTGCCTCGATCATCTGCCCGACTGCGGTTTCAACGTTTTGAACTGGGGCAAACAGACGGACATTTCCGAAGTAAAGGAACGCGTCGGGGACCGGATGTGCCTGATGGGGAACGTGAATCCGCTGGAGGTCGGCGTGCGCGGGACACCTGAAGAAGTACGCGAGGCGACGCTGGATGTCCTGGAAAAGAGCGGCGGGCAGGGAATCATTCTTTCCGTCGGCGGCGGCACCAGTCCGGGCATGCCGAAGCAAAATATCGAGGCGATGTTGCAGGCGCTGGCTGAATTTAACGGTAAGCGTTGACCGTTTTTTAGTAGTATGGAAAACCCCCCGCCCGGCCTGCGGCCACCCTCTCCCCGCCCAAGCGGAGGGAGGGGCGGTTTATTTTAGAAAAGGAAAAGTAAATGCCGGATTATGCATTGATGAACCAGTGCCTTTACGAGGGCAAGGCCAGGGAAGTCGAACAGATGACCAGGGATGCCCTCGCCGAAGGCCGGAGTGTTCAGGAAGTTCTGACTGAAGGTTTGATCGCCGGGATGAGCGTCGTCGGCGAGGATTTCAAATACAACATTCTTTACGTGCCGGAGGTGCTGATTGCCGCGCGCGCGATGAAGGCGGGCATGACCGTATTGAAACCGCTGCTGACCGCGAAGGATTCGGGTGTGCAACCGGCAGGTGTGCTGTTGATGGGCACCGTTCGCGGCGACTTGCATGACATCGGGAAAAACCTGGTGTGCATGATGGCCGAGGGCGCGGGGTTTGAAGTGCACGACATCGGCGTGGACCAGAACATTGATAAATTTCTGACCGCGACGGAGCAGTTCAAGCCGGGCATCATCGGCATGAGCGCGCTGCTCACGACGACGATGACCTACATGAAGACCGTGATAGACGGCTTCAAGGAACGCGGCTTAACCCACATCAAATTCGCCATCGGCGGCGCGCCCATCAGCCAGATGTACGCCGACGAGATCGGCGCGGACGGCTACGGCGCAGATGCGTCGAGCGCGGTGGATTTATTTCTGTATTTCATGGGCAAAGGCGCCGCGCCCTCCGCGAAATCCAAGCTGGAAACGATTGAAGCTGTCAAAACCGAGCGTGCCGAATCGCGGGCGGCGTCGCGGCCCGCCAATGTCCGATCGAAATTTCAGATTCTCTATTGGCAGGACATTCCCTCGCAGATCAAGGCGTGGGACGATTTCAACGAGATCAAAATTGAACTGCCGCAACGTTTCGCCGTCCGGATTGATGCGCAGGCACAATCCAAGGGCCTGACCAGCACGGACGACTTTCTTTCGCAATGGAGGTGGAGCGACGAACAGGAACGCGATGGGACCGCGCCAGAAGCCGCTGAAGCGGTGAAGCGTGAGCTGGAAAGGAAATTTCCGGGTTAGGAATTCCGGCGGCTTACCCGGCCAGCAGGACTTCGGTGTCCGTGATCTTTAGTTCCACGCCCGCTGCTTTCGCCGCTTCCTGCAAGGCGGCGTTCAACATCATTACCGGGTCCTTGCCGACGTCGAGCCGGCGCATCAGACCTTCGCCTTTTTTGGTGCCGACGGTGAGTGTCAGTTTCAGCCCCTTGCGTTTACAGCCGACGCGCGTGCCGTCGGGCAGTTTCGTGTTCATCGGCTTGATGAAGGCGTCCGTGTAATGCACGCCGATGCCCGACTTGTCGGTGAACGTCGGCGGAAGCTTTTCCCGGGCCGCGGCATTAACGTCGCACAGTTTCGTCATACAAGTTCCGAATCATTCCAAAATCATTTCCGCTTGTCCATGCGCCAGTTCCGTTTCGCGCCGAACGAGGGCGAAATGAATCACTTCCAAAACCAGGCCCCACTTGTGTTCGCGCCGCGGCAAATCGCAGAAACAGCCGGAAGGGTTGTATTCGCGTTGCCAGCTCAATACCTCGTTCAACGGCCGTCCGAGCAATGGCTTTTCCCGGGCGATGTTGCGCCTGAGTGCTTCGGCGTTGTTCAAGTACTCGCACTGAAATGGGTGGCCGGTGTCGCCGGGCGTCGGCGCGCAATGCATTTCGAGAATCCGGTAATGGTCGTTCGGCGGCGCCAGCTTGACGCGATAATCGTATTCCAATGCCCGACCCATGTTCGAGCAGGTCGTGCCTTCGTAACGGAAGCCGGCTGCCACTCCCCCGTCGTGTGAAAATTCCAATCGCAACCGTTCTCGGGACCATTTTTCCAGCGCACGGGGATTGATGGTGTATTTGGCGCCGGTGTTCAAAACGGAAAGCTGATTTCTCCCGCTAAAATTCTCCAACGCGCGCGACATCAGCGTACGCACGTCTTCGATTTGCGGTGGTGCGTGCCGGTAAGGGGCGCGGCGATACTGGCAATTGGGCAGCGAGCAAGCTTCGCAGGGAATCAATCGGGCGAGGACCCGCGCCTTTTCCAGATTGCGCGTGATGCCCATGACGGCCAGCAGCGATTTTTTGGGCTGGAGCATTCCGGTTTCCAGCACCTCGAGCCTGCTGTCGAAATGGCGCGCGCCGATTTGCCGGAGCAAATTCCACAATTTGATCTGGTCGGAAATGTCCCAGCCCGAATAACCCGGGCTGTAATGCGGCAGCGCCGCCGCGCCGTGCCGGTCCGCCCAGCCGCAAATACGGCCGCTGGCGACCGCGACCAGATGTTCGACGACCGCCGAGCCGAACATTTCCATAAAAAAATACTCGTCCGGCTTGGATTCCCGCCAGAGCTGTTGGGCGCGCTCCTCGCATTCCCCGCCCGCGCTCACCGCGACCAGCACCGCGCGGTCGGCCTGCGCCCCGGCGAACTGGTCGCGAAGCGGCGGGGAGGAAAATTCCGTTCCGCCGACACGCAGTTTTCCATCCGCCAGATCCAGCGTATTGATTTCCCGCGCGTAGAACCACGGCCGGCCATTTTCCGTGTACCACCGCCGCGCGGCGTCGGCCAGTTCACGCATGCGGCCGCTCATCGAATAATTTTTCGGAAAGCCCAGCAGCCGCTGATACTCGGCGTCCTGCACGTTGACCTCCGGCTTGGTTTCAAACAACTCGAGCATGTCAGGAAACGGATTGCAGCGTGCGTGGGGATTCGACGGGATTGAACTGGCAGCCTTCGACGAAGTAATCGAAGAAATTCGGATGGGCTTCGAGCCGGCAATGGACGGCTTTTTTGACAAGATTTTCCAATTCCAGGCGCCGGGCGCGCGACAACAATGCCAGGCACGCCCCTTCAATCGAAGCATTGCCGACCTGTAAAATTTTCGAGTTGTCCAGGTTCGGAATCAGCCCGATGCGCCTGGACGATGCCACGTTCAAATGACGGCCAAAACCGCCGGCCAGATAAAAAACATCCACCTCTTCAAAGCGGATTCCATAGTCGTGGAAGATGACCTGCAGGCCGGCGACATTTGCGCCTTTGGCCTGCGCGAGTTCGTTGATGTCGCTTTCGGTGAAATAAATCGGCGAATCACTTTTTACGTCCAGAACAAATTTGTCCCCGCCCTGTTCGAACCGGCCGAGTTCATTGATTCGATGGGTCCGCAACAATTCGCTCAACAGATCCACGAGGCCGGAACCGCAAATGCCTTCCGCCGGAACGTCGCCGATAACACCAACCTGGACCGAGCCGTCTTCGGCGATTTCCACCTTTTCAATCGCGCCCGGCAGGCCCGGCATGCCGCAGGAGATTTTCCCGCCTTCAAACGCGGGACCGGCCGGACACGACGCCGCGAGAATCTTGTTTTTATTGCCCAGAATCAATTCCGTGTTCGTGCCGATGTCCATGACGGCGACGAGGCGTTCTTCATTGGCCAAATCCACCGCCAGCATGCACGCCGCCGCATCCGCGCCCACGTGGCCGCTGATGACGGGCAGGCCATAAACGCGCGCCCGGGGATGCAGCGGCAGCAGAAGTTTTTTGGCGGACTCAGTCAAGCTGGTCGTCGTCCGTTTGCCTTCCGCCATTTCCAGTTCGGTAATGGAACGGTAGGGGCTTTGCCCGATCGAATAGACGTTCAGGCGGAAAAACAGGTCGCGCATGGTGGAATTTCCCGCGACGACCATTTCGTAAATCGTTTGCGGGTCCACTGCGAATTCCTCGATGGCATGGGTGAGATAACCGGCCAGCGTCCGTTGCAGCAGGCGGCTGCCGTCCTCCGTGTCGTAATGGATCCGCGACATCACGTCCGAGCCGCCGAACCGCTGCGGATTTTCAAAGGAGGCGTCGGCGACGATCTCACCGGTTTCCAGATTCAGCAGCCGGAGGACGACGGTGGTGGTGCCCAAATCCATCGCCAGGCCGTGAATCGGCGCGGTCGAGCGCGCAATTTCCTCGCCGTCCAGATAAATCCGGTCGCCGACACGCGTCACCGCCGGATCGGGCTTTAATGGTTTCACGCTCGTGGGCAGCTGCAGTGCCTGGCGTTCGATGCGCATCTCGCCGCGCCGCATCGTGTGGCAGCGGACAACGCCGGTGTTCCTGACGATGCAACAGGAACAGGACAATCGGAAGTTGCCTTTCAGGTGTTTCTCCGCCGGCAACCGTTCGGAAAGACAGTCCATGCCCTCGGTGACTTCCACCACGCATTCCTTGCATTTGCCATTCTTGCGGCAGGAAGTCGGCACGTTGATGCCCATCGAGTCGGCATAATCGAACAATGAAATGCCGGGCCCGACCTCACGCCGTTGATGGTTGAAATGCAGTTCGACGCTCATCGTTTGTGTGTTCCGCGCGATTCAAAGGGAACCTGATAAATTCTTCCGGATACCCGCACAATATGCACGCCCTTGTGCGTGAAAGCCACCGCTTTCAGCTTGCCCGGCGAAACGGCTGTCCTACCTTCGTGGCCGCATCATCCCAAGTATCATGAAATTGCCGCGCGCCTCCGCCATCATCCTGCTGGTCGTGTCCTCGATTTTGGCAGGGGCGACGCCGACGCGCGCGGAAACCGGCTATGAAGGCTGGCTCCGTTATGCGGAGGTGGACGACGTTTCGCTCCGGAAAAGCTATGAGAAAACATTGCCGGCGGTCGTGGTCGCTCCAGGCAATTCTGAGGCGGAGCAATGGCGCGACGCCGTCTGCCAATGGTTCTTCAAAATGTCCGACATCCCTGACCAATATGGCCGCGTGGATCATGATCCGAATCGCATCGAGGCTGAGGCGATGAAGCTGGACGGCTACGAAGTTTTTGACGTGAAACCATGGGAGACCGCATCGGGCGGCAAGGCGATTCGCGTGGTCAGCGCCGACAACCATGGCTCGGCCAGCTTCAATTATTCCGGCAAACCCGGCTGGTACAATCTCGCCGTCCAATACTACGACCAGACCAACGGCGTGTCGCAGTTCACGTTGCTGATTGCCGGGCAAAAAGTGGATCAGTGGCTGGCCGATGACATGCTGCCGTCGCGCAATGTCCAGTCCCTGCCCAACGGCCACACCTCGACGCGGCACACGGCGCACGGCGTGGCGTTGCGCACTGGGGACGAAATTAAAATTGAAGCTGTGGCCGACGGCGGCGAACGTGCCTGTGTTGATTACCTCGAAATCGAGCCGGCCAAACCCTGAACCCGAATCCAAGATGAAAAAATCCCTGCGAGAAACCCTGCGCGAACGCCGTCTGGTCTGCGACGGCGCGATGGGCACGCAACTCATGCTCGCGGGCCTTGAACAAGGCAGTTGTGGCGAGCACTGGAACCTGTCCCATCCCGACCGCGTGCTCGGCATTCAACGGCGTTACGTGGAAGCCGGCGCGGATTGTCTCATCACCAATACCTTTGGCGGCAGCCGCATCATGCTCCAGCGGCACAACCACGCCGATGACTTGCGCGCCATCAACCAGGCGGGCGTTCGCATCGCGTGCGAGGCGTTTGGCGGGCGCGAGGGTTTTGTGCTCGGCGACCTCGGCCCGCTCGGCGCGATCCTGGAGCCGTACGGTGATCTGCCGCCGGAGAAGGCGCGAGACGCTTACGAGGAACAGGCCCGGGCACTGATTGAAGCCGGCGCGGATGCCATCATCATCGAGACCCAGACGTCGTTGGACGAAATCGGGATTGCCATAGATGCGGCCATGGCTGCGGGCGCTCCGTGCGTGATCGCCTCGTTGGCCTACGATTTGTCGGCGGACAAAACATTTTATGTCACGATGATGGGCGTTCAGCCCGCGCAAGCCGCGGAATTTATTGAGGAACGGGGCGCAAACGTCGTGGCCTTGAACTGCGGCACCGGTATGGACATGCCCGGCGCGACGAAAGTTGCGGCCATCTACCGGCAACATTGCCGGTTGCCGGTCATGGTGCAGCCCAATGCCGGTCTTCCGGTGTTGGAAAAAGGGAAGGCGGTTTACAAACAATCGCCCGCTGACATGGCGCGCGGCGTGGCAGGCGCGTTGGCGGCTGGCGCCAACATCATCGGCTCCTGTTGCGGCAGCACGCCGGAGCATACCCGCGCGATTCACGCGGTCGTCGCTGCGTTCAAACAAGGCAAATAAACTGATTTGCAGCGGCAGAGACGAGGTGACGAGTCTTGCTTCCGCGAATTGCAAAACCCAACCAGAGACTCCAGACGTCGTCTCCTGCCTTTTAACCGGCCGTCGTCGCTCTCTAATCATTCAAGACCTTCACGGCCCAGTCGTCGTTTGTTGACGAGAGAACGACGAGGCATTTGTCTCCCGCCGCCGTGCCGTAGAGATAGGACAGGTCAATGTGTTGCCGGGCCAGTTTATCGGTGATCTCCCGCAACAAGCCGGGGCGGTGCTCCACTTCGGCGACCACAACTCTGGCTTCCTGCACCTCCAGTCGTTGGTCGCGCAACGCGTCCAGCGTCCGTTGGTGATCGCCGGTCACCATCCGGATGACCGCATCGGTGCCCTCCACCGTGGCGATCACCGCCTCGATGTTGATGCCCATGTCCGCGAGGTTTTTGGTGACCTGGGCCAGCACGCCCATCCGGTTGTTCATCCGGACAATAGCTTCCTTTGTCATTCTTGCTTTTATCATACGGCCTCCTTCCAGTTTGTTGCGCCATGCGCCATGGCGCGTGGTGTCGTTTGGGTTCATCGCCACTCTAGCACACTTGCATCAGTTGTGCTCAGGTGAATTACTGGAAGAAACAGGTAGATTATCTTTCCAAACCACTGTTCGCAGCCCAGGTCAATTCGTGAAATCCGCGTCAAAGAACTTTTCCGTTGCTCTAATCCTCTGCCCGTTCGTTGGCCGGGGCCATCTTGACGAGGCGCGACAGCCCGCCAGACGCGCCGAAAAAGCGGCGCTAAAGACAACCGCACTCCAGACGTTGGCGCGATTGCCGGACGCCACCGAATTTCGCGAAGCGTTTGGACTGCGGCGCGTTCACCGCCGCTTTCCCGACGGACCTCAAAAGTCGTCCTCCACTTTCACGCGGTCAATCTTGAAGCCATAGATGGTTTTCACCTGTGCCGGTGATGCCACGCGCTCAAACCACGCCGCCGAGCACCACGGATATTGATTTGCCACCGCCACGAGCTTGTGTTTCACCGCGTTTTGATGAACGTAATTCAGCCGCGCCAGATAGCTGTACTGAATCGTCAGTTTGGTGTCGCGGAAGTTGAACCACACCTGCCGGCCTTGGACACCGTCCAGTTTATTCAACGCACGCGAAGTAACACCGTGCAGATCGTGGAGGGATTCGCCGAGATTCCGCGAATCAGGATCGCCACGCGCTACGATGTGGTAATGATTGGCAAACGCGGCCCATGCCTCGAGTTGCCAACCGCATTGTTTGGCCAAGGTGAGCAAATAGCGTTCGAGCAAATCGCGTTTCTCCGGCGTGTCAAAGAAATGCTGTTTGTGCAGTGTACTGGCGGTGACGAAATAGACGGCGTTGTCCACCAGGCGATGCACCGGTGCGTGCGGCCAATCTTTAGGTGGCAACTGGGATTTCAAATCCGCCAGGCGCACGGATGGCAACTTGAACGTGCCCGGCACAGGAGGCTCTGGATTAAGCGGTATTTGCGGTGCTGGGGTCACGTTTTGAAATTGTCGAAAATGTATCGTGGTGAAAAGGCCAAAACACTTGCATTGTCCGGAAGAAAAGCGGTGCTAAAGACACCGCACTCCAGACGCTGGCGCGACTGCCGGACGCCACTGAATTTCGCGAAGCGTCTGGACTGCGTGCGTGTTTACCGCCGCTGTTTTCAGGTCTATTCTCAATCCTCCGCCCGTTCACCGGTCGGAGCCATTTTGACGAGGCGCGGAAAAAACCGCGCAAGTGGTTCAACTAAATCGGTTTGCGCGGCCATGACTTCCTCGATGTTTTTATAAACCATTGGCACTTCGTCCAGCCCGGCGGAAATCAGTTTCACGCCGCATTCCTCCAGGTAGGGCTTCACCATCTTCCAGTTGAAACTTTCCCTGGCTTTGTGGCGGCTCATCACGCGGCCCGCGCCGTGCGAGGCCGAATTGAGCGATTCAGCATTGCCCCTGCCGCGCGCCACAAACGTCGGGCTGGCCATCGAACCGGGAATCACGCCCAGCACGCCCGCGCCCGCCGGCGTCGCGCCCTTGCGGTGGACGATGAGGTCGCGTCCGCCGTGGTGTTCCTTCCATGCGAAGTTGTGGTGGTTTTCGATGTCCAGCAATACGCCCGCGCCCAGATGCCGCGCGATGTGTTTGTGTATGAGGTGATGGTTGGCGGAGGCGTATTGGCCCATTAATTCCATCGCCGCCCAATATTCCCGGCCGTCGGCGGAATCGAGGTCAAGCCACGCGAGGTAGCTGAGTTCTCTGGGCAAATCCTTGTGCTTGGCGCGGGCGAGCCGGCTGTAATATTCACAGACCTGCGCGCCGGTGCCGCGACTGCCGCTGTGACTTAACAATCCGAGATAGGTTCCCGGTTCCAAACCGAGTTGCTTGTCTGCCACCGTAAATTCGCCGAACTCGACAAAATGATTGCCGCTGCCACTGGTGCCGAGTTGCGCGGCGGCCTTGTCGCGAAAACGTTGCGTGACGGGGCTGACGGACCAGTCGGCGTCCATCACCGGATGGGTGCGGCGATGTTTGAATTCCGAACCGATGCCGAAGCGCGTCTCGGCTTCGATGGCGCGGATGAGATCAGTTTCGCGGCGACGAAGGTAATCGAGCGGCAAATCGAGCACGGTCAGTTTGACACGGCAGGCGATGTCCACACCGACGGCGTAGGGGATGACGGCGTTGTCGGTGGCGAGCACGCCGCCGATGGGCAGCCCGTAGCCAACGTGGGCATCGGGCATGAGCGCGGCGGCGACGGAGACGGGCAACTGACAGGCGTTCTCCATCTGCTGGAGCGCGTTGGCGTCCAAATCGGTGCCCCACTGGCGGTAGGTGATGGACATAATGAAAAACTACGCGTGCCCAATGGGAACGCCACTGGAAAATTTATCGAGACCGCGACAAAACTGTTATACGCGGTACGGAGCGCCGGTCTCCGATCCGGCGCATTTGGAGAATAAATCTCCTTCAAGCCGGGTCGGAGACCGGCGCTCCAGTTTCGCAAAGCTCTCGCATTTGTGCTAAAAATGGTTGGCCGCGAATCTGGAAAAAGGCAGAGTTCAGTCCAACCCATGACCGAAGCGATACCTGAACCGCCGCCCGTTCTCCCGGCAGGCTTCTCGTCGAGCCAGTTCGCCCGCTGTGTCCATGCCGTCGTCTTTGTTGGAATTTGGATGGCGGTTGGTTGGCTGTTTCATTTGGATGGAGACAGCTATCTGGTGGTGGGTGTTCCGCTGGTGATGATATTTCAACTGGTGGTGCGTAAAAAACCTTTGGTGACCCTTTGGATTCGTGACGCAGAAAGTTTTCGATTAAGTGTTTTGGGAATCATTTTGGGGCTTGGTTTCGCCGTTCTGCCGACGGTGAAATTGATTCAAACTTGCCGATTGGTATCCTGGCCTTCCCACCTGCCGGAAATCCTGTGGTATGTATGTTGCATCATCGGGGCCTTTGGTGCGGCGTTCGGGTTCAGCCGTTTTACGAGGCAGACTTGGAACGAACTGGGATTCTGTCTATCCACTGCCGGAGTCATCGGCTGTGGGACAATGTTGCTGGGGGCGTTTGCCCGTTGGGCATTGTTGCACAAACCAATCGCGCTGAATGGCGCCATGGCGATGACCGCTGTCGCAAGCTTTGTTCTCTATGTGCCGGTTTGCTTTGTGCTGGAGGAGGTCGTCTTCCGCGGTGCGCTGGATTCACATGTTTTTCAGCCCGGCGACAAGGGCCAATGGTGGACCGCGCTCCTTGTTTCCTCCTTGTGGGGCTGGTGGCATCTGCCCATCGCGGGGATAGCGGGAATTCAACAGTTGGTGACGCTCGTCTTTCTCCTGCCTTGCATCCACATCGCCGTGGGCGTTTTCTTTTCGTTAAGCTGGCGGCGCAGCGGGAATCTGGCCGTGCCGGCCACGGTCCACGCCTTCATTGACGCCGTGCGGAATATGCTGATGTAAAAGGTCCCGCGCCCACTCCGTTTGTGGCAAAAGTATGGAGTGGAGAAAGCAGCCGAAGCATTTACGTTCCTGGCAAATTGGAATAGGATTGGCGCGTTGTGAAATACACCTACGAACAACTGGCCGGGATGATTGACCACTCGCTGTTGCATCCGACTTTGACGGATCGGGAATTGGAGGACGGCTGCCACCTCGCCGTGAAATACGGTGTGGCGTCCGTGTGCATCAAACCTTACGCCGTTAAACGCGCTGCCGAACTGCTGGCCGGGAGCGGCGTGCGCGTCGGGTGCGTCATCGGATTTCCCCACGGTAATTCGCGCACCGAATCCAAGCGTTACGAAACCGAGCTGGCCTGCCGGGATGGCGCGGTGGAAATTGACATGGTCATCAACATCGGCAAGGCGTTGGGTGGGGACTGGGATTACGTCGAGCAGGATGTGAAAGTTGTGTGTGACGAGGCGCACCGGCGCGGGGCAAAAGTGAAAGTCATCTTCGAAAATGATTATCTGGGCAAAGGCGGCGCCGGTCTGGACGGTGACAGTATGAAGCGCAAGCTCTGCCAGATTTGCGAACGCGCCGGGGCCGACTGGGTGAAGACGTCCACGGGTTTCGGTTTCGTCAAACAGCCCGACGGTGGTTACAATTACCAGGGTGCCACGGCGCACGATCTGGAGTTGATGCGGGCGGCGTGCTCGCCCAGGGTTCAGGTGAAAGCGGCCGGCGGCGTGCGCGACCTGGACAATTTGATACGCGTGCGCGACCTGGGTGCCAGCCGATGCGGGGCATCCGCGACCGCCGCGATTCTGGATGAATTTCGCCGCCGCGAAGCTGCCGGGCGGTAATGATCAAAGAGAATATTTTGAAGGTTGCTTCTTTCCAGTCCTTTGATTACTTCATCGCCCGGAAAGGAAAATGAGTTATGCCGGAACCAGTCATTGCCCAAAAATCTCCGTTTGTTCAACCCATGGAACCTGGCACCTATTGGTGGTGCGCCTGCGGCCGATCCAGGAGTCAGCCGTTTTGCGACGGCTCGCACAAAGGTACCGGGTTCACACCGAAAAAGGCAGACATTACCGAAGCCAAAACGGTCGCCTGGTGCGGCTGCAAACATTCCAGGAACGCGCCGTTCTGCGACGGCACGCACAGCGGTCTGGGCTAAACGGAATTACTGGCGTTTTTTTCCGCCCGGTTCCTTTTCCTTCTTGCGGAAAAAGTACTGGGTGTCAGCCACGTTGAGCATCGAAAGGTCGAGGCTTTCGTCGGGGGCGCGTTTTCTCGCAATTTTGAGCTGGCGCGCGATGCGCTTGACGGCGGTGATGGCATAGTACTTGACCACGCCCACGCCGGTGTCGGATTTGAAAATGACCACGAGCAGACAATGGTCATCCACATTCGTGACAAAGAGGCTCTGGTTTTCTCCCTGCTGATAGGTGCTGTTGAAAGTGGTTTCACTGACCAGGCCGGCGATAGTCTGGTTGGCCATAAACGCGCCGGAGGCCAGCGCCGCGATAGTCGTCAGGTCAAATTCGTCCGAGTCGCCCTGGTGCGTGATGAGAAAACCGGCCTTGTCAATGATCAGCGAGACGGTGGCGTCGGCGCTGGTATTGAACTCACGGAGGGTTTCGTCCAGTTTTTGAATATCCTCCTCGGTGATTTGAGGGAGAGTAGCCATGTCATGCGTACTGTGGAACGCTTTGGTTGATAAATTTGTGCAACAGCAGGCGCGTAATCATGTTCAACGTTTCGAACACACCCTCGCACCGGTGCGCCGTCGCACTAAATGACGGCACCTGCACTTCGCGATTGTTCAGCAGAAATTCCATGTATTCCATGGGGGCGACGTTGGGCAAATCGCGCTTGTTGTATTGCAGCACGTAGGGAATGTCGTGAAGATTGAGTTTGAGCGACTGCAAATTGTCCATGAGGTTTTGAAAGCTCTCGACGTTTTCGGGCATTTTCTCGAATTGCGAATCGGCCACGAACACGATGCCATCCACTCCGCGCAGCACGAGCTGGCGGGTGGTGTTGTAGATGACCTGGCCCGGGACGGTGTAGAGCTGGAACTTGGTTTTGAACCCGCGGATGGTCATCGCTTCAATCGGCAGGAAGTCGAAAAAGAGCGTACGGTCCGAGCTGGTCGCCAGCGAGACGAGCTTGCCTTTATTGCCGGCGGCAGTCTGGACGTGATCATGGACCTGGACCAGGTTCGTGGTCTTACCGCCCATCGCCGGGCCGTAATAGACGATTTTAACCTGCAGTTCTTTGGTGGCTTGGTTGATAATGGCCATAGGATTATTGCTTTTTACGGTCGAGTTCACCAGCCAACAGGGCCAGTTGTGCGGTTGGCAACAGTTCGCCGGCGCGACCGAACGCGGCGAAATAGACGCCGTGGATGCGGAACACCTTCCACGGCACGTTGCCAACGGTGAAGTTCAAATTGTTTAATTCGCCCATCCGCAATTCCTTGGTACACTGGCTGACGCGGCCGTAAATCTGGGGTAGAAAGGCCGCCAGCGTGTCCGCGTTGAGGTCAGGCGGAATCTGGCTGGCCACCGTCAGGCCGTCCGGTAAGGCCACGAGCGCGCCGGCGACACCCGGCAGTTTCATGGCGTGTGAAACAATTTCGTCGGGCGGAGCGCGCCGGCTGCTGAAATCCGTCGCGGGCATCGCGGGCACGGCCACCGGGCGTTTGAATTCAGTCTCGCCCGGACGCGCGACCAGGGAAGTGGTATCGGACTCACCCCAGGTATAGTAGTTTGTGTCCTGTGGTTGGGGGTCTGCCGGGCGGGCAGCGAAACGGTTTCCGTCCGGCGTGGCCGTTTTGCCCGGAGGCTCCGGGATTTCGGACGATGGTTGCGGCTGCGGAAAACCAAAAAACAGATTTGGAATCTCCACCGGAAGCGGCGCCGATTGATGCGGATGAGCCGAGCTGGCTGATCTTCCCAGTCTGGCTAGAAAGAGCGGGGCGACGATTTTCAACGGTAATTCTAATTCCAGGCCGTCATGGATGGATACCGCCGTGGACGTGGGTTTGATCCACGAGCGCAAGTTCCGCCAGGCAAACATCACGCGTCCGCGTTTGAGGGCAGGTTCGACCAGATTCACCGGCAGCGCGACTTGCGCATTCGCCAGATTCATTTGCGCAATTTCCATTCGCAATGCCTCCGGCCAATTCTCCGAGAGGGCGGCCAGCGGTGCCAGGATGGTAGCGGACTCCGGTGCGACCGGCGCAGGCTTCGGCGTGAACGGCGTCGACCTCGGTGTGAACGGCGTCGGCCTGGGCGTGAACGGCGTCGGCCTCGGCGCGGGTGGCATGGTTGGGGGTGGCTGGACGGGGATGCCCGGAATGATGGGTTGCGCCGGCAGACCATTGCCATTGCCATTGCGCGACAGGGCTGGAGCCGGGGACTCGGGTTTGATGGCACGCGAGACAAACGCCGGCGGCGGCGGCGCGACGGGTGGTGGCGTAGGGTCGGCTGGTGCGCGGGGCGGCGGTGTGGCCATTCGTATTTGCGGCGCGGCAGGCGGCGGCGGCTTAAACGCCGCTTTGGATATCATGATCCCCTCCCCGCGCCCGTTAAAAGGTCCGGTGATTTCCGCCGGCACTTCCAGGTGTTTTTGCCCCGGATTGCGAGCCAAAGAATTGAAATTCAATCGCGCGAGGACTTCGTTCAACGGCAGTATCACGGGAAGCGAGTCATATTCCTCGTCAACATTGAACAGAGTGGGCGCGGCGTGGCGCAATTCGCCGAAGGTGATTTTAACGACGCCCAGTGCCAGTTGCGGCATGATTTTTCCAATTGCAATCGAGATGCTCGCGCGGCTCAAGTCGGCGTCGGTCAGCGTCAACCGGGCGTGCAGTTGCGGCGGCAGGTTTCCCAGGATGGGTTGCAGCGGCAGTTCCACTTCATTGATATTTTCGACTGGCGCCGGTGCGGAGGTTGCGGCACGCGCCGCCGGTTTCGGCTGGGGCGTGGTAAATTGTGGAATGGGCACAGGCGGCGGCGTTGCGGCTTGTGTCACCGGTCGCGGCGGTTGGGGAGTGTCCGCTCCAGTTTCGTTCTCATCAAAGCGTCGCAGCAATTCTCGCAGCAACCCGGCAAATCTTGTTTTTACTCCATTTGGCATCGCACACAGCTTTTCCCGCGGACTATGAATCCACAGGTTGGCCAATTCCCAGCAGGAAGCGCGCCACGGGCGGCTGGAAAACATCTGCCGAACCCCCAAACCATCACCCGGTCGCGACCCGGCGGGAGGTTGTCTCACCGTTGGACTGGCTGTCCACAAAGCGGCGGTTGATTAGTTGGTCCGCCCTGCGGGATTCGGAATGACAACTGCTTTGTCTGGCGTGTTTGCGGGTGAAACGCTTGGGGCTTGAATTCACAGGCCGACCGCATTAGCCGTTTTTGTTGTCAGTGGAATGGAATCACACCATAAAATCCTGATTTTGGACGATGAGGCCGCCTGGTTGGAGGTGAATCGCGAAATATTGTCACAGCTTCCCAGCAAACCCGAAATCCGCACGGTCAATACCGGGACGCGCGCCGTCGCCCTGTTGGACGCCGAGCCGTTCCGTCTGCTGATTTGCGATTTGAAGATGCCGAAAATGGACGGCTTGCAGGTGCTTTCGATTGTCCGTCGCCGGTTTCCAGAATTGCGCACGGTGGTGTTGACGGCGTTGGAGGACGAGGAGTTCCGTTCCCGGGCTTACGCGCTGGGCGTGGATTTGTTTTGGCTGAAAACCGACATTCAACAAAACCCGCAAATGTTTCTGGACTGTGTTGAATCATTGTTGGGGCGCGACATGGAAACGGGTTTTCGCGGCATCCAAAGCAAAAGTCTCATGGACATCATCCAGATGGAATGCCTGTCCCGCAGTTCCGCCGTGTTGCGCATCACCCGCGGCCCGCTCGTGGCCAGATTATGGATTCAGGAGGGAGAACTGATTGATGCCGAAGCCGAAGGCGCGCGTGGTGAGGCGGCGTTCCGGAGAATCCTGGCCTGGAAATCCGGCACGTTCGAAAATTTGTCTGCCGAACCGAAGCGCGAGCGCACCATTTTCAAATCGGTCAATGCCCTGCTGCTTGAATCCGCGCAGAACATTGACGAAGCCGCCAACCCCACGGGGCCCGAATCGGTCGAGGAGGCCGATCATCGCAAGACCATCTGGAAACTTGCCCTGGTGGCGCGGGAAGGCGCTGAATTCGTCGTCGCCTCTTCCACCGAGCGCCAGAATGAGGTGGATGCGTGGGGAACACAGTGCGCGGGACAACTCGCCGCCTGGACGCGGCGGGTCGCCGAGGTGGCCAAACGGCTGAGCGACCGGCTCGAAGCCGGCCCGTTGTTGTATGTCGTCGGCGACAGTGTGGAACGGCAAGTGCTCTTGCTGCCCCGCGACGAAAAGTCCTATCTGGTCGCCTGGCCGCCGGACGCGCCGGCCGACCAACTGTTTGAAAAAACCAAGAAACTCGTTGCCTCATGGGATTCCTGACACGATTTTTTAAGAGTCATGCGGCGGTCCAGCAACTGCCGGCCGGCAGCCTGACCGTGAACCGCGACGGCCGGGTGGTCACGTCCACCATCGCCTCGGGCTATCCGCAAGGGCTGTTGCGCGACATCGTGCGCGACGTGCTGCTCCTGTTTCGCCAGGCGCGCGAGGCGCAAATGCCGCTGGCGGAATTCAGCATCCATTTCGCCAGCCTGCGCATCACCGCCCGCGAAATGCGCGGCGGCGCCGTGATTTTCCTTTCACCGCACACCGTGCCGACCACCCCCAGTCAACCCGACCGCCTATGACCACCAAAGAACTCGCCCAGTTGGTCACCCAGATCGAAACCCATATCGAATGCTGGAAACAGTTCAACCATTTCGTGAACGTCGCCCGCGCCAAAAAGTTCGGGCCATCCGACGAGAATCATTTCCTCGAACTCAAGAGCGTCATCGTGCAGGAGTTGGAGATGATTTACGCCGCCCTCGAAATCACCTCGCCCGCCAAGGAGGAAATTCATGCCCTCATCGGCAATGCGCCGTCGCTCCGATACCTGAGCGAGATGAGCGAAGGTTCCCTGCGCGGCATCGAAAGCCAGTGGCACAAAATCTACATCGGCTGGCATTCCATCCTCGGCCAGCTCAAGGTCAAACAGCACGTGGAGCAGGCCAAGTCGTTCTTCAGCTGGAAAAAGTAGGCCGCCCTGCATTTCTTCCTTGCCCGGCACGCCCGTTTCGTGTCTAACCACGCGCCATGCCTGACTGGATCGCCGTCGTCATTTCAAACCTCGTGGAATGGGTTTCCGGGCCATGCTGAATTACTTTCAAATCCTGGTTCTGGCGCTGATTCAAGGCGCGTGCGAATTGCTGCCGGTGTCCAGTTCGGCGCATGTTATCGTGGCGGAAAAACTCATGGGCCTGGATCCGGCGAGTCCCGAAATGACGATGCTGCTGGTGATGCTGCATACCGGGACCATGTTCGCGGTCATCGTTTATTTCTGGCGCGGCTGGAAGCGCGATTATTTTGCCTCCACCGGCCAGCTTCAATGGTTCGCTATCCAGGTTGTTATCGCCACTTTCGCCACCGGCGTGGTCGGCTACGGACTGAAGGTGCTCATAGAAAAAATATTCATGCGTGGGTTGCCGCACGCCGAGATCGAGGATTTGTTTTCGAACCTGCCTTTGATAGCCGGCGCGCTCGCCGCCGTCGGCGGGCTGATTATTTACGCCGGGCTGCGAGCGGAAAAATCACCGCGCCATTCGGAAGTCCAGCCGTCGCATGCGATTTGGATTGGCATTGTGCAGGGTATTTGCCTGCCCTTTCGCGGCTTTTCGCGTTCCGGTTCCACCATTTCTGCCGGACTGTTGCTTGGTTTGCCCAAACAGAAACTGGAGGAATACAGCTTCGCGCTGGCGGTGGTGTTGACGCCGCCGGTGGTGGCCAAGGAAGCTTACCGCCTGCTCAAAGACCACGCATTGAACGGCCAGGGTTCGGTGCTGCATCTTTTCGTGCCGGGCATCGTGGGGATGGTCTTTAGCTTCATTGCCGGCCTGCTGGCGCTGAGATGGCTGTCACGCTGGCTCGAAAGCGGACGCTGGCAATGGTTCGGCTATTATTGCCTGGTGGCGGCGGCGGGTGTGCTGGCGATTCGTCTCACGCTGCCACGCTAAACTCTTTTTCCTCCTCGTCCTCGTCGTCGTAATCGAATCCATTCATTCGAAAACGAGGACGAGAACGAAGGACGAGAAGGATTGTTATTATTGCCCCGGCGCGGGGATGAAAATTTTCTGTCCCACCTTCATGTTCTTGGCGTCCAGGCCCGGGTTCGCCTTCAAAATCTGGTCCGTGGTCACCTTGATGCCCTGCGCGCGGTACGCCTTGGCAATCGCCAGCAAGGTGTCCCCGCGCTGGATGGTATAATCATAGCCGTTCTGCGGGCCGCTGGCGTTGGTGGCAGGATGGCTCCTGATCGGCGTTGGCGTTGTGTCCGGTGTTATGTCCGGCGGCGATCGGTGGCTGGAGGATGACGCGCCCAATGATTTTTCGAGCCGCTCCAGCTCCTTCAAAACCCGGTCGTTGTCCTCCTGCCGTTTCTTGTCAATTTCCTGCACCTGCTCGGCGAGTTTCTTCAAATCATCCGAATTCGCCGTATTGGCGGCGGGCTGGTTCGCCTGGCCTTGCAGGTCGTTGATTGCCTTTTCCAGCGCCTGGAGGTGTTTGCTCTGTTCCAACTGGGTGGCTTGCAGGTCCTGAATCTGGCCGCTGAGTTTGTCAATTTGCTGCTGGGCAGCGTCATCCTGCGCCCGCACCGCCACGGTCGCCAAAGAACTTAAAACCAAAAACCAAACTAGAAATCTTTTCATGCGCCGACGATAATCCGTCGCCCGCCCGCGTCAAGCGGAAGTGCGAGAGTTGTGGGAAGAGCGCGATGGAAATTTGCAGCCTGTCCAGGTATTAGGCGTCATAAATCTTCGGGGCCATACTGCAATGGCATCAGCAACTGCATGTGGCAAACATCAAAGCAATACCAGCGGAAAAAGCCGCAGCCAAACCAATAGTCCTCGATGCCATGAATCATGGGCGAATAAAAAACTCTCGCTGCCGGACGATCTATCACACGCGGAAGAATGAAGGGAGTGGTAAGAAAATAGGCTGCAACTAAAGAACAAAACACAACGCCAATCCAAACTGTTCTGCGTTTGAGTTTCGCATTCATAACCAATGACGTCTAACAAACAATTAGCGACCGGGTTTGCAGCCTATCCTGATTCACAATTTGAACCTTATTTCTCGGAAGACAGTTTGTCCAGCGTTCTTTGCCCCGCAGGAGCAACGGAGATTAGCCAGCCACGAAGTGGCTGGAACACGCGTTCAACGACTTCGCGTCCTGAAAGGACGCTGGAAATATTGCACTTCCACCGTCCCTTCCTTGACGGATTATTTTTTGGACAAACACCAGCCACTTCGTGGCTGGCTAATATCCGATGTCGCTTTGCAACAATTATCTTTTGCGCTCTTCGCGCAACTTACTCACGCCAGTTTTCCGTAACGCCGGATTTCGGGCCAGATCAGCGCGACGGCAATGACGGTTAAAACGGTTCCCACGCCGCCGGACACGGCGGAAATGATGGCGCCGGTAACCATCGTGTTGCCGATGGCCGGCCCGAAGATTTGCGCGACGGTGCCGGACTCGAACTCGCCCAGTTCGTTCGACGTGCCGATGAACAGGTTGTTGACGGCGGAAACGCGTCCGCGTTTGTCGTCGGGCGTGAGCATCTGCACCAGCGTGTGCCGCACCACCACGCTGATGTTGTCCACCGCACCGCAGAGGAACATCATGAGAAACGAAAACCAGAAGCTTTTCGAAAGCCCGAAGGCAATCGTCGCCAGTCCGAACACCGTCACCGCCCACAACAGCGTGCGGCCGGCTTTTTGCAGGGGCGGCCGGTGATTCAGGATGAACACGCAGAGGATGGAACCCAGCGGCAATGCCGCCGCCAAAAAGCCCAGGCCGATTGGCCCGACGAACAGAATATTCGCGGCATAGATGGGCAGCAGCGCCGTTGCGCCCCCCAGAAACACCGCGAACATGTCGAGAGTGATAAGGCCGAAAATAATTTTGCTCGCATAGACGAACTTGAAACCCGTCAGCAGCGCCTGCAGCGTCATGGATTCCCGGACTTTGACGGTGTGCTCCCGGCGGATCATGCCGACCAGGACGCAAACGACCACCGAGGCCAGCGCGTTGATGACATAAACCGGCGCCGCCGCCGCCGGGTCATTGAGATGGTTGAAATAGCGCCAAACCATCCAGGCGATAAGCCCGCCGGCGGCCACCCGGCCGATGATGCAGGAGAGTTGAAAGGCACCGGCGTTCCAGTTTACCGCACGCGGGAAATCATTCCGGGAGACCAGCGCCGGCAGAAACGCGGCGTTGGCTGCCCGCATGAAGGTGTTGGCTGTGCTGCCGAGGAACAGACAAAAATAAATCCAGATCACCGGCGCGTGATACCAGGAAATGAAGGCCACCCCCAGGCTCGCCGCAGCGATGGCTGCGGTGGTCAGCACCACGATCTGTTTGCGGTTGTAATTGTCCGCGACGTGCCCCGCCGGCAGCGTGAACAAAAACATCGGGATCATTTGCACCAGTCCAACGAGGCCGAGCGCCAGTGCCGATTGGGTGAGCCACCAAATTTCCCAGAGGATGGCGAGGGTGAACATCTGTTGGCCGGTGATGCCCACGAGCCGGCTGACCAGATAAAACGTGAAGTCCCGGTTCTGGAAAATGGCGTACGGACCACCGCCGGAGACGCCCGGCGGCGGGGCCAAATCATCTGACTCTTCTATGTTACTCATGAACGAGAGACTGCGCAGAACTTAATCGAAAATCGCCGCAGGTCGAGTTTTCGCATAATGATACCTCTAAGAAACCGTAGCAGCGGACGTGAGTCCGCACTCATCTCACTCCGAAATCGCGGAAAGATGGAGCCGACTCACGTCGGCTGCTACCTAAAATTGAGTTTTTCGAAGGTCTCATAACGGAATTTCCCGGAATCTTGAGCCGATACTTGAATGTGGTCGCAACGGAAATGGATTGAGATTAAGCTGATGAGCAAGATTGAGATGAATGAACCAAACGAAAAACCGCGCCGCTATAAATGGCCGTGGTGGGTGCTGGCGGCCTTCTTACTGGGGGTGGTGCTGGCGATTGTTTGGGTGAGCCTGGAGGTTCGAACCGTCAAACGAGAACGGGACTTGAATATACCTCCCTCCACCAACTCGACACCTTAGAGCTTTTTCAAAAAATATGTAGCCGCCGACGTTAGTCGGCGCATATCGAATAAAGGGGATGGATATGGCGCGAACTGACGTTCGCGGCTACGAGATTAATTGAATTGCTCTTAGCCGGCGGTCAATTTCGTCCGGGAAATGTCTCACACAAAGGCACGCTGAGGCGTGAACTCCAACCGCGCGCTCACTTTTTCAGAAGTTTCTCAAATTTTGCAATTACGTCCGGATTTTTATCCGCGACATTTTCGGTTTCGCCCGGATCGGTTTTCAAATTGTAAAGCTCCCATGGGTCACCGGCCTTCGCGCGCACGATTTTCCAGTCACCCAGGCGTGCCGCCTGGGCGAGGTCGCGGTCCTGGAGTGCCCAGGAGAAAAATTCGTGGCGGTTGGTCTGGGTTTCGCCCAGCAACGTCGGCACCACGGAAATACCGTCAATGTTTTTGGGTGGTTCCCGGAGCGCAATCTGCAGGGCCGTCGGCAGGAAGTCCCAAGCGGCCCACGGAAAATCGCTGACTTGACCGGCGGGAATCCCGGCCGGCCAGGAAACAATCATCGGCACGCGCAGGCCGCCTTCGTAAAGATCGCCGCGTTGGCCGCGAAACGGCCCGGCGCTCCGGAAAAACTTCGGATCCACGCCCCCGCCCGTTTGCGGCCCGGTATCGCTGGAAAAGAAGATCACCGTGTTGCTTTCAATACCCAAACTTTTCAATTGGTCGAGCAACTGGCCGATGTGGTCGTCGAGGCGGGCAATCATGGCGGCCCGATTTTTCTCCGATTGCGGCCACGGCTCGTCTGAATAAGGCGCGTCGGTCGGCACGGGCATGGTGTCACCGGTGCCCGGGCGCGCGATGGTAAAATTCAACAAGAGGAAAAACGGACGGTAGCGGTTGAATTGATCAGGTTGGTTGGCCTTGATGAAATTCCCGGCGGCTTTGGCGAACAAATCGGGAATGTATTGTCCCTTTTTCCCATCGGTATTGGCATACAACTCTTCCCGCCCGTTGAAAGCGGCTGGCTGTTCCGTCGCCGGCCTGAGCAGGGTTTTGGGCATGTAACGCCAGACGTAATCGGAGTAATAATTTCCCGCGGCCGTCGGGTCAGTAAAACCATTGAATTCATCAAAGCCTTTTTCCCACGGCGCGCCGCTCGTGCCGTCGCCGCCCAGCCGCCATTCGCCGATCAGGGCGGTATGATAGCCGGATTGCTGCAACCATTGCGCCACCGTGATGTCGTCCGCCGCCAGCGGCACATCCCTGCCGGCGTTCTGCTTCAGCCGGGTCGAGTCCCGGCCGAGCATGAGCGCGGCGTTTGCCGGCGAACCCGCCGCGTCGCCCGCGTAATAGCTCGTAAACCGGATGCCTCCGGCGGCCAGCCGGTCGAGATTGGGCGTCTGGAATTTCGCCTGGCCATAACAGCTCAGGTCGCCGTAACCCAGGCCGTCGCATTGAATGAAGATGATGCAGGGCCGGCGCGGCGCGGGCAGATGGACGGCGGAAGTGGAAACGGGTTGCGCGTACACCGCCGGCAAAAGGCCAAAGGCCACGACGGCGAACAAAAGACAGCCAGGACGAGGGAAGCACATTTGTTTCATGGCAAGCGTTAATTCTGGAAAACTTGATGCGTTCGACGCAATTCTTTTTCTGCACGGTTTGGCCATCTTCAGCTACCCGGACTTCCCGTTCCTTTTCCCGAATTCCGCATCCAGCGGGATGCGCGCCGCGACGATGAAACTGGGAATGGTCGCCAGAATCACCCAAACAAAAAAATGCCGGTAGCCGAGCAGTTGCTGCAATTGGCCACTCCACATTCCCGGCAGCATCAGACCCAACGCCATGAAGCCGGTGCAAATGGCGTAATGCGCCGTAGCGTGTTCGCCGCGCGCAAGGTAAATCATGTAGAGCAGCAGGGCGGTGAAACCGAACCCATAGCCGAATTGCTCCACGGCCACGCCGGTGCCAATCACGGCGAGATTTTGCGGCTGTGCGTAGGCGAGCCAGATGAACACTGCGTCCGGCAGATGAATCGCCAGCAACATCGGCCAGAGCCAAAATTTCAATCCCCGCCGGGCCACAACGAATCCGCCGAGCAGCGCGCCGCACATAAAAGCAATGACGCCGGCCGCGCCGTAAATTTCGGAGAGGCGTTCCTCATCGAGTCCCAGGCCGCCACTGGCTGGTGGCGCGTGCAGGAAAATTGGAATGATTTTCACCAATTGCGCCTCGCCAAGGCGGTAAAGCAAAATGAAAATCAGCGGCAAAAGGATTTTCCTCTTCCGAAAAAATGCCGCAAACGTTATTAGAAATTCGTCGAAGAAATTTTCTTTTGCCGGAATTGCCCCGGGTTGATCCACCACCGGCCGCGGCAGAATGAAGCGGTGATACGCGCCGAGACCAAAAAAAATTGCCGCGCCAATGGCAAACACCGACGACCACGCCAGCGCCGGATTGCCGGTTTGTTTTGCGAGTTTGCCCGCGACAAAAATCAGTCCGCCCTGGGCCGCGATTTTGCCGGTATTAAAAAAAATGCTCCGCCAGCCGATAAAAAACGATTGCTGATGCTCGGTCGTTGCCAGGATGTAGAATCCATCCGCGGCGATGTCGTGCGTGGCGGAGCTGAACGCCAGCAATCCAAAAAAAATGATGGTCCATTGGATGAAATGCGGTGACGAAATCATCACCGCCACACCGGCAAGCGTCGCGCCGAGGAATAATTGCATGGCCCAAATCCATTGCCGGCGCGTTTTCAAAATGTCCACCGCCGGACTCCACAACGGTTTGATGACCCAAGGCAGGTAAAGCAAGCTCGTGAAGAATGCCGTCGCCGCGTTCGAGACGCCGAGGTCACTGTAAAGCAGCACCGATACCGTCGCCACCAACGCGTTCGGCATTCCTTCGGCGAAATAAACCGTCGGAATCCAGAGCCACGGGCTACGGGAGGTCGATTTCGTGCCGGTCATCGGCCTTTGAGTAACAGGCCGGAGCCGCGCGCGCAAAAATTTTCCGACTTGCGCTTTGCGGAAACGATGGTTGAGTCAGGGCGTGACCGGCGCATTTCTCAATGCCTTGGGTATTTTGTTGGGCGGTTTATTTGGGCTGACGTTGCGTCGGCCACTGCCACTTTCCATCCAGATTTTTCTCCGTTCCCTGTTGGGTGCCCTCACGGTTTTTTCGAGCCTGTACCTCGTCTGGCTGAGCATCGAGGGGCCCTTTTTTTCCGGATTGAAAACCATTTCCATCGCCATCCTGGCCATGGCCCTCGGCGGCCTGCTCGGCCGGTTGTTCGGGCTGCAGAAAATCTCCAATCGCCTGGGTCGCTATGCCGGCCATATCATCGTGTCCCGGCCCGGGGGCGCTCCGCGCCGGGCGGGGGATGGTTTGCGCGCCTGCACTCTGCTGTTCTGCACCGCTCCCCTGGGTTTGGTCGGTGCGGTGGCCGACGGGATGTCCGGTTACTTTTATCTGCTGGGGATCAAGGCCATCATGGACGGGTTGGCCACGTGGGGTTCTGTGAAGACCCTGGGTTGGACCGTGGCCCTGTCAGCGTTTCCGGTGATCCTTTGTCTGGGAAGCATTACGTTGGCCTCGCGGCTTTATGCCGTGCCGTTCCTGGAATCTCACAGCCTGAATCGAGGTGATTTAATCGATTCCGTCAATGCCGTGGCCGGACTGGTGGCGTGTGCGGTGGCCCTGGTGATTTTTGAAGTTCGCAAGGTCGAACTGGCCAATTACCTGCCCGGCCTGGTAGTTGCCCCGCTGCTGGCATGGCTGTTCGGTCACTGAATCAGCCCGCGTTTGCGCAACATCGCTTCCATGGCCCGATCCATCAGCGAATTTGCCAGCGGCCTGGTGATATCGTCGAGCGTGGCGATGGCGGCCTGTAACTGCGGCAAATCGCCTGTGCCGGTTTCCGGTTTTTCGGCGGCTAAAGCCGTTTCCACCGCACGCGCCGCGGCTTCAATCTCTCCATGATAACCGGCTTCTATTTCCTCGGCGCAATCCGCCAGCGCCTTGCGCGTGGCGGCGAGGGTTTCGTTGGCGCGCAATTTCGCCTCAACCCAGCGGCGCGCTGCCAAATCCTCAAATGCGTGCGCGACGGATGCCTCAACCATCTGTTGCACCGCCGCCTCGTCCACGTCCACGGTGGATTTCATTTCGACAACTGTTTCCCGGCCGGTTTTCACGTCACGCGCCAGCGCGTACAGGATGCCATTGGCGTCAATTTCAAACTGCACGCCCACGCGCGGCACGCCGCGCGGCGCCGGCTCAAACTCGATCGTGAATTTGCCGAGGCTCCAGTTATCCTTCGCGCGTTCGCGTTCGCCCTGCAACACGTGAATGAGCATCGAACGCTGGTTGTCCACCGCCGTGGTAAACAGCTCACCCGCCTTCACCGGAATGGTCGAGTTGCGGGGAATCAAGACATTCATCAGCCCGCCAAACGTCTCGAGACCGAGCGACAGCGGCGTCACGTCGAGCAGCAGGACGTTCTTGAAGCCGCCGGACAGGATTTCCGCCTGAATCGCCGCACCCAGCGCGACGGCTTCATCAGGATTTTGCGACGTGTTCAACTGCGGGCCGCCGGGTTGGTGATAATTGCCGCCCAGGCGGATGCCGCCATGCGTTTCCTCAAATTCCGCGCAGCGGAACCACTCGCTCACAACTTTGCGGACGAGGGGCATGCGCGTCTGGCCGCCGACCAGAATCACCTGATCCAAATCGTTCGGTTCAATCCTGGCATCGGCCAGGGCGCGCAGGCAATGCGGCCGGGTGCGGGCGATGATGTCGCGGGTGAGGTTCTCCAGTTCGACGCGCGCGAGCAGGCAGTTGAAATTGAAATCCGGCGTGAGAAACGGCAATGCGATTTCCACCTCGGTTTCGGTTGAAAGTTTGATTTTGGCCTGCTCGGCGGCTTCCCGGATGCGGGACAGCCATTGTGGATTCCGGATATCGGATTTCGGATTGACCATCTGGATTTTCCCAACGAGAAAATCCACCAGCCGCCGGTCCAAATCATCGCCGCCGAGGCGTGTGTTGCCGTTGGTGGCCAGCACCTGGAAAACGCCTTCGTGCAATTCCAGAATCGAGAGGTCGAACGTACCGCCGCCCAGGTCATAGACTGCGATTTTCGATTTCTCCTTGAGCCGGTCCAGGCCGTAGGCGAGCGCCGCGGCGGTCGGTTCGTTGAGGATGCGTTCCACCGTGAATCCGGCCAGTTCGCCGGCGCGTTTGGTGGCGTTGCGCTGCGCGTCGTTGAAATAAGCGGGCACGGTGATGACGGCGCGTGTGACCGGTTCGCCGAAATAATTTTCCGCGTCACGCTTCAGTTTTTTCAGGACCTCGGCGGATATTTCCTCCGGCGAGTAATTTCTGCCGTGAACTGGAATCGTCACCGCGCCGTCGCCTTTGACGGGATAGGTCACCAGCATTTCCTCCTGCGCCATATCCGCGCCACGCCGGCCGATGAAGCGTTTGACCGAATAAACCGTTTCCGCCGGGCGGATGGCGCGCACACGATTCGCCTCGTGGCCGACCACGGGCCGGGCATCCGCCGAAGGAAAATGCACAACCGACGGCGTCAGCCGCCGGCCTTCAGCGTCGGCGATGACGAGCGGGATGCCCGAATCCACCGTGGCGACCAGCGAATTCGTGGTGCCCAGGTCGATGCCGACGATTTTGCTCACCACCCAATGCTGCCACGAAACGGCGGCAAAACAAAATTTTTGTGCAATTGTCCCCCATTGCGGCTATTTTAGTTGCATGAATTGTATTGTGACCGCCGGTCCGACTTATGAACCGCTCGACGATGTGCGCCGGCTTACCAATTTTTCAACCGGCCGGCTGGGCTCGGAACTGGCCGATTTCCTGGTCGCGCGCGGCCATCAGGTGACCCTGTTCATCAGCGCGCAGGCTACCTACGTCGGCGGGCGCCGGACCCAGCGGGTCGAAGTTTTCACCACCACGGCGAACTTGCGGGAAAAATTGCAGGCATGGTCGGCAAAAAAAGTGAACGCGGTTTTTCACACCGCCGCGGTCAGCGATTTTCGTTTCGGCCGGATTCGACTGCAATCGCCCCACGGCGCGTTGACGGAAATCAAATCAAAAAAGATTCCCACCGGCGAGGGCACTTTGCTGGTGGAACTCTTGCCGACCAAGAAAATCATCGCCGAGTTGCGCGCCTGGTTTCCGTCAGCGAAGCTGGTGGGGTGGAAGTTTGAAGCGGAAGGCAAGCGCCCGGACGCGATTCACGCGGCGGAACAGCAACTCATCCAGTGTCTGACCGACGCCTGTGTGGCCAATGGCCCGGCCTACGGCGAAGGTTTTGGTTTGATTACCAGAGGTAGCCACGTGTCTCTGGCGGATCCACCGAAACTATTTGATGCGCTGGAGAGATTGATGCAGGCGTGAACGGCGGCGCTTGGAGCATTGGCGTTATACCTCAAAATCGTTCAATTGCCGCAGACCCAATTTCATCGGGAGCCAACCGACCAGGAATGACAGGAGCACAAAAGCGATAATGCCCCCGGCGGCCCAGGTCGCCCGCCCGTGCCAGCCGGTGGCGGCAAATCCCAACAGCAACACCGACGCCAGGATATAGACGGAACTCAGCACGAAGCATAAAGTGCCGCCAAAGCCGCTGACAATCTTGTTGGGATTGGCCTCTTTCAAATTGGGATACAATACTCCCAACCCAACCGCGAGGCCGTTGAGGGCAAAGGTCATTATGGTAACCACCGCCCCGAAAAAAGCCACCCGGTCCCAGCTCATTTTCAGCAGGTAGCACGAAAGCATGATCAGGCCGGAAGTCACGACGAACGACGTCGCGCTGGCCAGCCAGAACTTGGTTTTAACCACGCGCGCCAGGCCCATGGGCGCCAGGCCGACGATCCAAAGCCGGCGGCCTTCCAGGGAAAACTGCGGGAAGACAAACCGCGTCGTCACGGAGGCGAGGTTCAGCGCACAAACGCCGAGGTTCAGGAAAGCAATGAGATTAATCCAGAATTCGCTGCTCAACTGGTGTGTAAAATTCCGCAGGTTGATGATATACACGCCCAACAAGCCAAACAGCATCACGGATTGCCCCCATTGCGTCGTGTCGCGCCAGAACATCCGGATGTCCTTGATGGCCAGCGCACGGCCATCGCGGCTGAGCCAGAAAAATGCCCCCAGAATTTTTTCCATCGGCGCGGCGGAGTTTTGAGATTCACGCTTGAGGAAAATCCGGGTCCATTCGCCACCGCGGTGCACGCGACTCTGCACGGCCGACGCCGTATCGTAAAACAAACGGCCGAACCGGGTGAAGGCCAGTCCGCCGAAGAGCAGTGTGTAACTCAAAAGTACCAGCGCGAAGAACGCCGCGCCGCGCAGGATGCCTTCCGCCCATTGCAGCACGGCCGCCGACAACCAGTAACTGGGCAGGAACGGAAACATCGTGAAACGCGTCTTGGCCAGCAACTGATCAAGCGCCTCGAGCGTACGTTCGCTGAGCAAGGCGTTGGTCGCCGGCTGGGCCTTCCACCAAAAAGCGACCAGGGCGAGCGAGAGGATGGCCGTTCCCACGACCGCAATTTGAAAACTTCGGCGATCCAGAAGCCGCCCCATTAAAATCGCCAGCCACGCGCCGGCGACACCCGGCAGCACGATAAACAACGCGATCAACACCAACGTCATCACGTAAAAATGCCACGCCGCGCCGCGCACCAGGCCAAACGCTACCAGCAGCGGCGCAATCAGGAATAAAAACGCCCACGACGCCAGCAACGTGGATTCTATGAATTTCCAACGGAATACCGTCTGGGTCGGAACCGGTAGTGTGAGCAAAAACGCGGTTTCGCGGTTGCGGAACAGGTTGGTGTAGCTGATGACCAGGTTGCTCAGCAGCAACAATCCGAATAGAAAGGCAAAAAGGGTGTACATCAATCGCTCGGTCAGCACTGCACCCAAACCCGGGAATCTCGCGACAAACCACAGTGCATGATAAAACAGCCAGAAGGACAGAACGAGATAACAGACGACAAAGAAGAGGATGACGCTCGTGAGCAACTGCGATTGTTTCCGCAACGATAACAGCCGCCGCCAGGTTTGAAGCGCATTGACACGCAGTAACAGAAGCAGCGGCGATATTTTGGGTTGAACGAAAGTCGCGGGCATGGCGTCCAAAGTAGCGTGGAACGACGCCGGGCGCAATTCTGCCGGGGAGGTGAGCTTGGTCGAGGCGTCAAAAGCACCCATGAAATTGACCAGATTCAGCCGCCGCCATTTTCTTCTGACGCTCGGCACGGCCTGTGCCGGCGTGCCGATGGCTACCATGACGGATGCCCGATGGCTTGAACCAACGTGGTTGAAAGTCAGGCACTTGCGTATCGGCGATGGCCCACCCGCCGCCCGCCTCGTCCATTTTACCGACTTGCATTACAAGGGCGACCGCGCTTATGCGGAATCGGTCGTCAAGACCATCAACTCCTTCTCGCCGGACCTGGTGTGTTTCACCGGCGACATCATGGAGCAAACCCGGTTCCTGCCTGAGGCGTTGGAAATTCTTTCCGGCATCAAATCACCCATGTTTGGCGTGCCGGGAAATCACGATTATTGGAGTGGTGCGTCGTTCGAGGTCATCGGCCGGTGCTTTGCGGCCACTGGCGGCGCCTGGCTGCTGGACGAACAGCAGACAGTGGCCGGCGGAAAAATCAACCTTGTGGGCATCACCTGCCGCAGTTTCTACAACGTTCCGCCGCCGCTGAATCCCGAGGCAAAAACCGTTTTGCTGATGCATTATCCGGCGTGGATAAAGCGACAGGGCGACCAAAGGTTCGATCTGGTACTGGCCGGTCATTCCCATGGCGGACAGGTGCGCATTCCATTTTATGGAGCCCTCGCGCTGCCGTACGGTGTGGACGAATACGACCTTGGCTTGTTCCAAACCGAGTCCGGCCCGCTTTATGTGAACCCGGGCATCGGCTGGTATTACAGTGACGTGCGGTTCAACTGCCGCCCGGAAGTCACCGTGATTGAAGTTTGACCTCAAATTGGCCGCAGTGCGGACAAGCCATCCGGTTGTTGCGTAGGTTCCTCAGAACCATTGCATTATTCGGAATCAGGTTTTATGTTATAGCCCATAATGAAAATCAGTCGCCGTAAATTCATTCTGACGGCGTTGCTCGCAACACCCTGCGCAATTACCGCGGACGCGAGATGGTTGGAACCGCAATGGGTCAAAATCCATAAGCTGCATTTGAGCCAAGGCCGGCCGACTTACCGTTTTGTCCACTTTAGTGACTTGCACCATAAAGGCGATCGTTCACACACCCAATCCGTCGTGAACATGATTAATTCATTATCGCCTGATTTTGTATTTTTTACGGGTGACATTATGGAAGAGGGAAAATACCTGTCTGAAGCGCTTGAGATTCTCTCCGGTGTCAAAGCTCCGATGTTCGGTGTGCCAGGCAATCATGATTATTGGAGCCGGGTACCGTTCGATGACATGTTCAAATGCTTTGCGGCAACGGGTGGGGCATGGCTGGTGGACGAAGAACGGACAATTGCCGGAGGAAAAATCAACCTGATTGGGGTTGCGCGCCTTGACCCAAAACATCCACCGCCGACTGCGAAGCCCGGTATGAAAAACATCGTCCTGTTTCACTATCCGGCATGGGCGAAGGAATTCAGCAACCAGACGTTTGACTTGATGTTGGCCGGTCATTCGCATGGTTGTCAGGTACGTATTCCGTTTTACGGACCCATAATGACCCCGTACGCTGTGGATGAATATGATCTGGGCCTCTTCCAAACAAAATCGGGACCACTTTATGTGACTTCGGGCATTGGTTGGTATCCAGTTCCTATTCGTTTTAATTGCCGGCCTGAGATCGTGCTCATTGAAGTTTAAGCGATGCTCCTTTCCCGTTGAAGCCGCAGTGAACGGTTTGTATCGTGCGGGCAATGTCGTTGCCGGAACCCAAAAAGTCCCCGCTGGCCGCACCGGCCGGTCGCGGCGAAGCTGCGCCACCCTTGCAAAGGCCGGTCACTTCGCTTTGGGGCGTCGGCGCGGAGCGCGCAGCGCAACTCGCGCGGCTCGATATTCATACGGTCGAGGATCTGCTGCTGCACCGCCCGCGGCGGTATGAGGACCGCCGGCATTTCCGCGCCATTGCCGAATTGACCCGGGACGAGGCGGCCACCGCGCGCGGCACCATTGTCGCCCAGGGACTCAAACGTTTTCGCGGTGGGACAAAGACCGTTTTTGAATTTGTCCTCGACGACGGCACGGCGCGCTTGCATTGCCGCTGGTGGAACCTGCCGTTCATGGAGAAATATTTCGCCGTCGGCGACGAAGTTTTCGTCTTTGGCAAGCTCGTTGAGACCAAACCGCGCACGATGGATCATCCCGAAACGGAAGTCATTGAGGCCGGCGAGGAAAGCTTCATCCATATCAACCGCATGGCGCCAATTTATCCGCTCACGGAGGGCCTGCCGCAACGCTGGTTGCGCGGATTGATCTGGCGGACGCTGGAAAAATTTGAATCGCAGTTCGTCGAGCCACAGGTGGGGCGTGTCACTCCGTGCGCGCCGCCTTCCGGGACAATTCGTCGGCGCGCACAGGACCGCGCGCCCTACCCGGATTTGCCGACGCGCGCCAACGCGGTCCGCATGATTCATTTTCCCGAAGAATTGACCGATGCCGAAATGGCGCGGCGCCGGCTGGCGTTTGATGAATTCGTAACTCTGCAATGCGAAATACAGCTTCGCCGGAGGAATTTTGAAGCCAAATCGCGCGCGCTGCCGTGCGGCGGCGACAACCGTTTGATGAGGCCATTTCTGGCCCGGCTCGGCTTCAAGCTCACCAACGCGCAGACGAACGTGCTCCGTGAAATCCGGTCGGACATGGGCGGCGCTCACCCGATGCGGCGGTTGCTCCAGGGTGATGTCGGGTCAGGCAAGACCGTGGTGGCCGCGTGCACGGCGTTGATGGCATTGGAAAGCGGTTTTAACGTGGCGCTCATGGCCCCGACGGAAATTCTGGCGGAGCAGCACTTCCAAAATTTCTCGCGCTGGTTCGAGCCGCTGGGAATCAAGGTCCAATTGCAAACCGGCAGCCGGAAGACCGCGAGTGACGAGTGGCACGTGACGAGTGATGCGAAAAGTCGCGCCCGGCTTCCCGTCACCCTTTTCATCGGTACGCACGCTTTGTTCACGGCCGGCTTCGATCTGCCGAAGCTCGGCTTGGTTGTCATTGACGAGCAGCACAAGTTCGGCGTGACCCAACGCGAGCAACTCGTGAGCAAGGGAAATTACCCGCATTTGCTGGTGATGACGGCGACGCCGATCCCGCGCACGCTGGGCCTGACACTCTACGGCGACCTGGACGTTTCCGTGATTGATGAAATGCCGGCCGGCCGCGGTCGCGTGAAAACATTTGTGCGAGTGGCGGACACGCTGCCCAAGGTGTGGGAATTCATCCGCGAAAAGCTCACCGCCGGGCGGCAGGCTTACGTGGTTTATCCACGGGTGGAAGAGCAGGACACGGCCAACGACCTCAAGGCCGTGACCAGGGAATTTGAAAACGTCCGGCGCTCACTGGCGCCGTTTCACGTGGGTTTGCTGCATGGCCGGCTCAAAGGCCGGGAGAAGGAAGACGTGATGACGGCGTTTCGCGCGAACCAAATCCAGGCATTGGTGGCAACGGCGCTGATTGAAGTGGGCCTGGACGTGCCGAACGCAACCGTCATGCTCGTCGAGAACGCGGAGCGATTCGGGCTGGCGCAATTGCATCAATTGCGCGGACGCATTGGGCGCGGCGCCAGCGAGTCGTTTTGCGTTTTAATTTCCGGCGCAAAGACCGGCGAGGCGCGTGAACGGCTTCAGGTGCTGGAAGAAACCGCGGACGGGTTTCGCATTGCCGAAACGGATTTGAAACTGCGCGGGCCGGGTGAATTGCTGGGCCAAAGACAGAGCGGCCTGCCCAAATTCCGCTTTGGCAATCTGACGGAAGATTTCGATTTGATACGCCGGGCGCGGGAACTGGTGGCGCAACCTCCGGGCAGTTTTCCCAAAAAAATCTGAAGATTGTGCTTGCGGCGCGTAAGGATTTTGGGGTTAGTTGAGTTGCGTATGAAAAAATTAGTCTATCTCGTTGCTGCGTTCGGTCTCCTTTACATTGGCCTGCTGGCGGGTTGCCAGAAACAGGCGGACACGACGCCGGCGCCGGAAATGCCGTCCACCAACGCGCCAGCCACCAACGCGCCCGCGCAATAATTGCGTCGGGCGGTTGGTCGCGCGCGGCGCGGTAAGGGGCTTGATTTTCAGCGTCAATATAAATCCGTGATTGGCGCTGGGAATTTTTGCGGCTTGGACTACATTGCCGCTATGAGAGCTATTTTATTAATACCACTGATGGCCGGCTTCTTTCTGTCCGGCTGCGGGAATAATTCCAGTTCCACCGGCTCAGCGGCTACAAACAATGCCGTCACCAACTTCGCCAGTGGAAACCCGGTCACCGTGGTGCCGGATTACATCGGTGTGGTCGGTCAGGCGCAGAAGTACTCGATAAAGCAGATTGATCTGGCACAGCTCACCCAGGCCATCCAGCAATTCAACGCGGCGGAAGGGCGTTACCCGCAGGATCTTCAAGAACTGGTTCCCAATTACCTTGCCCAAGTCCCGCAGGTGCCCGCCGGTTATCAAATCAGCTACGATGCGACCACCGGGAAGGTAAAAGTGGTCCACCAGTGAAATCCGTTTCAAAGGGCAAGGTATTTCAGTACATCTACTTCTTTCTTGAAAACGAGTTCAATGGAATTGTCTTTGAACTGCACATTCAGGATCGCCCCTTTGTCAGCCTGATAATACTTCCACATGACTTGCCCGTTCTGGGGATTGATCCGGCGGATCCAGATATGAGCCGGATTGGGCGTGATGCCCGCAAGGTCTGCCATTTTGTTTTCCTCCTCGCTGGGATTATAAATTTGAACCGTGTAAATATAGTTTTTGGACAGATATGAAATGAAACCGCCCGGCTCCGTTTTCCACAGGGTCTGGCCGGTCTGAGGATCAATCTTGAGCAGGCTGGCCTGGATTTTTTGCGTGATGTCAATCTGGCGCGAATACCGGATGTTCTCCGGATCGGCGGTCGTAGTGTTGACATACAACATTCCGTGGTCGTCGAAAAACAAGCCGACGACGCCGACGGTCGGCAGGCGCCAGCGCGCGTTGCCCGTCGCCAAATCAAACGCCGTCAGCACCGCCTGATCAAAGACATAAAGTGTGTCGCTGTGCTCGACGCATGGCCCTTCGCCAAAGGGCGAGGCGTCTTCGTTCTCGTCGCGGCTGCCAACCGGGACGTCGTAAGTCAGCGTGGCCTGCCAGAGTTTTTTGTTCGTTTGGTCAAAGACAATAAGCGTCTTTCCGGCAACGAGGACATTCACCGTTTTAAGCGGAAACAGCGCGGGCGGCCCGATGACTTCGCCGGTCCAATCGGCGGCACCGGTAGAATCCGGTCGGCGGAGTGAAACCTGGTAAAGGCTTTCATCCTCCTGCACCGTGTCGCCTCCGCGGCTGCGCTGCATTTCGTTGAGGGTTTCGTTCACGGCGGCGGATTCGTTCGCGGTGCTCACGTTGCCATTCAGCGCGGATTTTCCCGACGATGCCTTCATCGCTTCCCGTGTGACAATTTCTGATTTCAGCAGCCGCACGGCAAACTCGACATAACTATATTGACTGGGAATGAGCGTGAAGTGTCCGATCTCATTTTCAACCGGCTTTGGTTGTTGGGCCGGGGCTGCGCGGGAACGTGGCTGGTTCTGGTCATTGAGTTCCGCTTGAAGGCGTTCCTGCTCCGAACTGTTGGCCAATAACGCGGGCAAGGCAATCCGTGCCGGCAGGCTCAGATGTTGCGCCTGTTCCCCGACTTTTGCCGGGTTCATTGGCCTCCCCGCACCGGTGCCCGGTGCCAACGGAAGGCCGGCGGTTGCCTGGCTGCTGGCGCTGCCGCTCGGCGCTGTCGCGGCGACCAGGGTCTGTCCCGGCTGGCCGATTTCCTCGGCGCGCGATTCGCCGGTCGCTGGATTGAGATGTGTGATGAGCGTCCGCCCGTTTGCGCCTTCTCCCATTATCAGGAATTCGCCGTTGCGGGCGATGAGTTCACCGGCGCCAGCCACCAGCGGAATTTCCTGCAACATCTTGCCCGTGTCCCAATCGTAATGCGTCAGCTTTCCGGGCGTGGCAACCCAGACGTTCTCGCCGGAAACACGCAATTGCAATGACCCTTCCAGGTCACGGGCTGCCCGTTCTTCAAGCTGGCTTTCGGGAATTCCTGGCAGAGATCTGTCGGTCGGTTGCATTTGATTTTCGCGTGCAACCATGTCTGCAATTTGCTGCTTCGTAACCAGCACCTGCGACCAGACCTCCTTTCCCGACTTGATGTCGTAACGCGCCAAAGTGCCACCGTGCAGAAACACAATCTGATTCATTCCGCAAAGCCTGGATTCGCCGGTATAAGCAATGTCATCGAAATGAACGGAGAAGGTCGTGTGCGGCACCGAGCCGACCCACGCATACCACGTCCAAAACACAAGCCCCGCGGCGACGAGAAATCCGGCTGCACCGCCAATGCGACCGATCTTCCGCCAATATCTCGCTTCGGCCACCGTCTTTTGCCCGGCGAAAACGGACACCTGGATATTCTGCGCTTCGGCCCGCGCACGACAAAACGGCGAACAGACATGGCCGAACAAGCCCATGCATTGATGGCACATCGGCTTCCCGCAAATCACGCAATGATGCACGGCCACCTCGCGGGGGTGTTTCGAACAATACTCTGTCGCCGCAGGCGATTCCGGCGTTGCTTCCACTGGCGCGGATGGCTGCGGCTCGGGGCGGGCGATTTTGAGGCGCGGCGTTTCGGTCGCCGGTGACGGCGCGGCGGGTGTTTGCCCGGCAAACTCGCGGCGGATCAATTCGTTGACGAAATCCGACGAATCCAGCCCGCAGCCTGGGCAGACAAACTTCACCGGGTTTTGCAGCATTTCTGGCGTGGCGTCGAAGGCGTATTTTGCGCCGCAGGCGCACTGAATTTTCATGGGACGGTTATGGTTTTGGATTCAACAGCACAACGCCCTGGGTGGTCGCGAGCGAAAATGCAAGGGGCGGCGGCGTCAATTCCACGTGCCCGTCGCAAAACAGAAAATTTCCGCCGTATTTGTGATGGTTGTTGCCCGGCGGCTTGCCCGTGGCGGAAAACACGAGATCGCCGGCCTGCTTCGGCAGCGTGTTGACCTGCCAATCGGACATCAGCGGTTGTTGCACGTCGCCCAGGCGTTGTCCCATGTAATAGGCGTAGCTGATTTTGCGATTGGCAAATGACACGCCCGACGGCAGCGGCGAATCCTTGCTGCCCGGGCAGATAAAAATTGATGTGTCCGCCGTATAACGCGGCACCAGCAGGCTCAACGGCTCTTCCGATCTGGTGGCGTTGGTGTTTTCCGGCAGTTTGCCGCCGAAGTCATTGGCGTAAATTTGCTGCGCCACGTAAATCTTCTCCAGATTCTGCCGGCACGCCCGTTGCATCGAGTGCTGGTGGCTTTCCGAACCGAATCCCCACATCATGACGGTGAGAATGATCATCAGCGCCAGGACGATGAGCAGTTCAACGAGCGAAAAACCCGATTCGACGGAAGGCATTCCGAAGCGCCCGCCATTTGCGTGAATGCAGCCGCTTTGCCCAAAAGCTGTCATACCCGCCTTATAACGCAATCGCGCATCCCGAGCAACGGGAAGATTTTCAGTTTGACGAGATCAGCATTTTTTTCTCGTAAAATTTCCCATTCACAGGCATGAGTCTAGGTTCGTTCAAACGATGCGTGAACAAATTGTCATCCTGGATTTCGGCTCGCAGTACACCCAGGTCATCGCGCGCCGCGTTCGCGAATGTCACGTGTATTCGCAAATTCTGCGTTACAACACGTCGGCGCGCGAGCTCGCGAAACTCAAGCCCCGCGGCCTGATTTTGTCCGGCGGCCCTGCCAGCGTCTATGCGGCCGGCGCGCCGTTGCCGGACCGGAGGGTTTTCAACCTGGGCATTCCCATCCTCGGCATTTGCTACGGTGTCCAGGCCTTTGCGCAATTCCTCGGCGGCCGGGTCGAGAAAGGCCGGAAACGCGAATATGGCAAGGGCACGCTCACGGTGAAAGACCCGGCGTGCGCCTTGTTCAAAAATCTACCCCGGAAATTGCAGGTTTGGAATTCACATGGCGACAAACTCACGAAATTGCCGCGACATTTCAAACCGGTCGCCGTGACGGAAAATTCCGAATTCGCGGCGATTGAAAATCGGGCCCGGAAATTTTTCGGCCTCCAATTTCATCCTGAAGTCGTTCACACGCCGCGCGGGCGGGAAATCATCGCCAATTTTGTCCACCGGATTTGCGGCTGCAGCAGGCAATGGACGATGCGGCATTACATCGAACAGGCCGTTGCCCAGATTCGCACCCAGGTTGGCAAGGAAAAGGTCATTCTGGGTCTGAGCGGCGGTGTGGATTCCAGCGTCGCGGCGGCGCTGATTCACAAGGCCGTCGGCGACCAGCTCACCTGCATATTCGTCAATAACGGCGTGTTGCGCGGGCGTGAGGCGGAAGTCGTGCGCGAAGTGTTCGGCCGGCATTTCAAAATCAAACTGCAATATGAAAACACTTCAAAACTGTTTTTGCGGCGGCTCAAGGGCGTGACCGATCCGGAACGCAAACGGAAAATCATCGGCCGGACGTTTATCGAAGTTTTCACCGCGGCCATGAGCCGCGCCGGGAAGTCGAAGTTTCTGGCGCAAGGCACGCTATACCCCGACGTGATCGAGTCGGTGCCCATCGCGGGCAATCCGGCCGCGATGATCAAGAGCCATCACAACGTCGGCGGCCTGCCCAGGAAAATGAAGTTTCAACTGGTTGAGCCGCTGAAGTGTCTGTTCAAAGATGAAGTCCGCCAACTCGGACTCGAACTGGGCTTGCCTCGTGAAATTGTCTTCCGCCAGCCGTTCCCTGGCCCGGGCCTGGCGGTCCGCATCCTGGGTGAAGTGACGCCGGAACGGTTGCGCATTTTGCGAAACGCGGATGCCCTTGTTGTCAACGAGATGAAAAGCAGCGGGTGGTATTATAAAATCTGGCAAAGCTTCGCCGTGCTGCTGCCGGTTCGCAGCGTGGGCGTGATGGGTGACGAACGGACGTACGACTATACCATTGCGATTCGCGCGGTGGAATCGCAGGACGGCATGACGGCGGATTGGGTGAAACTGCCGTATGCCCTGCTCGAAAAACTTGCCAGCCGCATTATCAACGAGGTCAAAGGTGTAAACCGCTGCGTGTTCGACATCACCAGCAAGCCCCCGGGGACGATTGAGTGGGAATAAGTCGGTTTTTTTTGTTGGTTTAAAAAAGGCGCAGGTCTAATCTGACTCTGTCGTCAAACCATTACCGATTATGGACATCATTTTTGACTGCCCTAATTGTCAGCAGGAACTGGTTGTGGACAGCGCCGGGGCGGGCACGGAAATCGACTGCCCGGCGTGCGGTGAAACTATCACCATTCCACGGCAATCCACCAAGGCCGCGCCGGAAGTGGCTCCCCCGACCGGCCAGCCGGTCAACCCCATCGCCGCGTCGGCCGCGGCCAAAGTCGAAAAGCACCTCAAAGTGCCGGTGCGCGACAAGCCCAGCGAGTTGCTGATCAAGGCCGCTGATGCGCCGGTGGAAACGGTGACCAAAGGCGCCAATAAAAAGGTCCGCCTCCACACCATTCGTCACGCCACCTGCTTCGAATCCGGCCACGACCGGTTTGATGACAAGGTGACGGAGTTCCTGAATGAAGTCGGCGAGGCCAATCTGATCGGCGTTCACACCGTTCACTACACATACGTGGACATCGCTTCGCAAAAGACACTGTCGGATTTTGGCGTGTTGATTGTTTACCGCGGTTGAACGCGGTTGCAGTGCGTTTATGAAAAACGTTCATCGAATAGCCGGCGGGAGCCTGCCTTGACTTGCTGATTTCAGATGGGTAGTGTCGCCGTATGAATCGCCGGATCGTCCTATTGCTGGTCGTGGTTGTGAGTGTGGCGCTGTTTCCGTTTCGCTCGCCGGCGCCGTTGATATATACGCCGGGCGAAGGCTGGTATTACGAACCGTTTGGCACGGCGGCCGGATGGCAGCGTACACGCGCCAGGGACCAACTGGATGTGGCGCAGCGCGCGTTCGACACGCATGATTACAGCCTCGCGCTCCGGGCCGCGTATCGCGTCGTTAAGGTGTGGCCGCTCTCGGATTACGCACCCCACGCGCAATACCTGGTCGGCCGTTGCCTGGAGGCGAAGGGCAAAGATGGAATGGCCTTCGACGCTTATCAGGTAATCGTCGAACAATATCCCAAGAGCGCGGAATACGAGGATGTGCTTTGGCGCCAATACGCCATTGCTCGACGTTTTCTTGAGGGCGAATGGCCCAAACTCTGGGGTTATATCCCCTATCCGCCTTCGATGGATCAACCGGCCGACATGTTCGGCAAGATTGTCCAGAGCGGCCCTTACAGTGATGTCGCCCCCCACGCCCAGTTGCGCATCGGCGCCGCGCGCGAAAAACAGAAGGATTATCCGGCGGCGGTGAAGGCTTACGAAACCGCCGCGGACCGTTATCAAAACCAGCCGGTGATTGTCGCCGACGCGTTGTATCGGCAAGGCATTTCGTATGCGAAAGAAGCCGCAACCGCCGAATACGATCAAAACACCGCCGCCCAGGCCATCGCGGTGTTTACCGACTTCCTGACCTTCTATCCCGACGACCGGCGTGCTCCGCAGGCACAGCGGATCATTGCCATGCTTAAGTCCCAGCAGGTGCAGGGCAATTTTAAGATCGCGCAATTTTACGAGCACGGCAAAAAGTGGGACGGCGCGGTGATCTATTACAATGAGGTGCTGCAACTGGATCCCAATTCGCGCTATGCCGCCCTGGCCCGGCAGCGCATTGAAGTCCTCAAGCCGCGCCTGCACGCGGCCGCTGACTGAAATGCGCCAGCTCCTGTTCCCCGCCGCCGTTGTTCTGGCCCTGTTGTTGGCCGGCTGCGCCGGTTATCATCTGGGCCCGGTCAACGGCGCGATGGCCGGTGAAAAATCCATCGAAGTGCTGCCCTTCAATAATCAAACCCTGCAACCGCGTCTGGGCGATGCGCTGACCCAGGCGTTGCGTGAAGAGTTGCAAACCGATGGCACTTATCATCTCGCCACGCAGGAACCCGGCGACGTAGTCGTGACGGGCGTCATCACAAGTTACGACCGCGAAGGCTTGAGCTTTCTGAGTGCGGATGTGGCCACGCCGCAGGATTATCGCGTGGCGATTACCGCGCACGTGACGGCACGCGAGCGCAGCACCGGCAAGGTGCTGCTCAGCAAGGATGTGCATGGCGACACGCTGGTACATGTGGGCAGCGATTTGGCGGACGCGGAACGGCAGGCGCTTCCCTTGCTGGCGCAGGATATGGCGCGAAATATCACCGAGCTTTTGACCGAAGGAGCGTGGTAAAAAATTAGTTGGTTTGGTTGAAACAACGGCTTATTCTGTGAACTGCTTCAACGCAGTAAACAAACCAACAAAACTTATATACCTATGAAAAATCATATTTCCAAAATCATGGTCTTAAGTCTCTCGGCCGCTGCACTGTTGATGATGCCTGTGTTTACTCATGCCCAGGACGCGAATAATACAAACGCAGCGTCGTCGTCAGATCAAACCACGAATCCCAAACCGGCAAAACATGGAATCATTCCGTTTCGTGGAAAGATTGACGCCGTGGACACCGGCGCCATGACCTTAAAGGTTGGGGCGCGGACGTTCGAAATCACCGCCGACACGAAAATTTTCAACAACGGCGAGCCGGCGGCGTTGTCGGACGGCCAAGTGGGTGAACCGGTGCGCGGGACTTACAAAAAAACCGAGGCCGGCAAGCTGGAAGCCGTGACCGTGCATTTCGGCGCCAGGACCGGGGAAAAACCGAAGCCGGAAAATTCCAACGGGAATTGATCCTTCCGGCCTGATTGCTTCAAGCGGGCGGCAACGCCCGCTTTTTTATTTACCGTTTCCACCAACTGGTCAGGCTCTTGGTTTTTTGCGGCACCCCTTGATATTGTTTAACCAGCAACTGGCTGCGCGCCGCTTCGAGCGCCATGCGAAATTCGTCGTAGCTTAAAAACCGGGCCGCCGGGTCTTTGGCCAGCGCCCGCGTCAGCGCGTCGCTGGTGGGTTGCGTGATTTCGGGCACAGCCAGGTTGGGCGGCGTCAACGGCGTTTGCACCTGGGCGATAATCACCTCCTCGGCCGTCGGCGCGTCAAACGGAACCCGCCCGATCAGTGCGTGATAGAGCGTCGCGCCCAGGCTGTACATGTCGGACAAAAACGTTTCCGGCTCGCGTTTGATTTTTTCCGGCGCGACATAGTACGGCGTGCCCCAGGTGACATCGTCCGATTCCTGTTCGGCGTCGGTTTTTTGCGCGAGGCCAAAATCCACCAGTTTCGGCTCGTGGTCCGCGTTGAACAAAATGTTGCCCGGCTTGATGTCCCGATGGAGCAAATCATGTTTGAGCGCCATGTCGAGCGCGGAGGCGATTTTGATGCCGATGTCCAGCACGTCGAGTTCCGGCAGCGCGTGCAACTTCTCGATGCGCTGGTCCAGGCTGCCGCGGTCGGCCAGTTCCATCACCAGATAGTATTGGCCTTCCGCCTCGTCGAACGTATAGATGTGGACGATATTCGTGTGGTTGAGCCGGGCGCAGGCGCGCGCTTCCCGGTAGAAACTTTCCCGCGCCTTCTCGTCTTCGAGCAGCTCCTTCTTCATCAACTTTACCGCCACCAGGCGTTCCAGCGTCGTATCCCAGGCGCGATAAACGTTGCCCATGCCGCCCGAGCCAATGACGCTGCGCAATTCAAACTGCCGCAGTTGCATCGGCATCATGATCGGGTGCCCGCATTTGGTACAGGGGACGGTACCGAGCGGCGCCAGATCGCCGGGGATGAAGACCTTGGTCTCACACCAGCTGCACGTGACCATGCGCAGGGGTTTCTCGCTCATGCTGGAACAAACTTACCACCGTCCAGCCCGCCGACAAGCCTTGAGAAGCAGGATTTATGGCGCAAAAATTTCTTTGACAAACACCCCAAAATGGTGTTTCTTTCCGCCGTTGAAAATGAAAAGCACGTTTGTTCAAACACTGAAACACACGCCGGCCGATGGTCGCATGTCCATTTGGCAGCGTAATTGCTTTGGTTTTGGCATCGTGGGAATAAAAAGGTAAAAACAACCATAGATTTTCGGAAAACCCGCGATTGCCAAGTCAATCGCGGGTTTTCTGTTTGTGGGACCAAAATTGTAACGAAAGGATAAATATGAACAAAAAACCGACACGGGTGGCGACCCGATTCGTCCCCGAAACACGGTTCGAATTGCGGCCGGGACCGCCGGCGCCGTTCCGGGCTACGCAGGAAAATGAGTTCGAGCGGTTGAAAAATCAGTTGCTCGCGCTGCAACTGGCCGGGCTGACCCGGCCGGAGTTGAACACCCCGCTGCGGCGGGCGGCCAACGAAGCGGCGGCCTTGGCCTGGGTGACCCTCTACCCGTTGCTGGTGTACCCGGTGTTGTTCGAGGAAAAAGCTGCGACCGCGATGCGTCAGACCGAACGTCAGGCGCGCATTTATGAAAGCAGCCGCGAACTGCTCGGCGTATGAACTCGTCGCACCAGCTTAAAGTGGGGCACGGGCGCACGGGCGGTCGTTGGCGCGGGTGAGTCTTTCCACATCTGCGCCAACGGCCGCTCGTCGCGCCTTTTTGTTTGTTTTGTGGGGATAATCTTTGGAACTTGGACGCTTTGTCGCAACGGGGTTTCAAGTGTTCGTTTGTGCAAAAGCAAATCCAACTTTTTTGCAAGGGCATTTACCTCATTCGAAATCAATTTTCTCATAGTCGAAAATGAGATTCAGATTTCTTTTCACATAATTGATATACTCGGCCTCATCGGCATTTGGTTCGTATTGCCCTGCAACGATTAAATGTTTTGGCCTCTTGTCAGAATCTCTATGGGTGTATGAAAGAATTTGCCCAAGCGCTTCCTTTACGCATTCGCCTGCATATGCGGAAGATTTAACCTCGTAAAAATAAACCTTATCCGGCTGAATTACTTTAATATCAACAAAGTCATGCTCCATGAACACATTCGCTTTCCCATATTTTTCAATCAATTTGTTTTTGAGCGCCTCTTGCAACATATTGTGTTTTTGAACCGCAATATAGCTTAAAGCTCCTCGCCTTGTTTGGGTGGTTGTGTTTTTTTCGCTTGTTGCTCTTCGGGTGGTTTTTCTGGCTCTACCCATCGTTTCGATCTTTTTCTGTTTGTCACCACCGAATCTATTATAAAGTTCTTCTGAATATTCGTAGATCGAAAGATGGGCCGGCTTGTGTGCTATCATTACATTCTGAATTGCTGAATTGCGAGTATGGTGGTTTGCGGCCAAGCCAAAATGCGTAGCGATCGTTACTAAAACATCTTTCTTAAAAATGGGAATTAATCGTTCGTTAGAATAGAGGTAGGCAATTTTCCATTTAACAAATTTGGGTAAGTGCAAATCGTCTATTCGTTCGAATTGTCCCTTTTGCGAACAGTCGATTATTTGTAAAATTTCGTTTTTGATTCTATTAAATGCTTTGTTGCGGTCGTTCCCATAAAATTTTAACCATGAATAATCATCGTCATTATAGAGGTTTTTCGGCTTTTTGGACTTATCCTTCCGCTTGTAAATTCCAAACTTGTTTGAAAAAACTCCTTTGATGCTTCCTAATAGCCTTGTTCTAGTTTCAAGCCACTGACAAAAGGTATCTTTGTCGCCGACCGAAACATACTGTTCAAGAGTCATCTGCCTGACTGCATCAATAGTCCACTTATCCAGAAATTCGTTGAGAATATTTCTGCAAGCCTCTGTTGAGATTTGCCAAAAGTCTTTCATTTTTCCTCGACGCGCTGAATTCGCGCGCCAAGTTTTCGCAGCTTTACGTCCATACCTTCATATCCCCGATCCAGATGGTAGATGCGGTTCACCTGCGTTGTGCCTTTGGCCGCCAGTCCGGCAATCACCAGCGCCGCCGACGCGCGCAAATCGCTCGCCATCACCGGCGCGCCGCTCAAGGGCCGCCCGCCCTTGACGATGGCGCTCGGCCCTTCGATTTCGATGTCCGCCCCCAGTCGCGCCAGTTCGCTCACGTGCATGAAGCGGGATTCAAATATCCGTTCGGTGATGATGCTGATGCCCGGCGCCAGCGCCAGCAATGACATCATCTGCGCCTGCACGTCTGTCGGAAAACCCGGGTACGGCAGCGTGGTCACGTCCACGGCCCTTAATTCACCGCGTCGGCGTGCGCGCAAATCCTCCCCGCGGCGTTCAACCGCCACACCCGCCTCGTTCAACTTGTCCGTCATGGCATGCAGATGATCCGCCCGGGCGCCTTTCAGGGTCACCTCGCCATTCGTGGCGGCGGCGGCGATGGCAAAAGTCGCCGCTTCAATCCGGTCAGGAATGATTTCATGCTCCGCGCCGTGCAGTTTCCTGACACCGGTGATGGTGATGGTCGGGCTGCCCGCACCGGAAATTTTCGCGCCCATAGCCGTCAAAAATCCAGCCAAATCAACCACCTCCGGTTCACACGCGGCGCTTTCAATGACGGTCACCCCCGTGGCCAGCGTCGCCGCCATCATCAGATTGGCCGTGCCGAGCACGGTCGAACCGGCGCGGCCGCCGAGAAACATGATGGTTCCGCCCAGGTGCTTCGCTGTGGCGTCAACGTAGCCACCCTCAATTTTGATTTTGGCGCCCAGCGTCTTGAAACCTTTCAGGTGCAGATTGATGGGCCGCGCGCCGATGACGCACCCGCCGGGCAGCGACACGCGCGCCTGCTTCAACCGCCCCAGCAGCGGCCCCATGATGCAGATCGAGCCGCGCATTTTGCGGACAAGTTCGTAATCCGCGTAACCGCGGATTTTTTGCGCGTGAACGGTCAAAGTGCCGCGCTCAAACTTTGTCTCCGCGCCGAGTGATTCGAGAATCCGCGCCATGAATCGCGTGTCGCTCAAATCCGGCACGCGCCGGATGACGCACGGTTCCTCGGTCAACAGCGCCGCCGCCATGATGGGCAACGCGGCATTCTTGCTGCCACTGATGGCCACTTCGCCGTGCAAGGGCACGCCGCCTTTGATTAAAAAACTTTCCATGTATTTGCTTTCTTCCTCGTTCTCGTCCTCGATTTTTTTCGATTACGATTACGAGGACGACGAGGAGGAGGATTTCACAATCAAAATTCTGGCGCGATGAGAGTAGTCCTCCTTGACCGCTTCGACAATCCACTTTTCGGCTTCAAAAATCTTCTGGATGGCTGCGGCCTGGCCGTCGCCGAATTCCAGCATCATTTTGCCATCCGGTTTCAAAAAGGGTTTTGCTTCCGTCGCGATGCGCCGGTAAAAATCCAAGCCATCCGCGCCGCCGTCCAGGGCTGCGCACGGGTCGAAGTTGCGCACTTCCGGCTGAAGCGTGGCGATTTCGGCGGACGGAATATAGGGTGGGTTGCTGATGATCAGGTCGAATTTCCGGAGGGGCGAGCTCTGCGAGTCCTCAACATTTATCTGAATGTTTACTTCAGGGACTCGTGTAACTCGTCCCTCCGATTGAACCACCGTGAAACCATCGCCTTTCTGGAATTCAATTCTTTCGGCGACGCCGTTCCTCGCCGCGTTTTCCCCCGCCAACGCCAGTGCGTCCGCCGAAATATCGGTGGCCGTGATTTTCGCCGCCGGGCATTTCACCGCCAGCGTGATGGCAATGCAGCCGGTGCCGGTGCCAAGGTCTAAAGCAGTTGAGGGTTGAGAGTTGAGAGTTGAGAGAAAGTTCCAGCCGGCTTCGGCGAGCAATTCCGTTTCCGGCCGCGGAATGAGCGCATGGCGGCTCACGGCAATTTCCAGTCCGCAAAACGAGGTGGAACCGGTGATGTGTTGAAGCGGTTCGTGTTGGCTGCGGCGCTTGATGAGTTCGCGCAGCGCGTCCGTTTCCGCCGGTGTGAGCGCGCGCTCGAAATTCAGATACAATTTCACGCGCGGCAGCTCGAGGAGGTGCGCGAGCAGCAATTCGGTTTGCAGACGCGGCGATTCGACGCCTTTTTTGGCCAGAAACTCCGTGCTTTTCCGAATCGCCTCGAGGACGGTCACGCGGCCAGCTTAAACTGAAACGGCACGCTTGAACAAGTGGCGCGCGCGCGCCAGAATCAAGGCATGAACGCGCGAATGAGTTTCGGGCTTGCCGCAACGTGGTTCTGCCTGGTCGCGGCCAGTTGCGCGGATGACGCCAAAACCGCAAAGGAGCCAGCGATGAGCATCCAGATCACCAGCACCGCCTTTGTTGAAGGCCTGCCGATTCCTGACAAATATACCTGCGCCGGACTGAATGTATCGCCGCCACTGCAATGGGCGAACGTGCCCGCCGGCATCAAAAGTTTTGCACTCATTGCCGATGATCCCGACGCGCCGATGGGCACGTGGATACATTGGGTGATTTACAACCTGCTGCCCGCCACGACCGCACTTGCCGAAAACACGCCGCCATCATCGGAACTACCCGGTGGCACAAAGCAAGGCATCAATGATTTTGGTCAGACCGGTTATGGCGGTCCCTGCCCGCCGCCGGGGAAGCCCCATCGCTACTTTTTCAAAATCTACGCGCTCGACACGGTCCTCAGTCTGAAATCCGGCGCGACCAAAAAAGAGTTGCTCGAGGCGATGGACGGTCATGTTCTTGCGCAAGGGCAACTCATGGGGACTTATCAACGCCAATAGCGAAATCTCTGCTTTCGTCGCAGCACGAATTCGTGTTTAGTTTGCGGACCCTATGAGCAAAACCGCATTGCTGTTTGCCGGCCAGGGCGCGCAGGCCGTCGGCATGGGCAAAGACCTCGCCGAAAAGTTTCCCTCCGCCAGAATCTGGTTCAACCGTGCCAACGCCGCGCTCGGCTACGACCTCACCTCCGTTTGTTTTAATGGCCCGGAACCCGAGTTGATCAAAACCGAAAACGCGCAACCCGGCATTTTTCTCGTGAGCTGGGTCGCGTTTGAGCTGCTCAAAGAGCACGTACCGGCGCTGAAATTTCACGCGACCGCCGGTTTGTCGCTCGGTGAATTCACCGCGCTCGCAGCGGCCGACGCGATGAGCTTCGAGGACGGCCTGCGCGTGGTGCGCCAGCGCGGCCGTTTCATGCAGGAAGCCTGCGCTGCCACGCGCGGCGGCATGGCAGCGGTCATCGGATTGGATGAGACGTCCACGCGTGAAGTTTGTGCCGAAGCGGGCGTCGTGCTGGCAAATTTGAATTGTCCCGGCCAGCTCGTGATTTCCGGTGAAACGGACAAAATCGTCAAGGCGGTCGAGCTGGCCAAAGCCAAGGGCGCCAAACGTGCGATTCCGTTGCCGGTCGCCGGCGCGTATCACTCGCCGCTCATGGCGAGTGCCCAGCCGAAACTGCAGGCTGAATTGGACAAAATCAACATTTCGTCGCCGGTTGCGCCGGTGATTTCGAACGTAACCGGCCTGCCGCACGGCCGGCCGAGCGGTATCCGGGAACGACTGGTTGAACAGGTCACGTCGCCGGTGCTATGGGAACAATCCATGCGCGCGTTGCTGGCCCAGGACTTCACGCGCTTTATCGAACTCGGTCCCGGCACTGCGTTGAGCGGTTTCATGAAGCGGATTGACAAAAATGCGCAAATGTTGAACGTAGCCGATGTGGCGAGTTTGGAAGTGACAGCAAAAATGCTGGCTGGTTAGTAGTCCGTAGTTTGTAGTCAGTAGCAATCGCATTCGGTTGGTTTTTGCTATTAACTACTGACTACTGACTACGAACTACTGATTCATTATGGACCAACTTGAAAACCAAATTGCCGTCGTCACCGGCGCAGGCCGAGGCATCGGCCGCGCCATCGCCTTGAAATTCGCCGCCGAAGGCGCGGACATCGCCTGCGTTTCGCGCACGCAGGAAAATTCCGAAAAAGTGGCCGCGGAAATCCGCGCGACTGGACGCAGGGCCTGGGCGCACGCCGTGGACGTTGCCGACGCCGCTGCCGTCAACGCCGCCGCGGAGAAAATTCTGGCCGAATGTGGCCGGGTGGATATTCTGGTCAACAACGCTGGCGTCACACGCGATAATTTGCTCATGCGCATGAGCGACGCCGAATGGGACGCCGTTCTGAATACGAATTTGAAGGGCGCGTTTCTGGTTACCAAGGCGTTCAGCCGCGCGTTGATCAAGCAACGTTCCGGCCGGATCATCAACGTGGCCTCGGTCATCGGCCTCATTGGCAACGCGGGCCAGAGCAATTACGCGGCGAGCAAGGCTGGTCTGATTGGTTTTACGAAGTCGGTGGCGCGCGAACTGGCTTCGCGCGGCATCACTGTTAACGTGCTGGCTCCGGGATTCATTGAAACGGACATGACCGCGGTATTGAAGGAAGAACTCCGCGCCGGAGTGCTCAAGCAAATTCCGCTGGGCAGTTTCGGCCAGCCCGACGACATTGCCAGTGCGGCGGTGTTTCTGGCCAGCCCGGCGGCGCGCTACATCACCGGCCAAGTTCTCGCGGTGGACGGCGGCATGGTGATGTGAAGGCAGCCTGGCCGGCGCCGTTTCGGCATTTTTGACGAAGAAAAATTTTGTGATTGGAGCTTGACGATTGGGCCATTCATGGCATAGAGACAGGGCAAAATTCAATTTATGGCTGATAAACCTATAGACCAACGCGTAAGGGACATCATTGTTGAACAACTCGGCGTCAAGCCGGACCAAGTCACACCGGAGGCCAAGTTCATCGAGGACCTCGGCGCGGACTCGCTCGATACGGTCGAGTTGATCATGGCGCTGGAGGAGGAGTTCGGCATCGAAGTGCCGGACGAACAGGCGGAAAAACTCCTGACAGTTGGCGACGTGGTCAAATATATCGAGGAACATCAGCAAAAATAGTTGCGACTTAGAATGCTTCGGGGCAGTTTCGGCTGAATCCAGCTTGAACTGCCCCCTTTAAATTTTATGGCAAGTAATGGCACAGACCGCCGTGTCGTCATCACCGGCCTTGGTGTGGTGACGCCGCTGGGACATCGCCCCGACGTTTTTTGGAAGAATCTGATCGCCGGACAGTGCGGCATTGATCGGATTCATTCCTTTGACCCGTCGCCTTTTGACACGCAAATCGCCGCCGAAGTGAAACATTTTGACCCCACGCCCGCGTTCCCGTCGCCAAAGGAAATCCGGCGCACGGACCGGTATTCGCAATTCGGCGTTTATGCGGGGCACCAGGCGCTGCTCGATTCCGGCCTTGATCTCGAAAAGGAAAACCGCGACGAAATAGGTGTCATTATCGGTTCGGGCATTGGTGGTTTGTCCACCACCACCGGGCAACTTGAGATTTTGCGTGACCGCGGACCGGGGCGGCTTTCGCCCTTCATGATTCCGATGCTCATCAGCAACATGGCTTCGGGCCTGTTCTCGATGTTCTACGGTTTGCGCGGTCCCAACTTTGCCACCTGCTCGGCCTGTGCGACCGCCAACCACGCTATTGGCGAAGCCTGGCGCGCCATCAAGATGGGCGATGCGCAGATCATGTTCGCGGGCGGCGCGGAGGCGGCCATCGTGCCCATCGGCATCGGCGGCTTTTGCGCCATGAAGGCGATGAGCCGGCGCAACGACGATCCCAAGCATGCTTCACGCCCTTTTGACAGGGAACGCGACGGCTTCATCATGGGGGAAGGCGCCGGCGTGATTGTGCTCGAAGAACTGGAGCGCGCCCGGAAACGCGGCGCGAAAATTTATTGCGAAGTCGTTGGCTATGGGAACACCGCCGACGCCTACCATTTGACCGCGCCGTCGCCCGACGGTGAGGGCGCCGTGCGCTGCATGAAGATGGCCATGAACAACGGCCGGCTGAAAATCGAGGATGTCTCCTATATCAACGCCCACGGCACCTCCACGCCGCAGGGCGACGTTTGTGAAACCCAGGCCATCAAGACCGTTTTCGGCGAACGCGCAAAGAAAATCGCTGTCAGCTCCACCAAAGGCGCGACCGGCCACATGCTCGGCGCGGCGGGCGCCGTGGAAATGACCGTTTGTGCGCTGGCCATCAAGCATGGCATCGCCCCGCCGACCATTAATTATCAGGTGCCTGATCCCGAGTGCGATCTGGATTACGTGCCCAACACGGCGCGGGAGATGAAAATCAATGCCGTCATCAACAACTCCTTCGGCTTCGGCGGCCACAATGCCAGCATCGCGGCCAAGAAATTTACCGACTGACGTGGAGTAAAGCAGGATAAATTTCCAGCCTGTCTTCGAATTCAGAGTCTGAATCAGGCCAGATGCCTGACTTGTACCAGCGATTCCAGAATTTTCTCCGCCGCGGCGCGCGGGTCGGGCGCGGCATAAATGGGCCGGCCAATCACCAGCCAGTTGGCCCCGGCAGCAACGGCTTCGCGCGGAGTGAGCGTGCGTTTTTGGTCGTTGGCAGAATTCATTTCCGGGCGGATACCTGGCGTGACCAGTTGGACACCGGCGGTCAGCATTTGCCGGAGCTCGGCGACTTCCAGCGGCGAACAGACCAGGCCGCGCAAACCGGCCTGGGCGGCCATGTTGGCCAGCCGGCGCACCTGACGGCCGACGTTGGGATCTAAACCAATCTGGCTCAACGCATGGGTGTCGAGACTGGTCAACACGGTCACGCCCAGCACGAGGGGCGGCGCATGGCCAAGCTCCCAGGCGGTTTCCTGCGCGGATTGTTCGGCGGCCTTGAGCATATCCACTCCGCCCGCAGCGTGAACCGTGAGCATTTGCACGTCGAGCCGCACGGCGGAAGCCACGGCGCCCGCAACCGTGTTGGGAATATCGTGAAATTTCAAATCCAGAAACACCGCCGCGCCCGTCGCCCGAATCCGGCGCACGATGTCCGGCCCGGCAGCAGTGAACAGTTCACTCCCGACTTTGAAACCACCGACGGCCGGGGCAATCTTTTGGGCCAATTCCATGGCCGCCTCGGCGGTCGGCACATCCAGCGCAGCAATGATAGGATTGCGCATGAGAAGAATTTACTCCAAAGTCGGGAACCGCCACAAGTTTGGACACAGCAAAACATTCATGAACAAAATAACAATGATTCTCAGTCTGGGTTGCATCGGCTCTCTGTTGGAAGGAGCGGCGCTGGCGCAAGCCCCCGTCACCGTCACCGTGGCCGCTTCAAAAGTTCCCGGCTTTGAAACCCCGGCCGATTTCACCGGCTTGAGTTTTGAAACGCAAAGCATTCTGCCTGATGCCAATGGAAAATACAGGTTCAGCCCGGCGAACCAGCCGTTGATTACGCTATTCCAGACACTGGGCATCAAAATCCTGCGCATTGGCGGCAACACCGCAGACCGCCCGGGGGTTCCGATTCCCGGCCTGTCGGACATTGACAGTCTGTTCGCCTTTGCCCGGGCTGCGGACGTGAAAGTGATTTACACCCTGCGTCTGCGCGATGGCAGCATCACCAACGCCGCCGCGACCGCCAAATACATCGCGCAGCGTTACCCATCGCAACTCGAGTGCTTTGCCATCGGCAACGAACCGAACTTTTATTTCAAAACCTATTCCGCCTATCGCGACGAGTGGAAAAAATACGCCGCCGCCATCACAACGGAAGTGCCTGACGCAAAGTTCTGCGGGCCGAGCGCCGGCGGTTATCCGGTCTGGTCGCACGATTTCGCCAATGACTGTGGCAGATCGGAACCCATCGCGTTCATCGCTCAGCACGATTATCCCTGCGGCAACGGCATGCTGGCGACTGACATTGCCGCGGGGCAGGACAAAATGTTGTCTCCAAAATTGCAGGATGAATACCGTGGCATGTGGCATTCGTTTGTACCGGCGGCGTTGTCAAACGGTCTGCCGTTCCGGCTGGAAGAAGCCAACAATTTTTACAATGCCGGGGCCAGGGGCGTGAGTGACACCTTTGCCTCGGCGTTATGGGGATTGGACTTTCTGCACTGGTGGGCCGCGCACGATGCCAGTGGCGTCAATTTCCACACCGGGGACAAGGTTGCTGCCGGGAGCGCAAACCGATCCTGTTGGTATGCTACGTTCTGGGCCTCGAACACGGGTTATGACGTTCACCCAATCGGCTGCGCCATCAAGGCTTTCAATCTGGGCGGACACGGGCGCGTGGAACCGCTCACGATTTCCAACCCGGCCGGCGTCAATCTGACCGCCTACGCCATGCGTAATGGCGAAAATCTTTTTGTTACCATCATCAACAAGGACCACGGTACTGGCGCAACGGCGGCGAAGGTGACCCTTGTGTCGCCGGGTTCTTCGAAGAACGCAGCGGTGATTTTTCTGACTGCTCCGGACAACAATTTGGCAGCTAAAACCGGTGTGACGCTTGGCGGCGCGCCCCTGACTGATAACGGTTGGGATGGCCAATGGACGCCGCTGGCACCGAAACAGGCCGGCCAGTGCGCCGTGAATGTGCCTGCAACGTCAGCGGCCATAGTAAAATTGTCGTTAAAATAAATCCGCGCTCCAGTTGCTGGTAATCCCAAATGGCGGAGTGTGGCACCTCCGTCTTTTGACTTTCCCTGGTTTATTCCCTAGCCTGTTCCCCTATGAAAGTGCTTCGCCATACCGACGCAAATTATGCCGGGAAACTCCGCGAGCTGACGGCCGCCTCCAGCCTGTTCGACCCGGAAATCGAACAGCGCACCCGCGCCATCCTGCTGGACGTTTATTTGCACGGCGACGACGCGTTGCTGGAATTCACCGAAAAATTCGACGGTGTAAAGCTGGCCGCCGGGCAACTGGCCGTGACGCAGGCCGAACTCATGACCGCGTCACTCAAGGCGGATGCGTCGCTGCGCGCCGCGGTGGCTGAAGCGGAAAAAAACGTTGCCAATTTCGCCAGAAAATCGTTGCGCAAAAACTGGCAGACAAAAAATTCGCAGGGCGCGAGGGTCGGCGAAAAGTTCGATCCGTTCCGGCGCGTGGGCGTTTACATTCCCGGCGGCACGGCGCCGCTGGTTTCGACCGCCTTGATGACCATCACCCTGGCGCAGGTCGCGGGCTGCCCGGAAATCGTCGTCTGCACGCCCTGTGGCAAGGATGGCTCGATCAATCCTGCCTTGCTGTTCGCCGCGCGGGCAGCCGGTGCGACGGAGATTTACCGCGCCGGTGGGGCGCAGGCAATCGCGGCGCTGGCCTACGGCACGAGTACCATCCGCCGGGTCCAGAAAATTTTTGGCCCCGGCAACGCCTATGTTGTCGCCGCCAAGCGGTTGCTGGTCGGGCACGTCGCAATTGATTTGCTGCCCGGTCCCAGCGAACTGCTCGTGCTGGCAGACGACACCGCCAATCCGAAATTCATTGCCGCCGACATGCTCGCGCAAGCCGAACACGGTTCCGGCCACGAGCGCGTGTGGCTCGTGACTACCTCGCCCAAAATATTGAAGGCGGTGGAAAGCGAAATTGCGAAGCAAATGCCGAAGCTCGCGCGGCGCGAATTTATCCAGCGCGCGTTGCAAAACAACGGCTGGCTGATTCAGGTGAAGTCTCTGGATGACGCGGTGGCGGTGGCCAACCAGCTCGCGCCGGAACACTGTGAAGTGATGACGCGCAATCCGCGCAAACTTTCTGAAGGGATTCTGACGGCGGGCGCAATCTTCCTTGGCCCCTGGTCACCGACGGTGTTGGGCGATTACGTGGCCGGGCCGAGCCACACGCTGCCGACCGGCGGCGCGGGCGCGTCCTTTGCCGGCCTGACCGTGGATCAGTTCCAGCGCCGGACGAGCTTGGTGGAATATAACCGTGCCTCGCTCAAGAAAGCCCTGCCCGCCGTGAAAAAATTCGCCGAACTCGAAGGCTTGAGCGCCCACGGAAAATCGGCGGAAGCGCGGATCGGTTGAAATTCGCTTGTCAGCGGATGGGACGGCGTTAAGTTCGCGGCATGAACCCGCCCAAATCATTCGCCCTCCGGCTGGCGTGTGTAGCGGCTATTGCCATGGCCGTGGCTGTCGTTCTCCCGTCACCCGCCGGTGAAAGCACCAACAAATTCCGTCCGAACCTGACCGGCATGGTTCAGGACGCCAACGGTCAACCGATTTCGAATGCCATGGTTTTCATCTACACCGCCGGGCCGAAGCACGGTCCCAGCACGTTCTGCCCGTCGTGCTACGCCGATTGCCGCAAAAGCGCCGTCACGGGCGCGCAGGGCAAATTCACCATCACCAGCCTCGATCCGGATTTGTTGTTCCGCATCCTCATCGCCGGCGGCGGGTGGCAGCCGCAATTCCTATCGAAGGTGGACCCGGCGCTCAAGCCGCTGGCCGTCACGCTCAAGCCGCAACTCGGCGGCCAAACGCCCGATGAAAAAATGCAAGGCCGCGTCACGGACGCCGACGGCAAGCCCGTGGCCGGCGCGGTCATCAACCTTCGCGGCGTGACGCGCGGCCAAGGCACGCAATTTGGCGGCAACGACGACGTTGACCCGGTAGCCGTGAGCGATTCTGATGGAAACTTCATCATCACCAGCCGCAAACCGTTTGATGCTGTCGGCGTGGACGTTGAGGCGCGCGGGCTGGCCAAGGGCATTTTCCAGAACCTTGAGACTGGCGGCGCGGTTCACACCTTGAAACTAACCGAGGGTGCGACGCTCACAGGCCGCGTCGTCCAAAACGGCAAACCGCTGGTCGGAGTGGAGATTGACATGTCCGGCGCGAACCGCGAGGCGTCGGCCTACGTCGGCGATTTTTCCATCGCCACGGACGCCGAAGGGAAATTTCTGTTTGCCAATCTTCCGCCGCGGACGGACTACGTGCTCTGCGGCACGATGCAATCCCTCGGCGAGCGCGGCTGCATTCCGGCGAAAAATATCCGTGCGGGAGACGATGGCGAGACGAACGATGTGGGCGACGTTCAAGTGCAGCCGGCGTTCGTCCTGGCCGGCCAAATCCGGTTGACGGATGGCAAGCCGGTGCCGGCGCATGAGCACGTGCAATTAAGCCGCGAAAGCCCGTGGGACAGTTCGCAATTTGAAACCGACGAATCCGGCCACTTCCGCTTTACCGGCGTTCCGCCGGAACAAGTCGGCCTCTCGGCTCGCGTGCCTGGTTATCGTTTGTCGCTCCGCAACGCCAGCTTGGATACGTTCAACACGTTTCAATTGATCGGGTGCATCGTCACCAACAAGACGGATTTGATTTTGGAATTTGAACCGGGCAAAGACCGCGAACGACTCGATGGCGATTGGGAAACGATGAACGCCATCCGGCAGGAACCGTTGCGCGGCGCGGAGGCGGGCGGCCGACGTGCGCCGGGCGACATCAAGGTCACGGGCACGGTGGTGGACGCCGAAACCCATCAGCCGCTGCCGGCGTTTACCGTGACCGAAGGCCGGAAAAGTTCCTATGGTGAGCAAATCAATTGGTTGCTCACGCGCCAGACCGCGCAGAGCAACGGTGCGTTCACGGTTTATTTGAGCCGTCGCGGCCAAACGCCGCCGGTCATTTACATCAGAGCGGACGGTTACATTCCCAGAGTCTCCGGCCTGATTACCACCGGCGAAACCAATTTTGTTTTCGCGCTCAGGAAAGGCAACGGACCGGCGGGCGTGATTTTGGAACCGGACGGCCGGCCCGCAGCCAACGTGACGGTTTATTTGGCGGACGCAGGCCGGAACGGTGTTTATGTTGGCGAGAGCGACAAGCTGGTCGTGCGCGAGAACCTTTATCCTGGCACGCGCAAGACAACCGCGCACGCCGCGGGCCATTTTTC
>Ga0209517_10000236_pt1 | contig 98299 bp, 95 predicted proteins | sample PeaSoiMetSII2010_FD_187695 | JGI IMG/M metagenome (GOLD analysis project Ga0209517, IMG submission 187695) | Peat soil microbial communities from Weissenstadt, Germany - SII-2010 (SPAdes) (version 2) | ecosystem: Environmental > Terrestrial > Soil > Wetlands > Peat | place: Germany...
CTTTTCCTATCAGCACGGCGGCGCGTCGTTGTTGGATTTTCTGAATGCGGAGGCGGATTACCGCAGCGTGCAGCTGAACTACGTGAACCTGGTTGGCTCGTACTTAACCGCGGCGGCGCAACTGAATATGGCCGTGGGCCGGGAGGTGGTCCCATGAAAAACAAGGTTTTTCGCGTCACAGCCCTGTCGGCTTTGCTGGTTCTGCTATTGCTCACAATGGCCTGTTCCGACAGCACCAAAGCGGCGCCGACGAAGGCCGAAGTGACGCGCGATCCAAACCTGTACACCGTTGACCACCCCGAATTGTTCAAGCTGGCCAAGGTTGAAACCCGCGATTTGCCCACGGTGCTCAACGCCAACGGCTCGGTCACTCCCGACGTGAACCGGACGATCCACCTGACCTCTCAGGGATCCGGCCGGGTTGTGGACCTGCGGGTCAAGCTTGGCGACTTTGTGAAAACGGGCCAGGTAATGCTTTCGATCTACAGCGCCGACTTGGCGGGCGCATTCTCCGATTATCAAAAAGCTGTGGCCGACGAGCGCCTGGCAAAGAAGGCTCTGGACCGCGCGCAACTGCTCTACTCCAAAGGTGCTCTTGCCCAAAAAGACCTGGAAGTGGCCCAGGACGGCGAGGACAAGGCGCAGGTTGACGTCCAGAACACCGAGCACCGAGTACGGTTGTTGGGCGGCGACCCCGGCCATCCTGACTCTGTGATCGAACTTCGCGCCCCGGTTTCAGGCACCATCGTGGAGCAGAATGTAGCCGGATTCGAAGGCGTCAAGAGTCTCGACAACAGCCCAAACCTGTTCACCATCGCCGACCTTTCGCAGGTATGGGTGGTTTGCGATGTCTTTGAGAACGATCTCGGTGCAGTGCATCTCGAAGATCCGGCGGAGATCCGTCTCAACGCCTATCCCGGCAAAGTTTACAAGGGCATCGTCGCCGACATATCGCGTGTGCTTGATCCAAACCTTCGCTCCGCCAAAGTGCGCATCGTCCTTCCGAATCCCGACGGCGCCTTGCGGCCGAATATGTATGCGGTAGCAACTTTCCACTCGCGCACGGTGCAATCGCGCCTGGTCGTGCTCAGCACTGCAATCATGCGGCTGCAGGACAAAGACTGGATTTTCCGCCAGGAGGATCGACACAGCTTTCGCAAGATCGAAGTGCATGTCCAGAGTGCGACTGCGGATGGTTTCCAGGAACTCCAGGAAGGTTCGGTCAAAGCTGGTGACCAAGTGGCAGAGAATGCTTTGGAATTCTCCACTGCGACGGCGGAGAGCAAAGAATGATCCGCGGCCTGATTGATTTCGCGCTGCGCAACCGCATTCTGGTTCTGAGCGTGGCGATCGTCCTCTTTATTTGGGGAGTGTGGTCTTTTCACAACCTGCCCATCGAGGCCTATCCCGACGTAGCCGATACCTACACGCAAATCATTACCCAGTGGCCGGGCCACGCCGCCGAGGAAGTCGAGCAACAGATCACCGTTCCGCTGGAGGTGCAACTGAACGGCGTGCCTCACCAGACCCACCTGCGGTCGGTATCGCTGGCCGGCCTCTCCGTTGTCACCATCATTTACGACGACGAGATCAGTACCTTCACCGCCCGCCAGGAAGTTCTCGATCGCGTGGCGCAAGCCGTCATACCTCCCGGCGTGAATCCGAACCTGGGTCCCGACTACAGTCCGACCGGGCAGATCATGTTTTACACGCTGACCAGCACTAATCCGAAATATGACGTCATGGAGCTGAAGACGCTGCAGGATTGGTTCGTGCTTAACCAGTTGAAGTCCGTACCCAACGTGGTGGATGTCAACATCTTTGGCGGGCCCACGCGCGAATACCAGGTCCAGCTTGATCCTGGCAAGCTGGTTTCCTATGGACTCGCGATCGGCCAGGTCGAGCAGGCCTTGACCAACAACAACCTGAACGCGGGCGGAGGATTCATCGAGCGCGGAGGGCAGGCGCTGAATGTCCGTGCAGTGGGGCTGATGACCAATACGGACGACGTCGGCGCCACGGTCGTCAAAGTCGTGAACGGCAGCCCCGTGCGGGTGCGCGATCTCGGGACGGTCGTGCAGGCCCCGAAAGTGCGGCTCGGCCAACTGGGCAAAACCATCCGCCATGAAGATGGAACCGTCATCAACGACGATGACGTCGTAGAAGGAATCGTGCTGCTGCGCAAAGGCGCAGAAGCCGACGCCACGCTCGACGCGCTGCACCGAAAGATTGCTGAACTGAACAATGGCCTTCTACCCAAAGGCGTGAAGTTTGTTCCGCACCTCGATCGCAGTGACCTTGTGCACTACACCACCCATACCGTTCTGCGTAACCTGACGGATGGAGTCCTCCTGGTTACGCTGATTCTGTTTTTATTCCTCGGCAATGTGCGTAGCGCACTGATCGTCACCATCACGATCCCATTCTCGTTGCTTTTCGCCGCTATATTGCTTGATCTCAGTAAAATTCCCGCCAACCTGCTCTCATTGGGTGCGCTCGATTTCGGAATGGTGGTCGATGGCTCTGTGGTCATGGTGGAAAACATCCTGCGGCACAGCGAGCTCGGCCGCGGCAAGAAGTCATTCCTGGAGATGATCGGCACGGCCGCGCACGAAGTGCAAAAGCCGGTTTTTTTTGCCCGCATCATCATCATCGTCTCTTATTTGCCGATTTTCACTCTGCAGCGCGTGGAAGGGCGCTTGTTCCGGCCCATGGCCTGGACGGTGGCGTTTGCTCTGCTGGGTGCATTGCTGTTCGCGCTGCTCATCGCCCCGGTGTTGTGCACGTTGCTCTTCAAGGACGAAGTCAAAGAATGGCGTAATCCCGCGCTGAATTTTCTTCAGGAACGATACGCGGCGACGCTGGACTGGTGTTTCGACCACATGAGGTTGACCCTCGGTGCCGGGCTCGCAGCGCTGGCTCTGATGTTGTTCCTGTTCTTCAGCGGAGTCGTGGGTTCGGAATTTCTGCCGCACTTGGACGAGGGCGCGATCTGGGTGCGCGGGACTTTGGCGCCCAGCACCGGCTCGTCTTCCAGCATCGGGCTGGCCAAACAGGTGCGGCTGGTGCTGGCAAATTTTCCTGAAGTCAAGCAGGTGGTGAGTCAGGTTGGACGCCCCGACGATGGCAGCGACGCCAGCGGCTTCTATAACACCGAATTCTTTGTCGATCTTCTGCCGCGCTCGGAGTGGCGCTCACAATTCCGAACCAAGGAAGAGCTGATTGCCGAAATGGACAAGCAGTTGAACCAGTTCCCAGGAGTGGACTGGAATTTTTCGCAGCCGATCTCTGACAATGTGGAAGAAGCCGTCAGCGGCGTGAAGGGCGAGTTGGCAGTCAAGCTCTTTGGCAGGGAATTGAAGGTCCTGGAACAGAAGGCCGACGAGATTCAGGATGTCATGCGCAAAATTCCGGGCGTCGCCGATCTGGGAACGTTTCAGGTGCGCGGCCAGCCCAACGTGAATTTGATCGTGGACCGTGCTGCCGCTGATCGCTTCGGCATCAATGTCAGCGACGTCCAGGACGCGGTTGAGACCGCCGTCGGCGGCAAGGCCGTCAGCCAGATTCTCCTCGCTGAACAACGCTACGACTTGACCGTTCGTTACCAGCCGCAATTTCGCAAGACGGTGGAAGACATCGCCAACATCCGCATTCTGGCGCCATCGGGAGAGCGGGTGTCGCTCGGCCAGTTGTGCGATATCAAGCTGGAAGACGGCGCCTCCACCATCTATCGGGAGGGCAACTCCCGCTACATCGCGATTAAGTACAGCGTGCGCGGCCGCGACCTGGGCAGCACGGTCCGGCAGGCGATCGAAGAAGTCCGCCGCAAGGTAGAGTTGCCCGAAGGGTACCATCTCGACTGGACCGGTGAGTACGAAAGCCAGCAGCGTGCCAATCGCCGTCTCGGGTTCATCGTCCCAATCACTCTGCTGTTGATGTCGTTCATTCTGTATTCTGCTTTCGATTCGTGGAAGTGGGTTGGTTTGATTCTGGCCGTGGTGGCGCTTGCGCCCTTGGGCGGCCTGATCAGCCTGTTAATAACACACACCCACTTCTCCGTCTCCTCCGGTCTGGGATTTCTGGCGCTGATTGGGGTTTCCGTAGAGATTGGAGTCATCATGCTGGAGTACATGAACCAGCTGCGTACTCGCGGAATGAACCCGCGCGAAGCCGCGAAAGAAGGCGCATCGCTGCGCTTGCGCCCCATCATGATGACCATGCTGGTGGCCACGCTGGGCCTGTTGCCGGCCGCCATGTCACACGACATTGGATCGGACTCTCAGCGCCCCTTCGCCATCGTGATTGTCGGCGGATTGATTTTCGAACTGTTCATGAGCGTGGTGTTGTGGCCGACGCTCTATGTCTTCTGGGCGCGGCCTGGCGACCGGCTGCCGCCGCCGGAACTCGGGTTCATCGAAGAAGGCGAGCACGTAGACTAAACTGAGGGCGATGTCGAGCGGTTGCCGGGTTGTCGCGAGTGGTTGCGCTGGCGCATTGTTGGCGCTGCTTGCGTTCATCGGATCGGCAGAGGCTGGCGACGCCGGCAAGCCTGCAACTCGACGCTGGGTCGAAGGCCAGCCGGGCTGCACCTTCAGCGCCGACGATGACGGCAAATATCGCTACGGCTTGTGGACTGACGATTTCGGCGTCGTCGTTGCCGTGGATGCCGACGAGTTACAGAAAGCCAGCCGCCGGACGGAACCAATCTTTACTCTTCTGCTGACGGCGCACTACCGTGGCAAAGAGTCACTCGCAATAAGTCCTGACGGCATCAGCTTGGAATTTGCGAAGCACGACCACGACGTGCAGCCCGCGGTCGATCCTGAAGAACTTGCCCGCCGGTTCCAGGCCGACGCCGACTCATTTGCCGCCGAGATAGACCGTGAAATCCGCAAACATCCCGAGAAGAAGGCCGAGAAAGAGTCCGAACTGCAGGCACATCAGGCGAACGTCAGCGACATGCTGGAATTTCTGCGTACTCGCAGCCTGCGTGCCGTCGAGCTCGACCCCGGTCATCCCGAGGCCAGCGGCTGGGTGTTTTTCAGCGCAAAAAGCAAATGGATCGGCGACTGGAAAAAGCAGGAGCAGTTTGTGCTGCGGATTCCGCTGCAGAACCGGGTGATCGAGTTTCCCTTTGCCTTACCGCCCAGCCAGGGCGATCTGTTGCTCCGTCGTCGTCCGTAAGGCGCGAGAGGTCTCAACTTGCCATGCGCTTGCCCTCGGCCTCTTTCTGCGCCACATAACGCAAGAGCAGGTCACGCAGTGAAACCAGGCCTTTGAGCTGTTTTCCATCTGTGATGGGCAGGTGCCGGAAGCCGAACTCGCGCATCAGAAACAGGCTGTTCTCCACGGTTTCGTTCACGCTGATCGCCTTGGGATTCGCTGTCATGACCTCGGACACTTTGGTGGTTCCCGGCATGCGTCCGACCGCGACTACCCGGTTCATGACATCGCGTTCAGAAAAGATCCCGACAAGCTCTCCATCGCGCATCACCGGCAGTGCGCCGATGCTGTGCTCCAGCATGAAGCGTGCGGCTTCCAGTACCGTGCGGTCAGCGTCGATAGAGTAAACCCGCCGGTCTTTCACCAGGTCATAGATCAGCGCCATATGCGACTCCTTGAGATGCGGTCTCGCCGGCCAGTTTTAGCTGGCGAATGGCAACAACTTTATCACGAACCGGGCGGCCCCTGAAAAGCAGGGAATGAGAACAGAAACCGCCAGCAGTAAGGTCTTGCCTGCAATTCGTGCGACGGACCTGGCCGTAGGAAATCTTGACAAATGATGCTCGGCTCGCCACACTCCATATTTCCTGTGCTTTCCTGGAGAGTAAATGTTCAGAAAATTGACCCTGATATGGTTGTTGGCACTTTGTTCCGTCGCCTATGCACAAGAGCCGAGCAAGCACCGCGGATGAAAACCAACTGCTGTCACTGGAGAATGCCTGGAACCTTGCTCAACTCCGTCACGATGCCAAGTCGCTGGCCAGCCTGGTGGGCGAAAAATTCATCTACACCGACTATGACGGCTCGGTGATGAACAAGGCCCAGTTCCTCCTGGACGCGCAAGATCTCGCGTACAACCCGGTTTTGGTCACGAACGAAAATACCAAGGTGGACCTGTATCGAAATGCCGCCGTGGTCAGCGGAACCTACCACACCAAGGGAACCTACAAAGGCAAGGCGTTTGACCATCGCGGCCGCTTCACCGACATGTGGATCTACGAGAACAGCCTGTGGCAGTGCGTAGCCAGTCATACGACCCTGATTCACAAATGACGTCAAGCACGTCCAGCGGTAGTTTTCCTCCTGTGGATAAATCTCTGCTGCGAGCGGGACATTTCCCATTAGAATGACGCCGACGTAAAATCAATCTAAAGCCTCATGTCCCAATTTGTTCATCTTCACCTGCACACTGACTATTCCATGCTGGACGGCGCCTGCGGCGTGGACAAGCTCGTTCATCGCGTTAAGGAGCTGGGCATGCCCGCTGTGGCCATGACCGACCACGGCAATATTTTTGGCGCGGTTGAATTCGTTAATGCTGCTCATAAAGCCGGTGTCAAGCCAATCCTCGGCTGCGAACTCTATATCTGCAAAAAGGAAGATCACGACATCGCGCGCACGCCGCCAGACGGCGACACCTATAACCATCTGCTGGTGCTGGCGGAGAATGACGAAGGCTATCGCAACCTGATAAAGATTACCTCGGAAGCTTCGCTGCGCGGTTTCTACTACAAGCCGCGGGTCAGCAAGAAATTTCTTGCCGAACACAGCAAGGGACTGATTGGACTTTCTGGTTGCCTTAAAGGCGAGGTTGCCGAACGCCTGATGGAAGGGAAGCACGAAGCCGCCCGCGCGGCCGCCGGCTTCTATCGCGATATTTTTGGCAAAGATAATTTCTTTCTGGAAATTCAGGACCAGGGGCTGGAGATGGAACACCGCATCCATCCCGATCTTTTCCGCATGGAAAAAGATCTGGGCCTGCCGCTGGTGGCAACCAACGACAGTCACTACCTCTGCGAAGAAGACGCTCACGCGCAGGATGTGATGGTCTGCATTCAGACTGGCAAGTCCATCCAAGATGCCAACCGCATGAAGTTCCAGGGCACGGACTTCTACGTCAAGAGCCATGACGAGATGCATCGCGTCTTCAAAGACGCGCCCGACGTGCTCTCACGCACGTTGGCCATCGCTGAGCGGTGCAACATGCGGCTGGAAAAGGTCAGCCACCCCTTTCCTCACTTCGAGGTGCCGCCCGGCTACACCCTGGACAGCTATTTCGAGCATGTAACCCGGCAGGGGTTCGCTCATCGCGTCGAACTTTTGCGAGCAGTAGAGGGCCGAGGCCAGCTCAAGCACAGTCTGGCCGAATATGAGCAGCGGCTGGCCCGCGAAATTGCGACCATCCAACAGATGCAGTTCTCCGGCTACTTTCTGATCGTCTGGGACTTTATTCGCTATGCCCAGGAACAGAACATTCCTGTAGGTCCGGGGCGCGGATCGGCTGCCGGTTCGCTGGTGTCGTACTCTCTCGGCATCACTGATCTCGACCCCTTGCAGCACGAGTTGCTCTTCGAGCGATTCCTGAATCCCGAGCGCATCTCGATGCCCGACATCGACATTGATTTCTGCATGAACCGGCGCGGCGAAGTCATTAACTATGTGACCCAGAAATATGGCCGGGAAAACGTGGCACAGATCATTACCTTCGGCACCATGGCCGCGAAGGCCGCGATCAAAGACGTCGGCCGCGCCATGGACATTCCGTACAACGATGTCGATCGCATCGCCAAGATGGTGCCGACCACGCTCAACATCAAGCTCGAGCAGGCCATCAAGGATTCGCCTCAGTTGCAGCAGGCATACGAGAGCGATTCCCAAGTCCGGCAGTTGCTGGATACGGCGCGCAAGCTCGAAGGACTGGTGCGCAATGCTGGTGTCCACGCCGCCGGGGTTGTGATTTCGCCCAGACCGCTGATTGAACTCGTCCCGCTGCATCGGACCAAGAACGACGAAATCGTCACCGCCTTCGACATGGTGGCTATCGAGAAGATGGGCCTGCTGAAGATGGATTTCCTCGGGCTCACCACGCTCACGATTCTGGATGACACTTTGAAACTCATCGCCCAGACTCGCGGAGAGAAGATTGTGCTGCAAGACATTCCGCTGAGCGATCCGGAAACTTACGTCCGGGTCTTCCACAGCGGGCTGACTTCGGGCGTCTTCCAGTTTGAATCCCACGGCATGCGCGATGTGCTGCGGCGTTACCAGCCCAACTCGATAGGTGATCTCACGGCGTTGAATGCTCTCTACCGGCCGGGTCCAATCCAAGGCGGCATGATTGACGATTTCATCGACCGGAAACATGGCCGGAAAAAAGTCGAATACGAATTGCCGGAACTGAAAGAGGTCCTCGAAGAGACGCTCGGCGTCATTGTGTATCAAGAGCAGGTGATGCAGATCGCTAACCGCCTGGCCGGCTATTCACTGGGTGAGGCGGACCTGCTGCGCCGCGCCATGGGCAAGAAAAAGCCGGAGGAGATGGCGCAGCAGCGTGAGCGATTTGTGGAAGGCGCGGTGCAGCGCGGCTACCCGCCGAAGAAGATCGAGAAGATTTTTGACCTCATGGCGCAGTTCGCCGGCTACGGGTTTAACAAGTCCCACTCGGCTGCCTATGCGCTCCTGGCTTATCACACTGCCTATCTCAAGACCCACTACCCAGTGGAGTTTATGGCGGCGCTGCTCACGTCGGTGACCGGGAGCACCGACGACGTGGTGAAGTACATCAACGAGTGCCGGGAGATGGGGATTCCAGTTGAGCCTCCGGACATTAACGTTAGCGACGCGAATTTTACTCCGCATGGCAGTGCGATCCGATTTGGCCTGGCCGCGGTGAAGAACGTCGGACACAACGCGATCGAGTCGATCGTGGCTGGCCGGAAGGTGGTCGGCCGTTATCAGTCGATTTATGAGTTCTGCGAAAAAGTAGAGTTGCGGCTGCTGAACAAGCGAGTGCTGGAATCACTGGTCAAGAGTGGCGCCATGGATCCGCTCGGCCGCCGGGCGCAATTGATGGCAGTTCTCGACAAGGCGATCGAACGCGCCTTGAAGACCCAGCGCGACGCCGAATCCGGCCAGCACGGTTTATTTGGTGTGTTCCAGCAGGAGCAAGCTCAGGCCGAAAACGACAAATTGCCCGAGACGCCCGACTGGGATGAGCACACGCGTCTGGCGGCAGAAAAAGAAATTCTTGGCTTCTTTATTACCGGCCATCCGCTGGAAGAATATCAGGACAAACTGCACGACCTTCACGCGCTGAGCACCTCCGAGATTGCCGCCGTGAAATCTTCCACCGGCAAAGACGAGAGCATCACCACCGCCGGCATGATTTCCAATCTCCGCGTGCTGAAATCCAAGAAAGGCGATTTCTACGCCCAGGGAGTGCTCGAGGACATGGAAGGCTCGGTCGAGATGATCGTCTTCCCGGAGGCGTATCGAAAGCTGCAAGACAAAGTAAAGCTGGAGGTCCCGGTTCTGGTGCGTGGAGGGCTGCGCATCGAGGAAGGCGTCAATCCGAAACTCACGGTCAATGACATCCTGCCGCTCGAGGACGCTAAAGTCCCGCTGCCGCGCTCTTTGCGCATCCGTATTCCTCTGGAGACCTCGAACCTCTCAACCATCGATGAATTGCACGCCCTGTGCGCGCAGTCAAAAGGGGAAGCCAAAGTGTTATTTGACGTGGAACGTCAGGGCGATTTCATGGTAGTGATGGAGGCGGAAGGCTATAATGTCCAACCAGACCGCAGCTTCATGGCCCGGGTCGAGGAACTGTGCGGCCGGGGTGCGGTGCGAGTCATTGATTGAAGTCGGCCACGGATGAGATCTTCGATTAAGGGATTCGGTTCCAGGACGTCGAATGTCACTCCGGCGAACGGCACCATGCTGGCATTGACCAGCGCTGAGTTCCTGCTCTCCATGGTGGAAGCGCGATGGGCCGCCAGGAACGGTGATTTCAGGAAGATGGAATCGCAACTGAAAGCGCAGCAGGAACTGGAAAAAATCGAGGAGCAAATCACACGGCTGGAAGCGCTGCCCGGGCAGGATGAGGAGACCCGGCAGCAGATCCAGCAGCTTCACGAACGTATTCACGCCCTGCAGAACCAGGTGTCCGCCGATCTCGGCGCCTGGCAGAAAACAGAATTGGCCCGCCATCCACAACGCCCGTATACGCTGGATTACCTGGAGCGCATCTTCACCGACTGGAGCGAAATCCACGGCGACCGCAGTTTTTCCGACGATCCCGCCATCGTTTGCGGCATGGCCCGCTTTCAGGGCGAGGAAGTCATGGTCATCGGCCACCAGAAGGCCCGTGACACCAAGCAGAAAGTTTATCGGAACTTCGGCATGCCGAATCCGGAGGGCTACCGCAAAGCGCTGCGGGCGATGAAAATCGCAGAGAAGTTTCACCGGCCGATTTTCACCTTCGTCGATACCCCGGGTGCATACCCTGGCCTGGGTGCGGAGGAACGTGGCCAGGCCGAGGCGATTGCCCGCAATCTGCGCGAGATGGCGCGTTTGGAAGTCCCGCTGATTACCACCATCACCGGGGAAGGCGGCAGCGGCGGCGCGTTAGCCATCGCGGTCGCCGACCGCGTGCTCATGATGGAGAACACAATCTACTCTGTGATCTCCCCGGAGGGTTGTGCTTCGATCATGTGGCGCGATGCCAGCCAAAAGGAACTAGCGGCGGAGGCCTTGCGCATCACGGCCACCGACCTTTCCAAGCTCGGCATCGTGGACGACATCGTTCCTGAACCCGAAGGCGGCGCTCACTCCGACCATGCCGCAGCCGCCGAATTACTCGCCAGTAGTTTAAAGAAGCATCTTGCTGAACTAAAGGCCATCCCCATTCCGGAATTGGTCGCATCACGATATAATAAATTTAGGAACATGGCGCAGTACTTCCGTGTGGAATCGTAGTTTTCAAGAGTGGTACATCCTACGAAGTTCCGCTGCCCACGCCTGTTCTCCTCCGTTGCCGTGCCGTATAATCAACAGTACGCCTCAATGACTTCACCGCATCCCGGCGGATGGAATTCCGCTCCAATCAAAGGAAGGACGAAAGAATGGCCACAACGGATGTAGCGCTCCACCAGGCCTCTGGGCCCATGGGGCAGAAACGCGTCGTCAACAACATGAGCATTCAGGTTGCGACGGTGAATGGTTCCGGTTCGCAGAGCTCCAACATGGTGCTGTTGCGCAGCATTTTCCAGATGGGTGTCCCGGTATCCGGCAAGAACCTGTTCCCCTCGAATATCGCCGGTCTTCCCACCTGGTATACGATTCGCGCCAACAAGGACGGGTACATCGGGCGCAAGAAGGAAATCGATTTCCTCGTGGCCATGAATGCCGAAACCGCCCAGGACGACGTAAAGTCGCTCGCCCCGGGCGCGGTCGTGCTCTATGACGAACCTCTGAACTTGAATCAAATTCGTAATGATCTGATCTTCTATTCCGTCCCGTTCGACAAGTTGGTTGCGCCGGTCTGCCCTGAGGCCAAGCTGCGCAAGCTGGTCAAGAACATGATCTACGTCGGCGTGGTGGCAAAGCTTCTGTCCATCGACATGGCGGAAGTCGAAAAGGCCGTTCGGAAGCAATTTGCCACTAAGCCCAAAGCCGCCAATTTGAACTTTGCCGCCGCCAAAGCCGGCTACGACTACGCCACCACCTCAATGACCAAGCTGGGTCCATACGCCATCGAGCGCATGGATAAGACCCATGGCAAAATCATAATCGACGGCAACTCGGCCGCCGCGCTCGGCTGCATGTTTGCCGGCGTGACGGTCGTGACCTGGTATCCGATCACGCCCTCGTCTTCACTCGTGGAAACGCTGATCGATTACATGAAGGAATACCGCATCGGGCCTGACGGCAAGGCGACTTTCGCCATCGTGCAAGCCGAAGATGAATTGGCTGCGATCGGTATGGTGCTGGGCGCGGGATGGACTGGCGCGCGATCGATGACCGCCACGGCTGGTCCCGGCATCTCTCTCATGTCTGAATTTGCCGGGCTTTCGTACTACGCCGAAGTGCCTGGAGTGGTGTGGGACATCCAACGCGTCGGACCATCCACGGGCCTGCCAACTCGCACATCCCAGGGCGATATCCTTTCGACCGCGTTTCTTTCTCATGGCGACACCAAACACATCATGCTGCTTCCGTGCTCGGTCACGGAATGTTTCAGCATGGCGCAGGATGCCTTCAACCTGGCCGAGCACTTTCAAACTCTGGTCTTCGTCATGTCGGACCTGGACCTGGGAATGAACAACTGGATGTCGGATCCGTTCGAATATCCCACTACGCCGATCAAGCGCGGCAAAGTGCTGTCGAAAGAAGATCTCGACCGGCTCGGCGGTTTCGCGCGCTACAAAGATGTGGACAATGACGGCATCGGCTATCGCACCCTGCCCGGCACCGAGCATCCCGCAGCCGCGTATTTCGCGCGCGGCAGCGGCCACAACGAGAAGTCCCAATACAGTGAGCGCCCGGATGACTTCGAGCACAACATGGAGCGCATCAACAAGAAGTTTGAAACCGCGCGGTCATTTGTGCCGAGGCCCGAGATCGTCATCACTGGCAAGACGAAGATTGGCATCATCGCCTATGGCACCTCGCACTGGGGGATCGTTGAAGCCCGCGACCAGTTGCGCAACGAGTACGGTATCGAAACCGATTATTTGCGTCTGCGGGCTTATCCGTTCACTCGTGAAGTCCACGACTTCATCGAGAAGCACGACCGAGTTTACGTGGTCGAACAAAACCGCGATGCCCAGATGCTCAGCCTGCTGAAGCTGGACATTAGACCGGAGCTAGTGACGCGTTTGCGCAGCATCGCGCACATCCATGGGCTGCCGCTGGACGCGCGCTCGGTGACCGACGAACTCATGAGCATGGAGGGCAAGTAAGATGGCAACCACACCGACCAGCACGCCGGCACCCAAGACCAACCGCATCGGTCTCAGCGTTCTGGATTACCGCGGCGGCAAAACCACGCTATGCGCCGGCTGCGGCCACAATGCGATTTCCGAGCGCATCATCGACGCCATGTACGAAATGGGCGTCACCCCGGAGCGGGTGATCAAGCCGAGCGGCATCGGCTGCTCCTCGAAGAGTCCCGCCTATTTCATGAGCCGCTCCCACAGCTTCAATGCAGTGCACGGACGCATGCCGTCGGTGGCCACAGGTGCGGTCCTGGCCAACCAAAAGCTGATCGCGCTCGGAGTCAGCGGCGACGGCGACTCCGCTTCCATCGGCATCGGCCAGTTCGTGCATCTGATGCGGCGCAATCTGCCCATCATCTACATCATCGAAGACAACGGCGTGTATGGCCTGACGAAGGGGCAGTTCTCCGCCACCGCCGACCTCGGCTCCAAGCTGAAGACCGGCGTCATCAACGATCTCCCGCCGATCGACACCTGCGCCATGGCCATCACGCTGGGTGCGACGTTTGTCGGGCGTTCGTTCTCCGGGGACAAGAAACAACTGCACAGCATGTTGAAAGCCGCCATCGCGCACCGCGGCACGGTGATGCTGGATGTGGTTTCGCCCTGTGTAACCTTTAATGACCACGAGGGTTCTACCAAGTCGTACAAGTACATGAAGGACCACGAAGAGCCGCTGCAAGACATCAGCTTCATTCCGGCGTTTGAAGAGATCAATGTGGATTACGATCCCGGCGCAGCCATCCAGGTCACTATGCATGACGGCTCCCGTTTGCAGTTGCGCAAGATTGAAGAAGACTACGACCCGACCGACCGCATCCGGTCCATCGCTCGCTTGCACGAAGCCCACGAAAAGAACGAGGTGCTGACCGGCGTTTTCTATGTGAACCCCACCGCTCCGACATTCATCGACATGCTCAACATGACCGACCAGCCGCTGGCCACATTGCCGGAGTCGGTGGTGCGTCCGGGAAGGGAAGTGCTCGAGCAAGCGATGGAAGAGCTAAGGTAGAGGGCAGGCCGCGAAAAGTGGCTTGTGCCCCGGTTTGGCGAGCGGTTTAGGCGAGCTAACCTGGGAGATTCACGAGACGCTCCGGCACAGCCGGCGGGATGCTAAGCCACATCCCGTCGTCTGCGGTGAGGGAAAGCTTCCGGCTCTCCGGTGTGCTCCGGACTTTCTCCCGGCTCGGGGAAATCGGTGTCGGCGGCCTTCAGCATCGGGTCCTGATCGCGGTGTCCGAGTTGTCCCGCCATGGAAGTGTTGCCGTGCTGACCTTTTTCTTCCTGCTCCAAAGCTCCTTTGAATCGGTCCTGATCTAAGGTATGAGTCATGATGAGCTCTCCGCTATTGCGTGGCGGCGGTGCAGCGTAACAAGGAAGCGAGCCAAGCGCGCGATTATTCTGTCGCACAGAACGCGATCCCTCGCGCGGCTCGCCCAGATCCCGCGCTGCGCAAAAAACGCTTGCTCGGGATGACAAACTACGCTGCGAATGAACCTCGCCTGCGATTAGCCTACTCTGAAAGTTTGCGGCAAGGGAGGAATTTTTGATGTATATAAGAAGGAATATGACTGCAGGGGTTCGGAGTCCTTTATGAAGCGATTGGTCATGGCACTTTCCACAGCGGTGTTGTTGTTTTCATCGATGAATTGGGCCCAAACGGCCACGAATGTTGCGGCAAGCCCGAGCACACGGGCCAGGTTGGTCACAGTCAGGGCGCACGTTCATCATCACAGGCCGCACCGCGCCAAGCGGCATCGTCATCATCGGACAGGCGTGTAGTTCAGAGTACGCTGGACACGCCCGCTGCCGCTCCCCTTAGTACAGCTACCTTTGCTTTTTCGCGTGGGCAAGCTCGCTCCTACAATGCAGGCAGCATGACCGCACCTTCAACCCTTTTCCGGCCGTTTGCCCGCTTGGTCAAGATCATGATTCTGGGCGGGCAATTCGAGGTCCCGGAGAATAACTCGCTCTTGCGCTGCCTGCAATATCTGGCTCCGGAGACAGTTTCCTACGGGCGTTTTTGCTGGAACGAGGAGTGTCAGTACTGCCGGGTGACATTTGATGCGGGTGAAGGGACTCCCAGCCGCGCGGCGCTGGCCTGCAAACTGATGGTGCAGGAAGGCATGCGCGTGACCGAAGTGACGCGCGAAATCGACTACTGCCTGCGGACCTTAAAACCGGAGTAGCTACTCTCCGGGACGGTGGGCGGGCGCGGCCGTGGCAGAGACGCCGAGCTTGCGCAACTTTTCGCGCGCCTGCAGCGCCTCGTTGGTACGCGGATAGCGCTGGATGACGTGACGTAACTCGGCAACGCCATCATCGTTTTGCCCCAGCTCAATCAGCGCGAGTGCCTTCTTCAGGTCGGAGGAAGGCGCCTTGTTGCCAGTGGGGAAATTCTGCAGTACCTGGTCATAGTTCTTGACGGCGCCCTGGTAATTGCCCTGCCGGAAGTTGATCTCTGCCAGATAGAAGTAGGCATTTCCAGTCAGGTCGGTGTTGGGATAAAACTTGATGTAGTCGGAGAACTCCTGGACCGCCAGATCATTCTTGGCGGCGTTGTAGTCCCGCAGAGCGTTGTTGTAGAGCACATCCGGCGGAGGGGCCTGGGCCTGAGCTTGCTGCTGGGCCTGGGCGGCAACCTGCGCCGCGGCTTGATTCTGCTGCGCCGCTTGCATGTCGTCCAGTTGCTTGGTGACTTTGGCCAGGCGCGCTTTCAGTTCGTCGAGCGAATCGTTGAGCGCCTGGATCTGGCCGGAAAGTTGGTCCGCTTTAGCGCCATTGTCGCTCTGCAGCTTCTCCAGAGTGCCCTGGAGAGCAGTGATGGCAGCCGTCACCTTGTTCATGCTGTCGGTGTTCTGGTCCATCAGATTCTTCATGACGCCCATGCGCTCGTCGAACGACTGCTGCATATGCGTCATCTGGTCCTGCAGGGCCTGCACTTGGGTCTGCAGTTGAACCATTTCCTTACTTACGCCCCAGGCTGAGGGCGTAAAGGCCGCTAGAGTCGCCAGCAGCACAAGCAGAGCGGAATTGTGTGTGATTTTCATAGCTTGTCTCATTGGGATGCGAAACTTGAATCGGAGGTTACGGCCAACATCAAAACGGTCGCTTCGCTCCTATAACGCAGGATAGCGCGTTTTGGACACAACTGTCCTGCTGATTGCCAACCGTCCCGACATCGACAAAGTGAGGCGAGGTGCAGGGCTAGCAATCGCCCCGCACCCCGGGAGATTATTTCTGATAGACGAAATGACCGCGGCGGTTCTGCTGCCAGCAAGATTCGCTCGATTCGGTGCAGAACGGCTTCTCCTTGCCGTAGCTGATCGTCTTCATGGCATCGGCGCCGACGCCAGCCTGAGCCAAAGCGTTGCGCACCGCGCTGGCGCGGTTGTCGCCCAAAGCCAGGTTGTATTCGGTCGAACCGCGTTCGTCGCAGTGTCCCTCGATGGTGAAATGGATTCCGGGATGCTGCTTCAGAAACGCGATATCTCCCTGCAGCGCGCTCTGCTGGTCGCCACGAATATCGGCCTTGTCGTAGTCGAAGTAGATGTCTTGCACGTTCTGGGCAAATAACTCTTCCTCGGTCGGCGAAGGCGGGGGCGGCGGTGGCGGCGGGGGCGCAGTCACCGTGACTCGTGCCGTAGCGGTTTGCGTTCCCCCCGCACCTTTTGCGGTCAAGGTGTAGGTGGTGGAATCGGCCGGCGTCACTTGTTGGGAGCCGCTGGGTTGCACGGCGCCAATGCCGTCGATGCTGACATCGGTGGCATTGCTCGTCTGCCAACTCAAAGTAGTGGACTGACCCTTTTGGATGGTGTTGGGATCAGCCGTGAGCGAAGCCGTGGGGGCCGCTGGCGGTGGTGGTGGCGGCGGCGGTGGCGGCGGTGCTGTTTTCTTGTGGCAGGCGCCGAGGAACAGAATGGCGCCCAACGAGAATACCAGTGTGATCCACTTCAGTCGTTGCTGCTTCACTTTTCCTCCCTGCATAGTGGCGCGCCGTGGTCCACAACGCGCTTCGAATTCGCTGGCGGGAACTCAGGCGTCCCGCTTTTTTGTCGCTGGGTCAACGAAAGACTACGCCAAACAAAAAAGTCAAACAAACAATTTACTACTTCCAACTCCAGTTTGGTTGGGTATTGCTTCCAGTAAATGTTACCTGCTTTTGATTGCTGCCGTCGGCCAGCATGGTCCAGATTTGCTCGCCGCCGGTGCGGCTGGACTGAAACACAATATGCCGCCCGTCCGGCGACCACGAGGGAAAATCGTTACGCCCGCCGTCGTGAGTCAATTGCACCCACTGTTTGCTGGCGATGTCCATGATGTAAATGTCTTCATCTCCCGGCGCACCTGGCCCGTAGTGCCGAATCCAGGAAAAAACCAGGAACTGCCCGTTCGGCGACCACGAGGGAGAAACGGCATATCCCTGATCGGTCATGCGTTGCACGTTGGTGCCATCGCTCTCCATGGTATAGATCTGCGGCAGATCGGTGCGCCCGCTGACCCAGGCGATTTGCGCGCCGGTCTTTGGGTTCCAAACCGGCGAGACGTCAGGCATTCTTGAATTTGTGAGCCGGTGCAGGCCGTTTCCGGATTGATCCACGACATAGATTTCGGGGTCACCTGCGCGAGACGATGAGAACGCCAGCTTGGCGCCATCGGGCGCCCATGCGGGAGACAGGTTCGTGCCTCCGAACCGAGGAAACGAAACCAGGCGGTCCAAGTCCATGGAGAACATCAGAATTTCCCATCCGGACTTGGTCATGGAACTGAACGCCAGGCGAGAACCGTCGGGCGAAATGCGAGGCGACAGCGAGATGGAATTGAGATGGGTAATCTGGTGCTGGTTGTTGCCGTCGTAGTCCATGGCCCAGATTTCTTTGTGGCCGCTGCGGCTGCTGACGAAAAAGATCTGGCTCTCCGCGATGCCGGCGATGCCGCCGCCCAGGCGAAAAATGATTTCATCGGCAAACTTGTGCGCGATCCGGCGGGCAGCGTCTGTGGTAGCGGCGTCGGTGTACTGCTTGCCCAGTACCTGGGGCGAAGTCACATTCTTGACGTCGTACAGCCAGCCTTGCAGCTTGAGGTTGTTGCCGGAGGAGCCCAGGTTGCCGAATGCCAGCATGGACGCGTTAACCGGTGGCGTGTTCCACTTTTCGAATCGCACATCTGGTGGAGTGCCGACGTCGCCCAGAGGGTAGAAGCTCTTCGAGACCATGTCGAAGATGCCGGCTTGCTCGAGGTCATTCCACAGCGTGTCGTTGAAGACTCTGAGCAGATCAGCGTTCTTGGCGTCTTCTGTGGAAGACTTGAAATCGGGGACGGCCAGGCGGACTTTCTCCATGCCCAGGCCGGTGCCGGTGAGGATCCAGTCTTGGGCAGAAGACGGGACGGCAAACAGGATCGCCGCGGAGATTACCAGAAGCGCGCGCAGCAGCCTCAGAGCTTGGCCAGGTAAGAACTGTTTGAGGGCAGGATCTTTCAAGATGCTGGAATTACTTTTCGAATCTATCTTCCAGAATATCGTATTCCGATCAAAGTTGCCGTTCAAGGACGCCTTCCAACTTCTACAGATGTCTTCCATCTGTCTTTGGGTTCACTGGAAATGCAGCTCGCTATCTTTTGTAGTCGAACCAGAATTCAACTGAAACTTTGTTGGCGGCGTAATCTGACGGCAGCGGTCCGAAGGTATCAATGCGCTGCAAAGCGCGCACAGCCGATTGGTCAAGCGAGGGCACTCCGCTGGATTGCTCCACCTGAACGTTAGTCGGCCGGCCGTCACGACTGATGTCAAATGTAAGGTAAACCCGGCGCGCCTCGGTGATGCGCGGATCGACTTCGTACTTCAACCAGTTCTCGGACACCTTCTGTTGAACCACGCGCACATACCAGGCATAGCGCGAGCCGAAATCGCCTCCGCCGCCGGTGAAACCGAATCCCCCCTTTGCTCCGCCGGCATTGAAAACGCCGTACGGCCCGCTCACTGGACCACCCTCTCCAAACGGAACGACGTTGTTGGCCTCTTCCACCGGTTCCGGCGGCGGTTTGCGCTGGCTGGCGCTGGTCTTGGGCTTGGGCTTCGGCTTGGCGTTAGGCTCGGGGATGGGGATGGCCTCCGGCTGCTTTTCTTCGGGCTTGGGAAGCGACTGGCTCAGGCCTTTGGACTCGTTGGCCAGCACATTCTGCGTCTGCACCGGATTGGCAGGGAGGGGAACCGTGCTCACCAGGGTCACTCCGATGGCATCGCCTCCACCGCCGGCGCCCCAGGTCCCGCGATTGCCCGCAGGAACCACGACCGCGTACAGCACAATGCTGCCGGCCACCGCGATGTGCAGCGCCACCGACCAACCAAGGTTGTGCCCCCAGCGGTCGTGTTCAAAGAAAATCTCAGCGTTGCTGTCCATGGCCTTCCAGCGGCTGGGTAACGATGCTGACGTTGGTGATCCCGGATTGCTTCACCGCGTCCATGACGGTGGCGAAGGCGCCGAAGGGCACGTCTTCGTCGGCGCGGAGGAAAATGGACTGGTGCTGCGGGTCGCGAACTTTCTGGCGAATCTGTGCTGCAATCGAATTAATGTTGACGGGATCATTGCCGAGAAAAATCCGCTGCTGCTTGTCAATACTGATGACGAGGCGTTCTTCGGTGATCTCTTTCACCGTGCGGGTCCTCGGAACATTGACCTCGATTCCGGACTGCAACACCGGAGCGGTGACCATGAAGATGATGAGCAACACCAGCACGACATCGACCAACGGGGTGATGTTGATGTCCGAGAGCGAGGTTTGCGTGCGTCCGTTGGCAGCGGTGAAGGCCATTAGCGCCGCACCTCGGCGGCAGGTTGCGCGCGCTCAATCACATTCAACATTTCCAGGGAGAAGTCGTCGCCGCGCGCGGCAAACCCTCGAATCGAACTGCCAATGAGGTTATAGGCGATGACCGCTGGAATTGCCGCTACCAGACCGGCCGCGGTGGTAATCAAAGCCTCCGAGATGCCAGGCGCCACCGCTCGCAGCGTAGCTGCTCCGGCCGTGCCCAGACCGTGGAAAGCGTCGATGATGCCCCAGACTGTACCGAACAGGCCGACAAACGGAGTTACCGCGCCAGTGATTGCCAGCCACGGCAAATTGCGCTCGAACCTTGTCAACTCTTCGGAATTGGCGATTTGCATCGCGCGCTGAATGGCGGTGAGGTTTTTTACCACGCCGCTGGGGTTTCCGCCTTGCCGGCGAAGTTCCTCGAACCCTCCTTCAAACACCGCGACCAGCGGACTCGGTTTGAATTGGCCGGCGACCACGGCGATGTCTTGCAGGCGCTGCGCCTTGCGAAAAGCCCTCACAAAACGGCCGCTCTGCACTCGCGCGCGCCGCAGCAGACTCCACTTGGCCAGAATAATGGCCCAGGAAATCACGCTGAACAGCAGCAGAATGAGGAGGACAACCTTGGCAACGGCGCCGGTTTCCCCAACTAGATCGACGATCTCGCCGCCGACCACGAGGGCAAGTAGTAGAGAGGGATACATTTTGTCCAGGAGAACCCTGTGTTTGATTATAGACGAACGCTGCTGGTTGCTTGTGGAACGTATCCATACTGCAACTAGCTGTTGGCAACTGATTTTTCATGCTATGCTGCGCTCAACTTCTGCGTTCCAGGACATCCGGTGCTTGCTGAACTACGGCTCGAAAACTACGCCGTCATCGACCATGTTGCGGTGGAGTTCGGTCCGGGCTTGAACCTGCTGACCGGCGAAACCGGCGCCGGAAAGTCCATTCTGATTGACGCTCTCGCTCTGCTGCTCGGCGACAAGGCCTCGACCGACCTGATTCGTACGGGAGCGGAGCGCGCCGTGGTCTCGGCAGTTTTTGAGATTGCTGGTGACGCCGAAAAAAAGATCGAGAAGATCCTCGAAGAGAACGGACTGGACTCCGCCGACGAGTCGCTGATCCTGCGACGCGAAATCGCGCCCGGCGGCAAAGGCCGCGTCTTTGTCAACAATCAGCCGGCCACGGTCGGCGTGCTTCGGCAGCTTGCGCCGGCTCTGGCGACTATCCATGCGCAGAACGAATCCCTGGTCTCATTTGACGCCGGCGTGCGCCTCGAGTTGCTGGACGCATACGGCGGAATTCAGGCCGGGTCCGTGGGCGCAGCGTTTGCCCGATGGAAAGGCATCGCGTCGAGAATGGAAGAGCTGCAGCACGATGAACAAGACCGGCTGCGACTGATCGACCTGTGGACCTTTCAGAAGCAGGAGATCAAAGAAGCCAAGCTGCAAGCGGGAGAGGACGAGCGTTTGGAAGCTGAAAAGCGCGTGCTGGCCAACGCCGAAAAAATTCACAGCGCAGCCATGAATGCCTTCGACCTCCTGTACGAGGGTTCGTCTTCGACTTCGTCGTCATTGCGATCGGCGCAGAAACACATCGAGGAGTTGTCGCGTTACGAACCGAAATTTCAGGAGGCCTTGGCTGCCCTCGAGTCTGCGCGCATCAACGTGGATGACATTGGCGCCACACTGCGCGATTACGCGGGCGGCATTCAGGCTTCGCCCGAGCACTTGGCGGCCGTCGAAGATCGCCTCGCCCTGCTCGATCGCCTGAAGCGGAAGTACGGCCCGACTCTGGACGATGTGATTCGCCTTGGCGAAGGAGTCAGCCGTAAACTTGCCGAGCTGGAGAATAAAGACGAAGTTCTCGCTCGGCTCCGGCGCGAGCTAGGGCAGGCGGCGCAGGAATATTTGACGGCGGCGAGGATCGTCTCGAAGAGGCGCTGCGAATCCGCCCGCAAGCTGGAGAAAGTCGTGGAAGCGGAGGTCAACGATCTGGCCATGAAGTCAACTTTCCATATCGAGGTCAGCGGTGGAGACGAGGAAGGCAACTGGACGGCATCGGGCTTTGACCAGGTGATGTATCTGATTACGACTAATCCTGGAGAGCCGCTGCGACCGTTGGAGCAGATCGCCTCGGGCGGCGAGTTGTCGCGCGTGATGCTGGCGTTGAAGGCCAGCGTTGAAGGTGGGGACAGGAAGGGGAGCGCAGCGCGGGTCGCGTCCGCCGCGCAGCGGACGCTTGTCTTTGATGAAATCGACACCGGCATCGGCGGCCGCGCCGCCGAAGCCGTGGGCAAAAAGCTGAAGGCGTTGTCGAAGGGCAATCAGGTTCTCTGCGTGACTCACCTGCCTCAGATCGCCACATTTGCTGACCATCACTACGTGATCGAGAAGAAGCAAGCTGCCGGGCGAACCCAAACTACTGTTAGGCGGATCACCGGCGAAGAGCGTACCGAAGAAGTGGCCCGCATGTTGAGCGGCGCCAAGCTGACGGAGACCTCCCGCAAGCACGCCGAGCAGATGCTGAAAGCGAACGAGTAGAGATTTGACATCTCATGCCGAGTTAGCTAATCTATGTTAGCTAATATGGCCACTGTTACCATCCACAAAGCCAAGACTAATCTCTCGCGGCTGATCGAAAAGGCCTGCGAAGGGGAAGAGGTTGTTATCGCACGCGGCGCAACCCCGGTGGTGCGGCTGGTTCCCATTGCGGACACAAAAGGGAACCGCAAGCCTGGGGCGTTGAAGGGAAAGCTCAAAGTGGGGCCTGAGTTCTTCGAACCGCTACCGCCTGAAGAACTCGACGCCTGGGAGAATGGCTAGGTTGCGTCTGCTGCTGGATACCCATGCACTGCTTTGGTGGCTGAGTGAAGATGCGGCTTTACCCCACCGGGCACGGCGCCTGATAGCCGGATCCAGCGATGTCATTGTCAGCGCGGTCTCTGCTTGGGAGATTGCCACTAAATTCCGATTGGGACGATTGCCGACAGCCACCGATCTAGTGAGCGACTTCGAGGGTTACGTGGCTCGCGAGCGATTTCAGAGCCTCGCGATCTCCGTCGGGCATGGCGTGCGTGCCGGTTTGTTGCCAGGGCCACACCGCGATCCGTTCGACCGCATGCTGGCCGCTCAGGCCCAAACCGAAGGGCTTCCCATTGTGAGCAGCGATGCGGTATTCGATGCTTACGGGGTTCGGCGCATCTGGTAGCGACAACATCCCATTTCCTGCCGCACTTCCCCGTCGGCTGCTAATCCTATCAATTTCAGCACGCCGAGCAAATGCTGAAAGCGAACGGATAGAACTCTCGCTTACGTGGCCTGATGCGATTCCACGAGATGAGCGAAGCGCCGCACCACGGGTTGTCGGCCTCGCTTGGCCCGCCAGAGATCGTACTGGGTCTGCATGTTCATCCATAGCTCGGGAGAGGTGTCCAGCGCAGCTGCCAGCCGGAGAGCCATGTTTGGAGAAATCCCCGCCTTGCCGTTCAACACGCGCGACAGCGTCACGCGGGTGGTCCGCAAGTGCTGTGCTGCCGTAGACACGGGCGTGTCGCCAAGGTACTCACGAAGAACCAGGCCGGGATGTGGTGGATTGTGCATGGGCATTAGCGACTCCTAATGATAGTCCTGATAGTCAACGAAGACCGCGTCCTCGCCTTCAAACTTGAACGTTAAACGCCAGTTTCCACTGACGCTGACGGCCCAGTGATCTTTGAGCGTTCCAGCCAGCCGATGGAGTTTCCATCCGGCGGCATTCATGTCAGTCGGTGCTTTGGCATTGTCGAGGGCGAACAGTTGCAGGCGCAGCTTGTTGGCGTGCTTTGCCTGAATTCCCGCCTTCGACCCGGAGCGAAAGAACCGCTCGATGCCTTGGTGTCGGAAGCTCTTGATCACAACGTATAGTGTAACGATACACGATGCGGAGGTCAAGTGTTTGATCTGACCTCTTGCTAACACAAACGGATCGGGATTCGGGTGAACGTAGAGAAAGCAGATTCCTCGGGACTAAAGTCCCTCGGAATGACGACGTGGTCGAGGAGTCTGCAGGATGGCCAAGAGTCCCGCGCTATGTGGACATCCCATTCCCTGCCGCATTTCCCCGTCCGCTGCTAATCCTCTCAATTTCAGCGGCTTACGTTGACCAAAATGGTTCTTTCCTGTAGCTTTATACAATAAACCCACAGTGGGGAAGTGTAGCCTAGAGGAATTCCAATCGTGCCAAATGGCGACGGCAAGACGCTACTTTTGTTGAAACCCCGGGGATTTTGCGCCGGGGTGGTGCGGGCCATTGATATCGTCCGGATTGCCCTGGAAGCTTTCGGGCCGCCGATTTATGTACGCAAGGAAATCGTCCACAATCGTTTTGTCGTCGAGGAACTGCAGGCCAAAGGCGCGATTTTCGTCGATTCCGTGGATGAAGTTCCCCACGGCGAACGCGTCATCTACAGCGCCCACGGGGTTTCGCCGGAGGTGCGGGAGGCCAGCGAAGTCCGCAAGCTGCGCGTGATTGATGCTACTTGTCCTCTGGTGACCAAGGTTCACGTCGAGGCCGTAAAGTTCGCCAAGGAGGGCTACTCGCTGATCCTGATCGGCCATCATGATCACGACGAGGTGATCGGAACACTGGGCGAAGCGCCCTTGGTTACCCAGGTCGTCGGATCCCCTGAGCAGGTGGAATTTGTCACCGTGCCCGATCCCGACCGCGTCGCCTATCTCACGCAAACCACGTTGAGCCTGGACGAAACCAAAGACATCATTGCGGCGCTGCGCAAGCGGTTCCCGAACATCAAAGGCCCGGCCGCGCAGGACATCTGCTACGCCACCGAAAATCGCCAGGTTGCGGTGAAAGAAGTGGCTTCTGAGGCCGATCTGCTGCTGGTGGTTGGCTCCGACAACAGCTCAAATTCCAACCGCTTGGTGGAAGTCGCGCGCAACTGGCGCACCAGTTCGCATCTCATCGATAGCTACAGGAACATCAGGCCGGAATGGCTGGAAGGGGTGAAGACCATCGCGCTAACCGCCGGCGCGTCGGCTCCGGAATGCCTGGTAGAGGAAGTGGTGAAGTTTTTGGCGACCAAAGGTTTTGGAAACGTAAAGGAAGTTGAAGTGATGCCTGAGAACGTGCGCTTCGGCCTGCCGCCCGAGATTGTGGAGGCGATCGCCAGCGCCCCGACAGGAGTTGCTGCGGAGTAAGAATCTAAATGGATCAAGCCTCCTCCTCCATCCCCGAATCGGCGCCGCAACTGCGTTTTGGAAAGATTGACGATCTCGCCAGCCGGGTGACAGCTGCCATCGACGGCGCGCGCAAACAGCTTTTTTCTCAGCAACACGAAGACGGTTACTGGTGCGGCGAACTGGAAGCCGATACCACACTCGAATCCGATTACATCCTGCTGCATACGCTTCTGGGAACGGTCGACCAGGATCGCTTCCGGAAGTGCGCCAACTACATTTTGCAGCATCAGAATGAAGACGGCGGCTGGAGCATCTATGCCGGTGGGCCGTCGAACATCAGCGCTTCGGTAAAGGCGTACTTTGGGCTGAAGCTAGTAGGGTACAAGGCGGACCATCCGGCGCTGGCACGCGCCCGAAAGAAGATTTGGGAGATGGGCGGGGTCACCGAGATCAACACCTTCACCAAGATTTATCTTTGTTTTCTCGGCCAGTACGATTACTTCGCCGTCCCGGCCATTCCGCCGGAGATCGTGCTTTTTCCCAAGTGGTTCTGGTTCAACATCTATGAAATCTCGTCCTGGTCGCGGGCGATCCTGGTTCCGTTGTCGATCTGCTACGCCAAGAAGCCGTTCAAGAAAATTCCGGACGGGATGGGAATCGACGAGCTTTTTGTAGGGGGGCGCGACAAGTCGCGCATGCATCTGCATTGGTCGAAGAAGTTGGTCTCGTGGCGGAATTTCTTCCTGTGTCTGGATCGCGTGGTGCATTGGTTCGAGGCCGTTCACATTCGCCCGCTGCGCTCGATTGCCTTGAAGCAGGCGGAGAAGTGGATGCTGCAGCGCTTCGAGATGAGCGATGGTCTGGGCGCAATTTATCCCTCGATCATGAATTCGATCATTGCTCTGCGCTGCCTGGGTTATTCGGTGGACGATCCGCAGGTCATTCGCGCGCTCGATGAGTTTGAAAAGTTGGGGATCGAAGAAGGCGACACCTTCCGCATGCAGCCGTGCAAGTCGCCGGTGTGGGACACGGCGTATGCCTTGTATGCGCTGGGCGACAGCGGAGTTCCTGCCGACGATCCGTGCATGGTCAAGTGCGCCGATTGGCTGCTGCAGAAACAGGTGCGCAACGTCGGCGATTGGAAGGTCAAGAACAAGAAGGGACAGCCGGGCGGCTGGTACTTCGAGTTCAACAACGAGTTCTATCCCGATGTGGACGATAGCGCGATGGTGTGCCTAGCGCTGGCGCATGTGGAGCATCCCAACGGGCGCTATCAGCGCGAGTCGGTGCAACGCGCCATGGACTGGATCCTGTCGATGCAGTGCCGGAACGGCGGCTGGGCCTCGTTTGACAAAGATAACGACAAGATGGTGTTTCAATACATCCCGTTCGCCGACCACAACGCCATGCTTGATCCTGCCACGGTGGATATCACTGGGCGCATTTTGGAAATGCTGGTCGCCTATGGCCAGGATCGAGATCATCCCGCGGCGAAGAAGGCCATTCAATTCATCCGCGACCAACAGGAACCAGACGGCTCCTGGCTCGGACGCTGGGGAGTGAATTACGTCTACGGCACGATGCTGGTTTTGCGGGGCCTGGAAGCGATGGGCGTGGACCACCATGAGCCCTACATCCAGCAGGCTGCAGAGTGGCTGCGAATGGTGCAGAACCCGGACGGCGGCTGGGGAGAAACTTGTGCCTCGTATGACGATGCGACGACCAAGGGTGTCGGCCCGAGTACGCCGTCGCAGACGGCGTGGGCGGTGGTGGGGTTGCTCGCCGCCAATGACACGCGCAGCGACAGCGTTGCCCGCGGCATCGCCTATTTGATGCGCACGCAAAAGAAGGACGGTTCGTGGGACGAACCGCATTACACTGGAACCGGCTTCCCGCGAGTCTTCTACTTGCGCTATCACTTGTATCGGCAGTATTTCCCGCTGCTCGCGCTGACGACGTACAAGAAAGTGATGATCGGGACAGGGAACGGTACACGAAGCAGTTAGCAATTAGCACGTGGCGTTTGGTCGGCATCGGCTTGTGGCGGGATCAGCAAATCTCGCGGGACTAAATGCTGATGGCTAAGTGCTAATCGCCAGATAATCCGGAGAGCCACAGAATGCCAGTACCCATTTCACAGGCGTGGACGGTTGCAAGTTACGTCCTCAAGCAGAAGCTCAAGGGACGGAAGCAGTATCCCCTTGTGCTGATGCTGGAGCCGTTGTTCCGCTGCAATCTGGCATGTGCCGGATGCGGAAAAATCCAGTACCCCGCGCACGTCCTGAAAATGCAGTTGACGCCGGAAGAGTGCTTCCGCGCGGCGGACGAATGTGGCGCACCGACTGTGGCCATCCCCGGCGGCGAACCGCTGCTGCATCCGCAAATCGCAGAGATCGTCGAAGGCCTGGTCGCTCGCAAGAAATACATTTATCTGTGCACCAATGCGCTGCTGCTGAAGCAGAAGATTGACTTGTTCAAGCCGAGCAAGTTCCTTACTTTCTCGGTTCACATGGATGGACAGCGTGAGCACCACGACTTTTCGGTTTGCCTGGAGGGCGGATACGAGCTTGCAGTCGACGGCATCAAGGAAGCACTGGCACGCGGCTTCCGGGTCACTACCAACACCACGCTGTTCGACGGCGCCGATCCTAAGAGCGTGCGCGCTTTCTTTGACGAGATGATGGAGTTGGGTGTCGAAGGCATGATGCTCTCGCCGGGTTATTCCTACGAGAAAGCACCGGACCAGAGCCATTTCCTGGGACGCGCCCGGACTCGCCGCCTGTTTCGCGGCATCCTGTCGAATCGCAAACCGGACTGGCGATTCAATATGTCTCCGCTGTTTCTCGAATTCCTGATGGGAAAACGCGACTATCCGTGCACGCCGTGGGGCATGCCGACGTACAACGTTTTCGGATGGCAGAAGCCTTGCTACTTACTGCAGGACGGTTACGCGGACTCTTTCCAGGAGTTGCTGGCGACGACCGAATGGGAGAACTACGGGACTGAGTCCGGCAATCCCAAATGCGCGAATTGCATGGTGCACAGCGGCTATGAGGCGTCGGCGGTGAATGATACGTTCGGTTCTCTGCGCGGCTTGTGGCACACGGCGCGGGCAACTTTTTCCAGCCGTTACGAGGATCCTTCTGCGCTTCGCTTGCTTGATGAACCGGTTCATTCGGTTCATTCGGTTAATCCTCTTGTCCAGATCGAGACGCCCACCACCGAGGAGACAGCGGTTTGAGCGGCAGAGAAGCAGGCCACGCCCCAGCTGCAACGAATCCGGACACCCTCGAGGTAGTGGCGGGCGCACCGAAGGAAAAGCTCGAAGGTTGGGTCCCCGAGCTGGCCACTCCAGACGAGTTGCAGACCGCTTTAGAGCGGGCGTTCGACTACCGCGGAGATGTGCTGATCACGCGCAAAGACGGCGGCAAACTCGAAGGCTACATTTTTGACCGCCGCAATGGAAAAACGTTGGCCGACTCCTACGTGCGCTTATTGCCCAAGGACGGCGGCGCGAAGCTGTCCGTAGGTTATGACCAGATCGCGGCCCTCGCTTTTACCGGACGCGATATGGCCGCCGGCAAGAGCTGGGAAACCTGGGTCAAGCATTACTGGGAGAAAAAAGCCGCAGGTGAGACTGCGATCTCGCTGCAGCCGGAGAAGCTGGAGTAAGCTGTCAGCTATCAGCCATCGGCTCTCAGTGCGCCCAAGCTGATGGCTGATAGCTGAGAGCTATCATGCTGGCCTTCGTCACTGGCGCGACCGGATTTGTGGGCAGCCACGTGGCCCGCGCCCTGGCTGAGCAAAGCGCGGATTTACGGTTGCTGGTTCGCACCAACAGCGATCCCAGGAACATCGCGGATCTCCCGGCAGAGCGGGCCATTGGTGACCTACGCGATGCCGCTTCGATTGAGAAAGCCATGGCCGGCTGCGAAGTGGTTTTCCATGTTGCAGCCGATTACCGGCTCTGGGTGCGCGATCCAGAGCAGATGTACAGGGCTAACGTCGAGGGGACGAGGGCGATCCTCGAGGCAGCGAGAAAGAATCATGTCCGCCGGGTGGTTTACACCTCGAGCGTAGCCACCATGGGATTCGCCTCGAATGGCCTTCCGGCAGACGAGAGTTCCCCGGTTTCGCTTGACAACATGATCGGCCCCTATAAACGATCAAAGTTCATGGCCGAGCAACTGGCGCTGGAAGCGGGACGAACCTGGATGGACGTTGTGGTGGTCAATCCCACGACACCGGTAGGCGAGCGCGATATTAAGCCCACGCCGACGGGACGGATCGTCGTGGACTTTTTGAAGAAGAAATTTCCCGCGTATGTGGATACTGGGCTGAACCTGGTCGATGTACGGGAGTGCGCTCGCGGACACGTTGCCGCGCTGGAAAAAGGCAAGAGCGGCGAGCGCTACATTCTGGGCGGTGAGAATCTGACCTTGAAGCAGATTCTCGACAAGCTGGCCGCAATTACAGGCCTGCCCTCACCCAAAGTGAGAGTGCCGTACGTAATGGCGCTGGCCACCGGAGTGGTGGACGAAGTCGTAACCGGCAGAATGCTCGGCCGGGAGCCGCGGGTCACCATTGATGCGGTACGCATGGGCCGCAAGAAAATGTTTGTCAGCTCCGCCAAAGCTGAACGCGAACTGGGCTGGGAGCTTGCGCCAGTGGAAGATGCTCTGCGCCGGGCGGTGGATTGGTTTAAGGAGAATCAGTACGCCTAGCAGCTTTTCTGTTGTCATCCCGAGCGTAGCGAGGGATCTGTAGTTGATGGGAATCCGAAAAAAGCAGATTCCTCGTCGCGTTTGCTCCTCGGAATGACAAGGAAGTTTGACAAAGTTGTCAGTCACCTGCAAAGTCGCTATCGTAGCCGCGCTCGAGCGGGAAGTCCGGCCATTTATCAAAGACTGGACTTCGAGTCAAGAAAAGTTCGGCGGGCGCTCGTACAAATTCCTCGAGAACGATGGCACGGCGCTGGTGTGCGGAGGCATCGGGGCCGAAGCCGCACGGCGCGCGGCCGAAGCGATGATCACTCTCTATCACCCGGCGCTGGTGATTTCCGCCGGTTTTGCCGGTGGCCTGAATCCCGCTCTGGAAGCCGGGCATACGTTGACGCCGCGCCATGTCATCGACGCCAGCGACGGCAGCCGGACGGATTCCGGTTTTGGCGAGGGTGTGCTGCTCAGTTTCGCTGATATCACAGACAGCGAACAAAAAGCCAGGCTCAGCCAAGCTTACGGGGCAGACGCCGTTGATATGGAAGCCGCGGCGGTTGCGCGCAGCGCCCAGGCGCATGGCGTGCGATTTCTGGCCTGCAAGGTCATCTCGGATGCCAGCGGGTCGAGTCTGCCGCCAATTGCGCGTTTCATCAACAGCGATGGCAAGTTTCACGCGCTGAAGTTTCTGTCTTACGTCGCGGTACGTCCCTGGCTGTGGTCCAAAGTACAGCGATTGGCGAGCGACACCGCGATGGCTGCAGACAAACTCTGCGAAGCGCTGGCTGATCTCTGCGAGTCTAATCTCGCAGATAGAGAAGCGCGGGTTGTGACTAGATAGAAAACCATGGCGGTAGCTGAACAATTCGAGGTTTCCCCGCTCGGAAGGACAATTCCCGCCACCATGCAGGCCGCAGTGTATCGCGGCATCAACGACGTGCGCGTAGAGACCGTCCCGGTGCCACAAACAGGGCGTGGCGAGTTACTGGTTCGCGTCCATACATGCGGGATTTGCGGTACGGACTTGAAAAAAATTGCCACCGGTTCGCACTCCGCGCCGCGCATCTTTGGCCACGAGACATCAGGCGTCGTTGCCGCCGTCGGCGCAGGGGTAAATCAATTCGCTCCTGGAGATCGCGTGGTTGTCTTTCACCACATCCCTTGCGGCGAATGTTTCTACTGTCATCACAAGACTTTTGCGCAATGTGAGACCTACAAGAAGGTCGGCTGCACCGCCGGGTTCGAACCGGCTGGCGGAGGATTTGCGGAATACGTCCGGGTGATGGACTGGATTGTTCAGAGAGGGACGGTTCGCATTCCTGGCGCAATTTCGTTTGAGCAGGCTTGCTTTGTCGAGCCGGTGAATACCTGCATGAAGGGGATTGAGAACCTTCGCCTTGCTCGCGGAGAAACAGTTCTCGTAATCGGACAAGGGCCAATCGGCATCATATTGAGTACGCTGGCCAAACGGGCGGGAGCTACGGTAATCACTTCCGATTTGCACCCCCAGAGGCTTACAATATCTAAACTATCCGGTTTCGAACACAATATTGACGCTTCCAGCACCGATACCGTCAGGACGGTGCGGGAGCTGACTGAGGGCCGAGGAGCCGACGCTGCGATTCTGGCGGTCGGCAGCAATGGCCTGATTCGGACCGCCATGGATGCAGTCCGTCCTGGGGGGAGGGTTCTGTTGTTTGCGCAGACAGCGCGCGGCGAGGCTACGATTGATCCAGCGGCCGTCTGCGTGGATGAAAAGACCCTGTTGGGGTCGTATAGCGCTTCTGTCGAGCTTCAGGAGGAGTCGATACAGTTTGTCATGAGCCGCGAAATGGATTTGGAGCGTTTGATCAGCCATCGCTTTTCTCTGTCCCGCAGCGTCGAAGCCCTGAATTTAGCTGCCCATCCCCAGCCGGATTCTATGAAGATTGTCATCCAACCAGGCAGCGGTTGGGGAGGAAATAACCGGTGAACGGCAAGATGACCGCCGCTGTCCTCTACGGAAAAGAGGACGTGAAGATTGAAAAGGTCCCCATCCCCCGGGTGGGCGACGGCGAAGTTCTGGTCAAGGTCGAGGTGGCGCTGACCTGCGGCACCGACCTCAAAGTTTATCAGCGAGGCTATCACGCCCGCATGATCGTTCCTCCTGCCCTGTTTGGCCACGAACTGGCTGGCGTCATCGAGGAAGTAGGACCCGGCGTGCGCGGCTTCAAGCGGGGCATGCGCGTGGTGGCTCTGAACTCTGCGCCCTGCCAGATGTGCTTCTACTGTTCCCGCCACCAGGAGAATCTGTGCGAGGACCTGCTCTTCAACAACGGCGCTTATGCGGAATACATTCGCATTCCGCGACGTATTGTCGAAATCAACCTGCTGGCGATTCCTCCCGATGTCAGTTACGAAGAAGCGGCGATGGTGGAACCCCTCGCCTGTGTGCTTCGGGGTTTGCACGAAACCGGGGTGGAGATCGGCGACACGGTCACAGTCATTGGCGGCGGACCGATCGGCTTGATGTTTGTGCAGGTGGCTCACGCCGTTGGCTGCAAGGTGATTTCGGTGGTAAAGCGCGATTCGCAAGTTAGCGCCGCCAAGCGCATGGGTGCGAATGAAGTGGTGCAGATCACCAATGTGAAAGATCCGGTGGAGGCGGTACGCATGCTGTCGCCGGAAAAGCGTGGTGGAGACGTGGTGATCGAAGCTGTGGGCCGTCCGGAAGCGTGGGAGTGGGCCATCGACATGGTGCGCAAGGGAGGCACTGTTAACTTCTTTGGCGGATGCGCCACCGGCACCAAGGTTCAGCTCGATACCAACCGGCTCCACTACTCAGAGATCACACTCAAGGCGACTTTCCATCACACGCCGGAAACGGTGCGCAAGGCATTCGCGCTGATCGCCGAAAAGAAGATTCGTTCCACTGATTACATTACGGGAGAAGCGCCGCTCTCCCGGCTGCAACACGTTCTTCGCCACATGCTCAATCGCAACGGCGACATCAAGACCGCGATCATACCCGGGCACTGAGACCAGTTGATTTCCGGGCTTAGGGACTGACCATGCTATCCATTGCCAGGAACGAAGCTCGGGCTGCATCCGTTGCCGACACCTTGCCGGGCTGGACCAATCTGCCGCCCGAATACGCCATTCCGGAGACGCCTCCGAACCAGAGCGAAGCCCAGGAATATTGCCGCCGTCTGGCCCGTACGCACTACGAAAACTTCGCGGTCGCCACCTGGTTCTTACCAGAGAGGCTACGCCAGCACTTTTTCAACATCTATGCCTATTGCCGCATTTCTGACGATCTGGGTGATGAAGTCGGAGATGCGGCGGCATCCTTGCAGTTGCTCGATCAGTGGCAGGCCGAACTCGATGCCTGCTACGCGGGCGTTCCGCGGCACCCGGTGTTTGTCGCCCTGGCGGAGACGGTCCGTAAGTTCGAAATTCCCAAGCAAACGTTCGTGGATTTGTTGACGGCGTTTCGTCAGGACCAGACGGTGACGCGCTATCCGACTTTCGACGATCTGCTGGGCTATTGCCGCTATTCAGCTAATCCGGTTGGCCATCTGGTGTTGTACGTGTGCGGGTATCGCGATGCCGAGCGTCAGGCACTCTCTGACTTCACCTGTACCGCCCTGCAACTGGCGAATTTCTGGCAGGACGTGAGTGTGGATTTCGCCAAGGGCCGCATTTACCTCCCACTCGAAGATCTACAGTGTCACGGCGTGAGCGAGCAAGACATCGCGAAGCAGCGGAACACGCAGGCTTTCTGCGCTTTGATGGAATTCGAGGTGGAACGCGCACGAGATTGGTTCCGGCGAGGGCTGCCGTTGATCCAAAAAGTCGATCGTGAGCTCGCCATCGATATTGAATTGTTCAGCCGCGGCGGGCAGGAGATCCTCCGAGCCATCGAACGCCAGCAATATGCCGTGCTTGGCCGCCGTCCCGCGATTTCCCGGTCGCGCAAGCTGGCGCTGGTGGCGCGGGCGGCGTGGGGAAAATTCCTGTGAGTGCCGGCGTGCAACCTGCTCCCGCGCCATTTATGCCCAGTGAATCGCAACTGGCGGTGGCTTACTCGGTGTGTCGAGGCATCACTCGGCGGGCGGCCAAGAATTTCTACTACGCTTTCCTGGTGTTACCGTCCGCCAAACACCGGGCCCTGTGCGCCGTTTATGCGTTCATGCGGCGATGCGATGACATCGCCGATGACACCACCATGGCGGTGTACGAGCGGCATCAGAAGCTGGCATTGTGGATGGATGAGTTTCATCGCGCAGCTTCCGGGATGGCGACGGACGACCCGATACTGTTAGCTCTCACCGATGCCCAGCGGCGCTACGACATTCCGGTTGAGCTACTCGACCAACTGGCCCGCGGCACGGAGATGGATGTTGATACCGACGACCTGCTGCTCTGCGAGTCGGCTGAGTCGACCTTAACGGTTTACTACCGCACTTTCGAGGATCTCCGCCTTTATTGTTATCGCGTGGCGTCGGTTGTGGGACTGGTTTGTATTCGCATTTTCGGCTATAAGAATCCGGCGGCAGAACCGCTGGCTGAGCGCTGTGGACTGGCCTTTCAACTGACCAACATTATTCGCGACGTCAAAGAAGACGCCGCCATGGGCCGGGTGTATTTACCGGAAGAGGACCTGGCAAAGTTCGGAATTTTGCCGTCGGATTTGCAATCCGCTCCAGACGCAGCAAAATTCCGACCACTTCTCGAAATGGAAGCCGGCCGCGCTCGCGAATATTACCGCGCCGCCGACGAGTTGATTCCGCTGGTCGATGAGGACAGCCAGGCGGCGCTTTGGGTCCTGGTGACGATCTACCAGCGTCTGCTCGGAAAAATCGCATTGCGGCAATACGATGTGTTCTGCGACAAAATTAGTCTGACGGTGCGAGAGAAGCTGACCATTCTGGCCAAGGGCTTTGTAAAGCGTCTGGCGTGATGACCGAGCGCCCGAAATTCTCCACGGTTGCAGTGGTGGGAGGCGGACTGGCCGGACTGGCCGCGGGCTGCGCCCTCGCGGAGAGCGGTTTCCAGGTCACACTCTTCGAAAGGCGTCCGTTTCTGGGCGGACGGGCCTCTTCCTATCAACATCCTGGCACAGGTGAAATCGTCGACAACTGCCAGCATGTGCTGCTCGGTTGTTGTACGAACCTCATTCAGTTCTACGAACGGCTGGGCGTCGAGAACAAGATTCGCTGGTACGACCGGCTGACGTTTCTCGAACCCGGCGGGCGAGCGTCTGTGATCGGGCCTTCCATGCTCCCCGCGCCATTTCACACGGCGCCGAGTTTTTTGCGCGCTGCCTGCCTGAATCTGGATGACAAACTCACCATCGGTGCTGCGATGGCCGCGTTGATGCCCGCAGTTCCCGCTGACCATGGCGAGACATTTCTGAGGTGGCTGTGCCGTCATCACCAGACCCCGCGTGCCATCGAGCGCTTCTGGAAGACGATTCTAGTGAGCGCTCTCAATGAAGACCTGGAACGAATTTCTGTGCCTTATGCTGCCCAGGTCGTGCGCGAATCTTTTCTCAAGTCAACGGCCGCCGGTCGCATGGGCGTACCCACCGTTCCGCTGACCGAGCTTTACAGTGTTGCCGGAGACTACATGCAAGCGCGTGGCGGCGAGGTCCGCTTGCGCAGCGCGGTAGATTGCTTTCGCGCCGAAGCGGGCGGCGCCAGATTGCTGGTTGCGGGAAAAGAGACTGGCTTTGATTTTGTGATATTAGCTGTCCCCTTTGATGTTCTGCTGAGAATCCTGCCTCAGACCTCGGTTGCCGAGCCATTGCGGCAAACGCTATCGCGATTTGAAACTTCGCCCATCACCGGCGTTCACCTGTGGTTCGACCGCCAGATCACGGATCTCGATCATGCCGTGCTGCTGGATCGGACGATTCAGTGGATGTTCCACAAGTCGAAGCTCTTGGCGGGGCGGCGGGCGGACCGCTCGCCGGACAGCCGGTGGGACGCCGGCGCTACTGTGGAAGGACACGACTTTAGTCGTGTCGCTGGCACGTGCGCTGACGAGCCGGCTTTAGCCGCTGAGGGCGGAAGTTATGTCGAGTTAGTGGTCAGCTCCTCGAAAACTCTGGTTGAGAAATCAAAGTCAGAGATCACCGAACTGGCTCTGAAAGAACTGCGCGAATTCTTCCCCAGTGCGCGAGATGCGAATCTGCTGAAATCCACGGTTATCAAGGAAGTTCATGCCACGTATTCGCCACGACCGGGCGTGGACCTGTTTCGTCCCGCATCCGAGACGGTGTGGCCGCGGATTTTCCTGGCAGGAGACTGGACTGCAACCGGCTGGCCAGCCACCATGGAGGGCGCGGTGCGCAGCGGATATATGGCAGCGGAGGCGGTGGCCAAGGCTTCTGGCCTGGGAGATGCAAAATTCCTGGCGCCGGATCTGCTTGCGGGCGGTTTTATGCGGCTGTTCGGCTGAGGCGACTCACAGCGCCAGCAGCACCACGCCGCCGGCAATCAGAACTGCCGCCAGCCAGCGCCGATGGTCCACGCGCTCGTGCAGAAAGATTTTCGCGGCGATGGCGTTCGAAATGAACGTGAGTGAAGTCGAGGCCGGAACTACCAGGCTCACGTCTCCCCAGGAGAGCCCAAACAGCAGGCTGTAGAACGCGATGGCCATGGCCAGCACTCCCAGCAGAAAGTAGCGGTTGCGCAGCACGCGCCCCACAACCGTCCACAAACCAGCGCGACGGCGCAACTCTCCCACGTCACCGACCTGTTTCATCCCACGGGAAAGCAGCACATCACCAGCCGTGGAGGTCAACACGATCACTGCTATCGCGCCCCAGGCGTAGAGCTGCGTCATCGCTCCAACCTGGTGGAGACTGACGCTGTCAGGCACTCAGCGGAGTCCGGGTGTGAACGATACGTTAAGGCCGGGCCTCCGGTCACGAAACCCACGCCAGCCGAGATCAAAACAATGCCCAGCCAGCGGCTCAGGCTGATGGTCTCGTGCAGAAAAAACTTGGCGATCAGAGTGAGCAAGATGTAGCTGATCGATGTGGCGGGCAGAACGTAGGTCAGGTCGGCCCAGGAAAGAGCGGTCATGTAACAGGCAAAAAAAGCCAGCAGAAACAGAACTCCCAGCGCAACGCCGGGATCCAGGACCACCAGGATGATATCGGGGAGACGGTGCAGAGAAACCGCGCCCACTTGCTTCATGCCGCGAGAGATGAGCGAGTCGCCGGTCGCTGCGAACACTGCCACGCCCACCAGCACCAGATACTTACGGAAGGTCACACAGTTTTTCTCTAGGCTTTTGCCGGCTGCACTGCGGCGGCGGACTCGTCTTTCTCCCGCTTCTCCTTGACCCACTTATGCCGCATGGCGCGAGTTTTGAGGAAAGTCTTGGCTTCCTTGTAGAGGCGCTTGCGCTCGACGGTATTGAACGCAGCTTTTCTCAGAATGCGGAAGGCCGCTCTGGGCCGGAAGTAGTACTCGTCGTAGAACTGATGCACAGACTCCAGAATCTCTTCCGCTGGCAGGCCGGGATACTGGATGTGGGCAAGCTGATGGCCGCCCTCGTCCACCATCATGCTGTCAGCCACCATGAAGCCGTTCTTGGTCGCGTACTCGTAGAGTTCGGTCCCAGGATAGGCGTGAGCGACCGAAACCTGGATGGTCTCCACGTCCAACTCCTTGGCGAAATCAATGGTGTTGCGAATGGTCTGGTGGGTTTCGCCGGGGAGCCCCAAAATGAAGTCCCCGTGAATGACCAGTCCCAGTTTGTGGCAATCCTTGGTAAATTGCCGCGCCCGCTCCACGGTTGCGCCCTTCTTGATGTTCTTCAGAATTTGCGGGTCGCCGGACTCGAATCCCACGATCAGCAGCCGGCAGCCCGCTTCCTTCATCGCCTTCAGCGTTTCGTAATCCGTCGTCACGCGCGAGGTGCAGGACCAGGTGAGATTCAGCGGCCTGAGCTTGGAGCAAAGCTCGATGGTGCGTGCTTTCTGAATGTTGAAGGTATCGTCGTCGAAAAAGAATTCCCGCACGTCGGGCCAAAATTCCTTTGCCTTGGCCATTTCGCGCGCCACGTCGTCGGTAGAGCGCTTGCGCCAGGGGTGCCCGCTCAAGGTCTGCGGCCACAGGCAAAAAGTGCACTGCGCCGGGCAGCCGCGGGTGGTGTACAGCGAGACGAACGGATACAAAAGGAATGGCACGGTGTACCGGTGGACATCCAGGTCGCGCCGGTAAACATCGGTGACGTGGGGCAGGGAATCCAGGTCCTGCAGCTCCGGACGGTCGGGATTGTGGACTACCGAACCATTCTTCCGGTAGGAGGCGCCCAGGATTTCTTCCACGGGTTTGCCGTTCGCGTACTCCACGGTCGCATAGTCGAATTCCTTGCGCACCACGAAGTCGATGGCGGGGCAGTCTTTCAGAGATTTCTCCGGCAACACGCCGACGTGCGGTCCCACGAAAGCGATCTTGATCTTGGGATTGACATCCTTGATCCGCTGCGCCAGCCGGATGTCGCCCGGGAAGCCCGGGGTGCTGGTAAACAGTACGAGAAACTCGTAATCGCGGGCGATGTTGATGGTTTCCTCCGCCGAAACGTGGTGGGGCGGAGCATCCAGCAAACGTGCGCCCTCTAGCATCCCGGTGGGATAGGCGAGCCACACCGGATACCAATACGATTCGATCTCGCGGGTAGCTGGCCAGCGCGATCCCGCTCCTCCGTCGAAGTTTTCAAACGAGGGCGGATTCAGAAATAGGGTTTTCAAAGGCATATGTGTGAGTAATTTATACTAACATTTCTTGCGAGTTAGCGGCCCGTGAGTACACTCCGAGTACACCAATCGGCACCGTGTGGACTGATCCGGGCAAACCCCTGCTGAGTGTGATAGTTGCAGTCTAGACTGCGGCGGGTGTGAACTCAAAGTGTTTTCGTCCAATGGGTGGTTTGATGGGCCCAGCAGGGAAAACAGTTCAGCGAACGCCGGCTGGGTCTTCGGCACGTGGGCGACCGTCCCCTCAAGGTCCACCCCAGCCCTATTTGACTCCCACCCACGTGCCCAAGTCGCCGGTAGCACGCAGCAGCAGAATGCGCGCCCGTTCGAGTTCAAAATTGGCGTCGGCCAGCGCATTGTATCGCTCAGTAGCCTGAGTGCGGGCATCGTCCTCTTCGTGAAGCGTGGCTGTCCCGGCATCGGCTCGAACTTGTACGGCCTCGAGACTTGACTGCGCTATCTCGTATTCCAGTGATGCCACATCCTGGGCGGCGGCCAGCTGGGCTACCGCGCGCTGCAGCTTCAGCGTTTGCTCTGAGACCTGGTTTCTGGTGCTTTCCGCAGCCTTTTGGGCGTGGAGCAACTCCGCATCCGCGGCTTGCGCCCGTGCGCGCTGCGCCGGGCTGAAGAAGGGAAAACGGATGACGACACCGACGCTGGCGTTGTTCGTCTGAAAACTGTGCGGCTGGAAGAACGTCTGGTAGTTGTTGAAAGTAGCCAAAAGTGCGTACTGGGCAGCGAAATCGAGGGTCGGCCACATCGACCGATGTTCACCGCGAGCGTGGAAGCCGACCGCGGTGGAGTGCAGACTCGCTAGTTGAATCGCAGGGCTGACCTGCAGCGCCCGGGCCGCGAGATCATCTTCTTGTTTCACTTCCGGCAGAGCTGGCATTGAGTCGGGAATCGTTTCAATCGAAGCGGCCGGCAGCCCGGTCATTTGCGAAAGCCGGTTTCGTAGAACGTCAATCGCGCCCTGCGCTTGCGAAATGTGGAGATAGACGCGGGCGGCGTTGAGGCGGGCCTGGTTGCGCGCGAGCGGACTGTCCACTCCCTCCTGCACGCGCTGGTTGATCTTCTTCTCCATGTCCAGCGCGCGCGCGTAATCTTCGCTTAGGTGGGAAATCAGCGCTTCCCATTTGCTGAGCTCCGCGTAGCTCACAACCGCGTCCTGCATCACCTGATCGCGCTGGTCTTTGCTCTGCTCGGCAGTCGCCCGCCATTCCGTCCGCGCCTCACGCACAAAATCGCGCAGGGCGGCATTGAGCACGGCGGATTGCGCGGTAGTGTTAACAATCGATGGCGCCGAGCCTTCCAGGCTCAGCGGGTATCCCCAGGTCGCGCCCAGGCCCGATCCAACTACCAGTGTTGGGAGGTATTGGTTCCGGGTCTCATGATATGCGGCGAACGCTCGCTGCTGCGCCGCCTCCGCCTCTACGGCCATGGTGCTGTGGCTGAGCGCCAGCTCGACCACGCGTTTCAGCGGCACTGGTTCTGCCGCAAGCTTGCAGGGAAAACTAAGAGAAAAAACTGCCAGAAACACAACAAAAGACCAACTACGACGGAAAACAGGGCTCATCGGCTCACCTCAGAATGAACTGCCGGAATGAACTGCGATTGACTACTGCGATTGTAAAGCCGGGTCCCGAAGGAAGCGAAGTTACTCGGTGCCGGAAACTACTGCCACCTTGTCGCCGGCAGGCAGATGAGACACGCGCCGCAACGCATCCTGAGCAGGTGTAAAGTCCGCGGCCAGGGACAGTGCGGTACGGTATTGCTCGGCGGCTGCAGTTCGGTCTCCACGTTCTTCGAGCAAAGTTCCGAGCAAATAATGGGCCTTGAAAGCTGGATCGTCTTCCACCGTGTCACCGGCAAGATAGCGGCGCAGCAACTCAATTGCGGTTGGCAGATCGCGTTTGCTGTGCACCAGTACCTCGGCCGCCCTCATTAGAATCGCCTGGTTCAGAGGACCTGAAGTGGCACGCTGAAGAGCGTCTCGCATTTGATCCATGCGTCCCCGCCGATAATAGAACTGGGCCAGAGCAAGCCAGGTGCCGGCGAGGCCGCCACTGGTCTGGATGGCATCACGGTACTCTCTCTCAGCCGTGGCCAGGTCGTTTTTCTTTTCGGCAAGTTGTGCCCTTATCAGGTGACCTTGCGATGGATTCAGCGATCCGATTTCCCTCGCCTGAATCTCCGCCTTGTCTTTCCCCCCCCCCACAATGCCGGGAGCTTCGATGTAGAACTCAGCCAGATCGGCGCGCGCCTCGAGGTTACTGGGGTCCAGTTCTACGGCAGTCTCGAATTCCTTGTGTACTTTCTTTGCCAGTCCCGCGGCGGTGAAGAACCTGGAGTGCTCCGCCTTTTGTCCGTATATCCGGCCCAGCCAGAGGTGGTATTGGCTGTTCTTCGGGTCGAGAGCCACTGCTTTCTGGCAAGCTGCAATTCCCGCATCCGAGTTGCCGATTGCAAGATGGGCGCGGCAGAGCAGATTGCAAGACTCGGCGTCATTGGGAGAAGTTGTGATCTGCTTCTGCAGGGACACAATTGCCTCATCCACATGCCCCGTGGTCAACAACTGAGCAAAAGGAGGCGGGGCGGCAGCCGCCAGAACGGGGGAAAAAACGATAACCCCCAGAACAAAAGCAGAAAATTTATAGGAAAAAGACTCCATTTAATGGACAACCCTCACTGCTAAGCCGTCGTGCAACGGCTTGGAATTGATCGGAGCCAGCGCTACCAGCGCATTCTCCGCCAGCCCGCCCGTGATCTCGACCTGCGTAAGGTTGGAGATGGAAGTCTGCAGGTCACGGCGATGCAATTCGTTATTCAGAATCTGATAGACGAACGTCTTGTTGTCTTCCTGATGAACAGCTTCACGCGGCACGGTAAGAACATTATCGTGTTCAGCCGTGATGATCGTGACGGCGACATTCACGTTGGGAAGCAACTTGAAATCGTGATTGTCGACCACGCACGTCGTCTCTCCCACGTTGCGCGTGCCGTGCAGTTTGATCACCGCCGGAACAGCGCTCACTTTTCCATTCCAGGTGCGGTCCCGCTCCGCATCCCAGGTGACCTCAATTGGGTCGCCAGCCGCCAAACGGCCGACTTCCGGCTCATCGACAAATGCGCGAACGCGGACCTTGGACAGATCAGCTTCCTGCAGGATCAGGTCACCGGGATTAACGTAAGCTCCCTGCAGAACCGGAAGCGAATACACCACGCCGTCGGATGGGGCGCGAATGTTAAGCTGACGAAGCGCATCCTCGGCGGCATCGTATGCAGCTTTCGCCTGCGATTGTTGCGCGTCTACGCGGGCAATCTCCGGAGTTGAGTAACGGCCTTTCTGCTTTTGCTCCAGCAGGCTGAGGTCGGCGTTGGCGCGCTGCAGCTGATCTTCCGCCGTCTTCACCTCGCCGGCGGAGGCCGATCCATCCTGCTGCAGGCGACGGAGCGCATCGAGGTTGCGCTGTGCGGTATCCTGCTGGGTGCGCGCTTTGGACAATTGTGAATCCAGGGTCAGCACTTCTTCCCGGGTTCCACCGCTCTCAATCGCGCTGGTGTCCGCTTGGGACGAGCGAATCTGCGCCAGCGCGCGGGCCGCTGCGCTGCGCGCTTCCACGTCATTCATGAGCACCAGCAACTGACCCTTCTTCACGTGATCGCCTTCTTTTACCAGCAGCTTCTTGACCGTGGTCCCAATCGGCGCATGCGCCTCGAAATTCTCCAGTGGCTCAACTTTGCCATTCGTTGAAATCACGCTGCGAATGTTGGTTCGCTGAGCCGTAGCTGCGCGCACCGGCACACTGTCGCCTCGCGACATGAAAGAGGCCAGCAGCACCACCGCGGCGATGATGCCTAACGTCCACATCAACCCGCGGTTGCGGCCCCAGAAACTGTTACCGTTAGTGGCCACGGACATGAGTTAATTGCAGGAAAAACCTGCACAATTACTGTACCACCGGCTGCTTCCTCAAAGATGTACGAGGGTAACTGTTCAGTTAGATGCTGGCATGCCGGGAAAGACGCCAAAAATGCCATTCGCTGGTTACAATGAGACATGGCGAAGCCGCCGCGCTACACGCCGGAACACGCCCGGGCCGGGCTCGACGCGAAATTCCCGGAGATCGAGACCTGGCCGAACCAGTTTCCCGGCTACGAAATCACGGTCGATGACCCTGAGTTTACGTCCGTGTGCCCAAAAACCGGGCTGCCGGATTTCGGCGTTCTTACCATCCGCTATCTACCGGACAAGCGCTGCCTCGAACTCAAGTCGCTCAAAGAATATCTGCAGTCGTATCGCAACCTCGGTATCTTCCAGGAAAATGTAGTGAACCGCGTACTCGAAGACGTTGTGCGCTGGGCCAAGCCGGTGTGGGCGGAAGTGAAAGGCGACTTTCGTCCGCGTGGCGGGATTTCGACGGTAATTGTGGCAAGGTGGCCGAGAGCGAAAGGGAGATGACTAACGCAATCGCTTGGCTTGCCAAGGTTCTGGAGGTCGCCCCAATTGGGCGCGAAAGAGCGGGATGAAGACGAGGGTCGCCGTAACGGTGCTTGCAATTTCTTTCGCTGTGGCGGCCTTGTGTCAGACAACACATCCCGCCGTGAAACAGGTGCAGGTTCCTGACTCAACTGCAGCGATCGGCCTCGCAGAAAAGGCGCTCACCGACATCTATGGCAAAAAGCTCGTCATGTCGGAGCGGCCATTCAATACATCGTTACACGATGGCGTTTGGCACGTCGCTGGCACATTGTATTGTCACGACAAGAAAGGCAACGTGATTACGGATCCGTGTGTCGGCGGAGTAGCAATAGCCGATATTCGGCAAAGCGACGGCCGGGTGCTGCTAACAGGCCACACTAAGTAGCGTGCGCTTTGCCCTGGCTACTTAGAAAACTCGTTATTGCGCCCCAAACGCAGGAACACGTCGAAAACTAGGCTCTATTTTTCCGCTAGGAACATCCCGATTTTCTCGTTCAGGAATTTTTCATCCTCCGGACTTGCGCCCGCGCCGGCCGGATGTCCCCACAGCGACGGAATCGGTGTCAGCGAGACCTTGGGGATGAATGCGGCTTCGTAGCGTGCGTCAGTGAGAGGAAAGTAAAGATCGGTTTCTGAAGGCATATAGAGCAAGGGAACTTTGATAGAACGCAGGGCCTTCTCCACATCGCCGTCGAAGCCGGGCGTGGCGCCAACGTTGTGTTTCTCCCAGGTGCGCATTTGCAGAATGAGGTCATTGGCGTCGGCCCCAGGAATGAAATTGGTACGAAGATTCTGTAGCAGTTGCTCAAACGTCGTGCCGGGTTTCTCAGTTTCGCGCCACAGTTCTTTGCGCCACCATTCCTGCGAAAAAAGCCAGCCCGTCCAGACCATGGCGAAGGCTTCGATTCCTTTGGTCGGCCGAGTCCTGTAATCGCCGTTCTGAAACGCGTCATCCGCGGTGAGCGCGGCGATCTCTCCTTCGAGGCGCACGAACCCGTGGGGATAAGTCTTGGCCGTGCCGCAAGTGGCAACAATTCTGTCCGCGAAGTCCGGATAACTCACCGCCCACTGAAAGGCCTGCTGCGCGCCCATGGAAAAGCCGATGATGGTACGCACATGCGTGATGTGGAGCTCCTCGGTGAGCAGGCGGTGGACCACCTCGACGTTATCGCGGATGGTGGTAACCGGGAAACGCGGGCCGTGGTAAGGTTCAGGCGTGTTGCTCGGCGACGAGGAGTGACCATTGCCAAACAACTCTGTAGCGACGATGAAAACCTTTGAAGTGTCGAGAGCGTGACCCGGCCCGATCAGCCACTCGTAGCCGTGATAATCAGCCATGTAGTGCGAGGGAACAAGAATCACGTTGTCTTTGGCGGCGTTCAAATGGCCGTAGGTTCCGTAGACGATCCGCGCTTGCGGCAGAACCACACCGCTCTCGGTCCGGAAATTTGTGATCACGAATTCGTGCCGCTCGGAGGGCTCGGCTTTGGCCGCATCCTGGGCGATCAGCGGCAGCGAAATGAGGAGGAGCAAAACGACTAGCAGAAGGCTGAGTTTCTTCATGTTCCGAGTTTCCCTCTTCGCGACGACTCGGACTTGAAGAGTCATTCTTCAATTTCGATCAATCGTAGCTCAACATCTTTGGGGCTTGTGTTGCGTAACCGAAAAGGCCTGCCTTTCGGTAACAGAATTACAGAATCAGGTGCCAACGATAGATACTTAGCTGGTGGTCTTTCGTTCACAAGCTCGCCTCCCGCAATCCCAAGGATTAGAACATCGCAGGAATTCGTCGGCCGATCCAGGGCTGCGCCCGGCTCAATTATGAAATGGGTGACTGAGAGGTCGGGATGCTTGTTGTCGGCGGTTCTGGCTTTCTTAGGTGGGACACCGATGCCATTGCAGGACATCCCGCCGGAAGCAATGACAGTGCAGCCGAGATTGGTAGATGGCGTGACCTGTGCTACGGCCTTTGTGTGAGGCAAGGCCAGAAGAAAGCAAAAAGTTAGAGCGACGCGCGTGAACATGGGATAAGCTCCACAGCCCGTCCATTTTACTCGTGCGGCAGAGATCAACCAGCAGGTTTCTCGACTCCGCACGATTGTCCGACAAGCGGACAATCCTGCTCCGCTCGAAATGACAGCGATTAAGTGCTTATGTCGCACAAACGCTTCCACGCGATTATCTCCCAGTCCCAGTGAACTCAGGCTGGCACTAAGTACAGTCGTTAGAGCGTGTTATATTCCTTCCCCAAGTGACCCAGGTCAAACTCTATCCCCGCACGGCGCTGGCGTTGCTCACCGCGCTGAACCTGCTCAACTATATCGACCGCTCGGTGCTGTTCGCGGTGCAGCCCCTGGTACAGAAAGAATTCCACCTGAGCAACACGCAACTCGGCTATCTGACCAGCGCCTTTCTGGGTTTCTACATGATTGCGGCGCCGTTCACCGGCCCTCTGGCGGACCGCTATTCGCGCAAGCTGATCATCATCCTCGGGGCGATTTTCTGGAGCGGGCTCACGTTGCTGACCGCAGTCACCCACACCTACTGGCAGCTACTCGTGCGCCACACGCTGGTGGGGATCGGCGAAGCGACTTTTGTGACCATCGCGCCGACGTTTGTCGCCGACCTGTTTCCCGAAGGACAGCGCGGGCGCGTCTTCGGCGTCTTCTATCTGGCGATCCCCGTCGGCACGGCAGCCGGCTATTTACTCGGCGGCAAGCTTGGCGCAGATCACGGCTGGAGGTTTCCTTTCTACGTCGCCGCATTGCCCGGCTTTTTGCTGGCCCTGGCGATTTGGTTTATTCCCGAGCCGCCACGCGGTCAGTTCGACTCACTGAAAGAAACTCCCGAGCGGGGAACCATTCTCGGCCTGGTGCACAATTCTGCGTTCTGGACGGTCACGCTGGGCATGGCGGCCATGACGTTCGCTCTCGGCGGCATTCAGGTGTGGATGCCCACTTTTCTCTCCGCGGCGCGCGGCTACTCGCTCGAGCGGGCGAACGAATTGTTTGGAGCGATCGTCGTCGTTGATGGCATCCTGGCATCTTTGATTGGCGGCTGGCTGGGCGACCGCCTTCTGCCGCGGATGAAAAGCTCGCATTATTTTGTTTCTGCGCTGAGCATGGGCCTGGGAGTTCCGCTGATGATCGTGGCCCTGTTCGCGCGAGGCCCGGTGATGCTGCCTGCGATCGCCGCAGCCGCGTTTTTCCTCCTGCTAAATACTTCGCCGCTGAATGCTGCGCTGGTGAATTCGGTGGGCGCGCACATCCGCGCCACTGCGATCGCAGTCAATATCTTCATCTTCCACCTCCTCGGCGACGTGCCGTCCCCAACTCTGATGGGTTACGTTGCTGACCGGCGTTCGCTGCAGGCGGCGTTTATCCTCCCGGTGATTGCTATGGCTGTGTCGTCGGCCATACTGTTTTACGGAATGCGTTTTGCGCCGGGCATTGCTCCCTTGTCCGAGGGCGCAACCTCGAAGGGCCCCTCCGGATGAGTTATTTCCACTGGATTGCTGGCGGCATCCTGGCCCTGATCTGGCTTTCTCGCTTGCTGGACGCTGCCTTGGGCATGGGCAAGGTGGCCGACATCTCACTTCCTGTGTGGAACCCCAAGCCAGATGTGCCCCAGCCGCGTGTCAGCATCATCGTTCCCGCGCGCAATGAGCAAGAGCACATCGAACAGTCGCTGCTTCAACTGCTCAAGCTTGATTACGAGAACTGCGAGGTCATCGCGGTGAACGATCGATCCACCGACCGGACCGGGGAAATGATGGATGGGATCGCGGCCAGGCCCGAAGCGCGTGGCCGCCTTCGCGTGATCCATGTCGCCGAGTTGCCAAAGGGATGGCTGGGCAAAGTTTATGCCATGTGGACCGGAGCAAAGCAGGCGAGCGGCGACTGGCTATTGTTCACTGATGCCGACGTGCTTTTCAAAGCTGATGTTCTCAATCGTGCCGTTGCCTATGCCGGATCCGAGCGCGCCGACCATTTGGTGCTGTTTCCGCGCATGGTCATGCACAGTCCCGGCGAGAAGATGATGGTGGCGTTCTTCCAGACCCTGTTTGTCTTCGGACACCGTCCGTGGAAAGTGGCCGATCCCAGGACCCAAGACCACATGGGAATCGGCGCGTTCAACATGGTGCGGCGGAGCGTTTACGATGCCATTGGTACCTTTCAGGCGTTGCGCTTCGAAGTGCTCGATGATATGAAGCTCGGCAAGCTGGTGAAGAATGCAGGCTACCGGCAGCGCAACGTCTTCGGACACGACTTGATTTCCCTGCGCTGGGCAAAGGGCGCAATGGGCATGGTGGACAATCTCACCAAGAATTTCTTCGCGATCATGTCGTTTCAGTGGCCGCGGGCGCTGGCCACGGCCTTTACCCTGGCGTTTCTGAATCTGCTGCCGTTCCTTGGAATCTGGCTGGCACACGGCTGGGCGCGCTTGCCTTACGCGATCGCGCTGGCGTCACTGTTTGGCATCTACGTGGGGATGTCGTGGATGTCCGATGTTCCCGCTTACTACTTTTTGCTCCATCCCATCAGTTCGACTTTGTTCGTGTACATCATGCTGCGCTCGATGGTGCTGACGTTGGCACGCGGCGGCGTGGTCTGGCGAGGCACGTTTTACCCGCTGGAGGAATTAAGAAAGGGGATGGTGTAGCACGAACCGCGTAGGCCCGGACGTCCTCGTCCGGGCAATGGATTTATCGGGCGGACGGGGGCCTCCGCCCCTACGTGAGTCTTTCTATTGCTCATCCTCGGGGATTTCCACGGGTATGGTCGCTGGCTGCTTCTTCTTGGTTGCCGGATGCTTTGGCTTCGGCAAGCTGAATGTCCCTGCGCTGTAATGCCCTTTGTTCTCCACGTCGTAATTCTTCGGGAGTTTCGGGATTCTGGCCCCCGCCCCTCCCAGTTGTCGGAATTGCTCCAGCACAATCTCGGCGCGGCCGGCGTATTCCTTTAGCGGCCCATGCACTTCGGTCACCTTGTCCTGCAACTGGCGCACGTCACCAATGTCTTTGAGATGCCCGGGCAAAATCACCACGGTGAACGGGCAGACGCGGAAGTCCTCGCAGAAATCAAAGTATGTGACTCCGCGAGCGCCATGCTTGACACGGAGAACTTTTCCGCTGATGCATTGAGTTTCGCCGATGTGTTCGCCAGCCTGAGTGAAGGGAATGCATTCGGCGGACAAGAGGGTGGGGAGGAGGAATGCGAACACGAGCAGCCAGCTTGGTTTGGCAGGGAAGCGAGCCGAACCCGCGATTATTGTGTCGTCCCACCCTTTCGCAAACAACGCGCAAAAATTGGGCAGCCAGCGAGAGAAAGAAGCCGAGGGCACATACCCTTGTATCGCGCCCGCCACCCGATTCGCGGTGACAACCATCACGATTTGGCCCAGGGTGTCCCGAAACGGAAACAGACACAGAAGGGCCGCTCGGATCGCGAACGGCCCTGCGACCGCCAGCGACTTACTTGAAGGCCTTTATCGCGGTCGCTTCTTCGTCCCTCACATCGAACACGGTATACAGCTTGGTGATCTGCAGCAGGTCGTGGACCTTCTTGGTGAGGTTGAGCAGCTTGAGTTCGCCGCCCTGGTTGCGCACGGTGGTAAAGGCGCTGACTAATTCGCCGATGCCCGAGCTGTCAATGTAGGTTACTTCGCCAAGGTTGAGCAGAATCTTCTTCTGGCCCTTGGAAAGCAGATCGCGCACCGTGTCCCGCAGAATCACGCTGCCTTCGCCGAGTGTAATACGGCCGCTGCAATCCACGATGGCTACGCCATCGACCTGACGAGTACTGGTCTTCAAGCTGCTCACTGGGACGCCTCCTTCACGTCCAGGGACGGGCCCGGAACGTGCTTAACGAGTTTAATTTCAGTGCCCGTGTGGGACGGGTGAATCTGCACCTCATCCATAAACGAGCGAATCAAAAAAATTCCCCGGCCCGAGGTCTTCAACAGATTCTCAGGCGCCAAAGGATCAGGAATTTTCGAGAGATCCAGCCCCTTGCCCTGATCACGAATCGTAATCACCAGGTCGCGCTCGGTCCTCTCGAATTCCAGGTTTACTTTCTTCCCCGGATCGTAGGCATTGCCGTGAAGCACAGCGTTGACTGCCGCTTCGCGCACGGCCATGGAAATCTGCATGACCTCGTCGTCGCCGAATCCGGCTTCGAGCGCGATCCGGCTGGCTGCCTGCTCGGCATTGTCGACCGTCTCCAACGTCGAGTCGAGCGTGTAGGAGACTCGCTGTTCGGTCATGGTTAACGAGTTCGTGAAAATTGTCGCAGACCTGGAACTCCGCCAACCTATGCCCGGAGTACAGTGGAGAGCAAGCAGGCAGCTTGGCTGGCGAATCCGCTAGTTTCGCCTGTCTGTTGGGCAAATGTCAACGCGCACCCGTACCGTTGCCCGAAGTTCTACCTAATGACATTAGACACCGCCGGCGGCATGGACTCCCCCAAAACGGTTGTGGATTCGCGCGTTCTAGTTGAGTATGCTCTGGACAATGCCGACACTGGCCCTAACCGAACTGTTGGGCTTGCCGGTCTTTGATCCCTCCGGCCCCTGCGGACGTGTGCGGGAAATGGCCATTGCCCCCGCCGAAGACCGCGCCCGGATCGCGGTCCTCATCGTCCGCACCAAATCGGGCGACCGAGTGTTGCCCTTCAGTTCCGTTACTGCGATCAATGGCGGACTGCGCACCGACTCAGCGATTTCCGGCTGGCCCAAGGCCGACGGCTCGGAAGGCCTGTTCCTCTTAAGCCGCGACTTGCTTGACCAGCAGATTATCGATGTCCATGGACGCAAGGTGGTGCGCGTCAACGATGTCGACCTCCATCAGGACACCAGCAACAGCCATCCCGTGCTGAAGGTGAGCGCTGTCGATGTAGGCGCACGGGGTGCGGTCCGGCGGCTGCTCAAAGGAATCGTTCCCCTGGGTGCGTTGCGGGCCTTGCTGCACAAAATTCCCGAGCGGCCGATTCCCTGGGAATTCGTGGATCTGATCGAAACCGACCCGGCGCGGCGAGTGAAACTGAAAATCTCCCACGAGCGGCTGGCGCGGCTGCATCCCGCCGATATCGCCGACATCGTTGAGGACCTCGCTCCCGACGAGCGCGAAGCCGTTTTTGAGACGCTCGATGAGGAAGTGGCGGCCGAAGCCCTGGAGGAAGTCGAGCCCAAGGTGCAGAAAGCGATTGTCGAGTCGCTGGACTCTGACCGGGCCGCGGACATCGTGGAGGAAATGGATCCTGATGCGGCCGCCGACTTGTTGGCCGACCTGACTAAGGAGCGAAGCTCAGAGATTCTGCAGGAGATGGCCCCCGAAGAACGGGACGAGGTCTCAGGATTACTCGAATTCGAGGAGAACACCGCCGCCGGCCGGATGAACACCGAATACCTGGCCCTGCCCGTGAACGCGACCGCCCACGATGCTGTCGAATCCCTGCGGCACTTTGAAGGTGGCATCGAATCGGTGAGCACGATCTATCTGACGGATTCTCGGGGGACCCTGGCTGGCGCCGTGCCGCTGGCGGAGCTGGTCCTGGCCACGCCGGATACTCCTCTGCTGTCGCTGACCAGGGAGCCACTGATCTCCTGCCGAGCCGGCTGTAAAGAAAAGGAATTCGCGGAGCTTTTCGATAAGTACAATTTACTCACCCTGCCGGTGGTCGACGAGCAGCAACAGTTGACCGGAGTTATCACCTCGGATGACGTCATCAGCTTGCTCCGGGCGAAACTGTAAGATTCGAGTCCCCAACCGGTAGTAGGTCCGTTTGGCAGGGAAGCGAGCCAAACGCGCGACTGTTGCATCGCAGAGAACGCGACGCTGTGCGTGGGCTCGACCAGATCCCTCGCTTGGCAAAAGCGGCTTGCTCGGGATGACAATCAAACTCACCCACTCCCCCAACTTTCAAGCTGTTCAGATTCCACTTCTGCGTTTATTCTGATTCATCGCATTGCACGCTTTATGTCTGTGAATTGTGCCCATGAGATTCCTGAAACGTTGGAAGACCCGGATTCTGCTGTTTTTCGCCGTCGTCGGGCCGGGCTTTATCACCGCGAACGTGGACAACGATGCCAACGGCATCTACACGTACTCGGCTGCCGGCGCGCAGTTCGGGAACATGCTGCTGTGGACGCTGATCCCAATCACACTGGCGCTGATCGTGGTGCAGGAAATCTCCGCCCGCATGGGCGCGGTCACCGGCAAAGGCCTGAGCGACCTCATCCGCGAGGAGTTCGGCCTGCGCGTCACGTTTTTCATGATGATCGGAATTCTGATCATCAACTTTGGCAACATCGTCGGTGAGTTTGCCGGCATAGCCGGCAGTTTGGAACTGTTCGGGCTTTCCCGCTACATTAGCGTTCCCATCTGCGCCGTCATCGTATGGCTGATCGTTGTTAAGGGCCAGTACAAGAGCGTGGAAAAGATCTTCCTGGTTGCCTCGTTCTTCTATGTGACCTACATTTTTGCCGGATTCTTTGCCAAGCCCGCCTGGATTGACGCGCTCGTCCTCACTGTCAAGCCGCCGCCCAAAGCAGCGTTTCTTCAGTCCGGATATCTATACATGGCGATCGGCGTGGTGGGAACGACCATTGCACCCTGGATGCAGTTCTACCTGCAGTCTTCGATCGTAGAAAAAGGGGTGACCAGGCGACAATACAGAGCTTCGCAGATTGACGTGATTTCAGGCTGCATCTTCACCGACATTGTTGCCTGGTTCATCATTGTGGCCTGCGCGGCCACGCTCTACGTGCACGGCTATCACAATATCGCCGATGCCAAGGATGCGGCCCAGGCCCTACGTCCTTTAGCGGGAGACTATGCGTACATCCTCTTCGCCTTGGGACTGTTCAATGCGTCATTATTCGCGGCGTCGATTCTGCCGCTTTCGACTGCCTATACCGTCTGCGAAGGCTTGGGGTTTGAATCTGGGGTGGGAATGAGGTTCAGCGAAGCGCCGGTTTTTTACTGGCTATACACCGTCCTTATCGCCGCAGGCGCCGGTTGCATTCTATTTCCAGACTTGCCGCTGGTGAAGATTTCGATTCTTTCCCAGGTGATCAACGGAATCGCCATTCCTCCCGTGCTGATCTTTATGCTGCTTCTGGTCAATAAGAAGGAACTGATGGGCGACTTCGTCAACTCACGCATCTACAATGTGATCGCCTGGACCACAACGGTGGTTATGACGCTGTTGACGATTGCATATCTCTGGACGCTGAGATCAGGGTCAGGGTAGCCCTGAAACACAACTAGGGCCGAAAGTCTTCGGCGTCACTTGTTGCTACCTTTTCGCATCCAGTTATGTCAAGATGGTGCGTAGATGTGGGCCATGAGCCGTGTCTCCACACTCCTCGTTGTCTCTGCTCTCGTTCTTTGTGGCGCGGCGTTTGCCCAACAAAACCCCTCGGCCGATCCCGCTACTGGCATCACATCGCCTGTCCCGAAAGCACCCAAGACCTACCATGACGGCAGCATGCGCGACATTGATGCTGTGGGCAACCGCAACGTCGGCTGCACGCGCGGTTTGGGAAACTGGTACAGCCTGGAAAAACAGATCGAGATGGGCAGGTCCTATGCCCACCAAATCGAGTCCACTTCCAAGCTGATCAGCGATCCGGTGATCGCCGAATACATTAACCGCGTAGGCCAGAATCTGGTAAGAAGCTCGGATGCCCTGGTACCTTTCACCATTAAGGTCGTCGATACGGACGACATCAACGCTTTCGCGCTGCCGGGAGGGTTTTTCTACGTCGATTCAGGGCTGATTCTGGCAGCTGACAACGAAGCCGAACTGGCCGGCGTGATGTCCCACGAAATTGCTCACGTGGCCGCCTGCCACGCGGCTCGGGAGATGTCGCGCGGTCAACTGATGAACCTGGCTTCGATCCCCTTGATTTTTGTCGGCGGCGGAATCGGATACGCTGCCCAGAGCCTTGCCAGTCTCGCCTTGCCCATGAGCTTTTTGAAATTTACGCGCGGCTTTGAGTCGGATGCGGACTTCCTCGGAATCCAGTACATGTACAAGGCGGGATATGACCCGCAGGCGTTGACGGCATTTTTTGAGAAAGTTAAGGCGCTCGAGAAACACAAGCCGGGAACTTTAGCCAAGGCTTTCGACACTCACCCTCAGACCCCGGACCGCATCCAGAGGACGCAGCAGGAAATTAACACATTGTTGCCGCCCGAAGCAGAGTACAAGCTGGACACGTCTGAATTTCAGGACGTGAAGGACAGGCTCTCGGCCCTCGAGAACCGGCACAAGCTGAACAATAGCAAGGGTGGGGACGGACCCACGCTGCGGCGAGCTCATACCAACAGCGGTGCAGGTGACAACGGTACAAACAGCGACGATGATGACCAGCATCCAACGTTGAAGCGCCGCGACGGCAGCACGCCGTAGGGTGGGGTGATTGTCATCCCGAGCGAGTGCTTTCTGCGAGGCGAGGGATCTGGGCAAGCCGCGCGCCCTGTCGCGTTTAGCGACAGAATAATCGCGCGATGGCTTGCTTCCTTGTAAAACCACCGGACTCAGCCGTTAGACCACCTTTCCGTCCGCCACGTCCTTCACCAGCGTGAGATCCGCTTCCAGAAAATCGTAGGAAGGCAATTCGGAGCGTGATGCCCAGCGCACATCTTTAAAAATCCGGTTCTCGATTTTTCCCCGATATTCGCGCACGGCATAAAAGCGCAATTCGACCGAATTACCCGTTTTGTAAACGTGCCGAATGCGGGCGACCTCTTCGCCGATCTTCGCTTCAATACCGAGTTCCTCGTCCAACTCACGGCGGAGTGCATCGCGCGGCTGCTCGCCTGCTTCGATCTTGCCTCCGGGAAACTCCCATTTCAGCGGCATGGTCTGGTGGCGCGTACGCTGGCACACCAGCAGCTTGCCATCCTTGAGGATCAGGGCTGCGACCACTCGCTTCATGGACAAGACACTCCGGTAGGGAGAGTAAGCGCGGGCTTCATCATTGCGTGGAGTTTTCTAGATGTTTGCCGGCCAAGCCAGCGCAGTACTCGACCAGTTCACGGTCCTCGTCTTTGAAAGCCGCAGGAAAGTGGCTGTCGATGTCCAATTCGCCGGCCACTTTGCCGCGGACGAATACCGGGACCACGATTTCGGATTTGGTTTCGAGCGAGCATGCCAGATAACGGGGGTCCTGACTGACGTCGTCCACCACGACCGTCTGACCGGTGGACGCGGCCGCTCCGCAGATTCCCTGGTGCAAGTGAATGCGAGTGTGCGGCGTCATGGCCCCTTCAAAATGGCCGAGAACCAGCATGGGTGCTTGCCCCGCTGAAGCCGGCTCCAGCATGTAGAAACCGACCCAGTTGTATTTCAACATGCGCTCGTGGAGCAGTTTGACCATCCGGGACATAAATGCATCCGCTGACGTCGTTCTTTGAGCAAGTCGCGCTACCTCCGCCTTTACGTCCTCAGGTTGGTAAGCTGTGGGCATAGTCGAAATTTTAACTGAGCCGTCACCGGCGGTGTGCCGGTACGTTAGTAATGCATCTTAGACCCGGAGGTTGTGGAAAGTCTTCAGGATGGATGGCCGCCGCGAGCGCCTTCAGCCCGAGCAGCAGGGTCGGCGCTGGGGTATTGAGGTATTCGTCGCGAATGCAGTACACACGGCCTGCGCGGACGGCGTGCACTTCTTGCCACTCGCGGTCGAGGACGATTTTCTCCAGCGGGACGCGATCGCCCGCACCACACCAGGCGGCCACAAGCACTTCGGGATTTTCCGCGCGAACGGCTTCGGTCGAAGTTTGAGTGCCCGGAGCGCCAACAAACTCTCCGCCAGCGGCCTCGACCAGTTCTGCCACCCAAGGTTGTGACGCAATCAATGGCTTGCCCCACTCCTCGCAGAAAACCTTCGGCCGTGGGTGGCTTTTCGTCTGCTGGCGCACGACTTCAATTTCCTTCTGCATTTTGGCAATTACCTGTTCTCCGCGGCCTGCGACTCCCATCACGCCGGAGATGGTAGCGATGTCGGTATAGATGTCGGCCAACGTTTTCGGTGCGAGGCCGAGAAAGCGTGCGCCTGACTTCAGTATTTCCGTTACGGCTTTCTCCTGGTAGGGAACAGCGGCGATGACCAGGTCGGGGCGCGCGCCGACGATCTGCTGTGTGTCGGCAGTCCAGGAATCATGGACGATGGTGACGTTCAGCGACGCGATCTCCGGGCACACGTCAGCGCAATACTTCGTGCAAGCGACCAGGCGCCCAAGCTTGCAGACGGCGGCAAGAATGACGGTTGCACTCGGCTGTAAGGAGACAACACGTTGCGGAGTGTGATCAGCGGGCATCAAGCATTCATGGTACACGCGTGACGCGGGCTGGCCGGAAGTAGAACCGCCCTGGCCGCTAACTCCGTTACAATTCCTGTGAATGTATTCGCCGCAGGTTCTCGATCACTTTCAAAATCCCCGCAACGCGGGCGAAGTTACCGATCCCGATGCTTCCGTCCAACTGGAAAATCCCGCGTGCGGAGACATTTTGAAACTCACCCTGAAGATCACAAACGGCCGCATCGCCGAAATCCGCTTTCTCGCCAAGGGCTGCGTCGCGGCAATGGCATGTGCCTCGGTTCTGACGCAACTCGTGCAGGGAAGAACGCTCGAAGAAGCGCGTCAGCTAAAGCGAGAAGAATTGATTGCTGCCGTGGGCGGATTGCCGGAAGCTTCGATCCATGCAAGCCATCTGGCGATGGACGCGCTCGCGGCAGCGCTTAAACAATCCAAAGCTTAGCCGCGAAAGTACGCAAAGGCCGGTGAGGCTGTTGTCATCCCGAGCAAAGCGAGGGATCTGCATCCGCATGCAAATGCAGATTCCTCGTCGCTATCGGCTCCTCGGAATGACAAATGATTGTGTTTAGAGTTGGCCTCAGCTCCGCGCGACCCCGTCCGGCCAATACACCGTCCAACCTTGCTCGCGGGCAGTTTGTTCCAGCTGCGGAAACGGATTTACCGCAAAGCCCTGGCGTGCCATTTGCAGCATTTCCGTATCCCATCGGGAGTTTCCGAAGGCCACATCCGGGACCTGGCCGATGACCTCTTTGATTGCCCACGGCTTGCCTGGGCCCGTGGGCAGCCGTAACAGACGGTCGGTGACGCGGCCGTTCTCGATTTCTGCGGCGGCAGCCAGAATCCTGTTTTCGCCGATCCCGAAGTGTTTCATCGCGGCGCGTATCACCCACTCGTTGGTGGATGACACCGCCCAGACGTCGCAGCCCGCCTGCTGCAGTCGACGCACCAATTCCCGCATTTCGGGAAAGATCTGCCCCACAAAATTCTCTTCGAAATATACCGCTGCCACGCGCTGAATCTCATCGACGGCAAGCCCGCTATGCATGGTCACCATTTCGCCACACATATCGTCTTCGCTTACCTTGCCGGCTTTGTAGTCGGCATAGCGCGGGCGCGCCCAACGGACGATCTCGTCGGACACCACGCCGTGCTTCAGTTCCCAGTCGAAGAAGCCTTCGCCGGCATCGTCGCGCCACAGGGTTCCGTCGCAGTCGAAAACCGCGAGCTGGGGACGAAGCCGCAACACCGAGTCTACGAATTCAGCGGCTTGGTTAGGTGTAGTTGGGGTCACTCGGGCCTGTCACCTGGGTTGGGAAGACGAAAGAGCTGCATAGTCTTGTGGAGTATCTACGTTGAGAATGACCGCCGGGTCGTCCACTGCGACGTACTCTACGTGCTGTTGATTCTGGCGCTCGATATCACGCGCAGTCGCCGTCGGCGGCGCTTTCAAGAAGGCTTCCATCATTTCTCTGGCCACCAGAAATGGATGCCCGTGTTGGCCCTTATATTCCGGCACTACAGCCCACTTGCCCTCGGCGAAAGTAAACGCATTGCACAGAGCCTCAAGCGTTGCCGCTTTCACTGGCGGCCGGTCCACTAATGTGACGATCGCCGCGTCGCGCCCGTGGCTCAAAACCTCCTGCAATCCAACTTGAAGGGAACTGAACTGTCCGCGCTCGGGCGAGCGATTGCTCACCACCGACGCTCCCTGAGCATAGACGACCGGAGCGAGGCTGGGCTCATTCTTGCCGCAAACCACCAGCACCATCTCGGCAAAGGGGTTAAGGGATTCGATAGCTGCCGAGAGAAATGTTTGCCCGGAGGGTGGACCTCCAGGCTCAGAGGGAGGCCATGGCAGCAGAGCTTTGTCCACTCCCATCCGCGTGGATTCACCGGCCGCAAGAATCACGCCGCACAGTTTCGGAGTCCAGACCATGAACGCAAGATAGCAGAAAGGGCGGCGGAAGTCAGTGCGCTTGACCGCCGCGCTCCCCGAGCGGAGGCTTGGGAAGTGAACGCCCAAGCTGTTAGACTCGCTGCCCATGGGCACTGCCTACGACCGGATTGCCGGCCAAAGTGTGGAACGCCTGGCGGCCTTGAGTGACGGCGTTTTTGCCGTGGCCATGACGCTGCTGGTGCTCGATCTTCGCGCTCCGGCGAGAGAAGCAATTCACAGTGAGCACGAACTGTGGCACGCTCTGGTGGCCCTGGCGCCGAGGCTGCTGATATACATGATGAGTTTCCTGACCCTGGGAATTTTCTGGATCGGCCAGCAAACCCAACTCAACCACCTCACACGCTCCCACCGCAGCCTGTCGTGGATTCACATCGCCTTCCTTCGTGGTTTCGATCACGCCTTTTTCAACCGCGCTGCTCGCGGAATTCATCGCGTATCGCATTGCGCTGCTCGCCTATTGGCTGAACATTGTGCTTCTCGGCACGACGCTGTACTGCAGCTGGATGTGCGCAACTGATCTGGGGCTGGTGAAGGACGATATCCCGCCGGACGTACCACGAGCAATCAAGCAGCGCATTGTAATTGGGCAGAGTCTGTATGCTTTCGGCGCATTACTCTGTTTGATCAGCACCTATTGGAGCATCGCGTTCATCGTGCTTGTCCAGCTCAACTACGCGGTGGCTCCAAGATGGCCGTGGCGCTCTCGCTGGTGAGGGGTAGTGTCCTCGTTGCGGCTAAGACTCTTCGGTGGTTTCTTCAATCGGGGCGGAATCCGGGGTGTCAGCATCCGGCACATGCGATTTGAACCAGCTCATGTGTGGCAGGGCGCGTTCGACATGACGGCGGACCGCGATTAACTCTGCGGTAATCGCTACAGCGATCTCTTCTGGCGTGATCGCTCCAATATCCAGCCCGACGGGTGCGTGGACTCGCTCGAACAATTCCGGCGCCAGGCCTTCTTTGACCAGTTCGCGGAATATCGTGATGGTTTTGCGTTTGGAGCCGATCATTCCGATATATTTCGCCCGAGTCTGCACTGCCCAGCGCAGCACGCGCATGTCGTCACGATGGCCACGAGTGACGATCACGATGTAGGACGACTCGTTCGGCGTGAGTCGGGCCATGGCCTGCTCGAAGTCCTCGGCAATGACCTCTTTGGCTTCGGGAAAACGCTCGCGACTGGCATAAGACGCACGATCATCGATTACGGTCACGTCGAAACCAGCGCTTCGTGCAACCTTATAAAGGTTTATTGATACGTGACCTGCTCCGAAAATATAAAGTAATGCTGGAGGTAAGACCGGCTCGATAAAAATATCGAGTGTGCCGCCGCAGACCAGGCCGGTATCGTACTTTGGATCCTGATTGAGGTTGAAAGTCAGGCTGCGCGGCTTCTCGTTCTCCATGACTTCACGGGCCGCCTGCCACACTTCGGCTTCGACGCACCCGCCGCCAATCGTGCCGGCGATTGAGCCATCGTCGCGAACCAGCATTTTGGCAGTTTCAAACGAAGGGATGGAGCCGCGGACGTTGACGATGGTCGCCACCGCGCCGCGCCGGCCTTCCTGGCGCAGCTTCACGATCTCCTCGTAGATGTCCATCGGCCTGATTATTCTTCGGTTAACAGGGGAAGTCAATGCACGGAAAGCGAAAACCCCGGGTCATCACTCCGGGGCTTTTTCGCAAAACCAGTGGTACTGTCCGGCTTGTCAACTACATGCTCTCTCCATGAGCCTTGGCTGTCAAGCGTTACTTTGGTGAGTGCAGCCGTAGGAGGGCGGCAGAGTTGAACTGCAGTGGCTGAATGGCCACTCACCGGGTTGACAAGCCGGGTCCAGTACCCACTGGAAACGCCCTCCAGACCGCAGGTTGTCAATGACATACTATTGACGCGTTGCCATTTGACAGTGTGAGATCCATCACATTCGCACCGGACCCGGTCCAAAACGGGAAACCGCCTGTGATAGCTTGTTCCGGAGGATTTTCCCCGGCATGAAAGCGGTTCGCATCCACGAATTCGGCGGTCCAGAAGTTCTTCGCTACGAGGACGTCCCCGATCCGCAGCCGCGCAAAGACCAGGTGCTAGTCCGGGTGAAAGCTTGCGCCATGAACCACCTCGACATCTTTGTGCGCACTGGAATTCCCGGGGTCACCCTGCCGCGCATTCTGGGCAGCGACATCGCGGGCGAAATCGCCGAAGTTGGGGAGTACATTACCGGCTTCAAGGTTGGCCAGCGCGTGCTCCTGGCGCCCATGCACTTCTGCAATCGCTGTGCGAAGTGCGGTGCGGGCTTGCAGAATCAGTGCCGGGAATTCACCGCGTTGGGGAATGGCGTGGATGGCGGAAACTGTGAACTGATCGCCGTGCCTGCGGTCAACGTGATTCCTATCCCCGATACTCTCGATTTCAACCAGGCTGCCAGTGTTCCGCTGGTTTTCCTGACCGCCTGGCACATGCTGGTGGGACGCGCAAGCATTCGTCCGGGGCAGACCGTATTGGTACTTGGCGCCGGGTCTGGCGTCGGCATTGCGGCGATTCAAATTGCCAAGCTGTTCAGCGCTCGCGTGATCGCCACTGCGGGCGACGAATCAAAGCTGGAGAAGGCCCGAGCGCTCGGTGCCGACCACGGCATCAATCATTACAAGCAAAAGATTTCGCAGGAAGTTCGAGCCATCACCAATAAAGAAGGTGTCGACATTGTCTTCGAGCACGTCGGAGCCGCGACTTGGGACGAGAGTATGAAGTCGCTCAAGCCGAATGGAACCATCGTCACCTGCGGCGCGACCACCGGCCCCGAGGTGAAATTCGATCTGCGTTTCTTGTTTGCGCGGCAGCTTTCATTCCTTGGTTCTTACATGGGAACCTTGGGAGAGTTGTACGAAGTGCTAAGCCACGTGTTCGCGGGGCGGCTCAAACCCGTTGTGGACCGCACGTTCCCCTTGAAGGATGCTCGCACGGCACACGAATATATGGCCGCCAGTCAGATGTTCGGCAAGGTCGTGCTGAACCCGTAGGGAAGATCTCAACGCAGAGGACGCCGAGGACACAGAGGACATACAAGGCGAAAATTCTCTGCGCCCTCTGCGTACTCTGCGTTGAAGAGTTAAAATAGATACGTGAGCGAAAGCATCAGCTTCGGCCCTTACGTACACATCGAGCATGGCAAGAAGGTGGTCAAAGATCTCACCTACGGCAATCCCACGCCCGAAGGTGTTGTGCTCACCACCATGGACAACGCGGTCAACTGGATGCGCAAGAATTCCATTTGGCCGATGACGTTCGGCCTTGCTTGCTGCGCGATAGAGATGATGTCCATGGGCGCGTCGCGCTTTGACATTGCCCGCTTCGGGGCCGAAGTGTTTCGTCCTTCCCCGCGGCAATCTGATCTCATCATCATTGCCGGGCGCGTCTCCAACAAAATGGCGCCGGTGATTCGCCAACTCTGGGAGCAGATGCCCGAACCCAAATGGGTCATCTCCATGGGTGCATGCGCAACCTCAGGCGGTGTGTTTAACAATTACGCTCTGGTGCAGAGCGTGAACCAGGTAATTCCAGTGGATGTTTACGTTCCCGGATGCCCGCCGCGCCCTGAACAGTTGATCTACGCCATCACTTTGTTGCAAGAGAAAATCCAGAAAGAGCGCGGTACGATCAAGCGCGCGCTCAACCTCACATCGGATTAGGTCCGGAACGGCCTGTGTAATCAGCATTGTCATCCTGAGCAAGCCGCCTTTGCGCAGCGAAGGATCTGGGCGAGCCGCGCGAACTGTCGCGTTTAGCGACAGAATAATCGCGCGTTTGGTTCGCTTCCTTGCCTAACTAACCCACCACTCTGTTCTGACCTCGCTCACAAAATCAGCGGCCGCATGTTATGTGCTCGGAATTCAACACCTGGCGTTTACAAACTGCTAACCAAATTCATCCACCGAGCGTCTAGCACGCAGATCAGTGATTGCGTGAGTTCAAAACCCATTGTCTGATCGAAGGAGGGTCGATGCGCCGAAATAAATGCTTTGCCTGGATCGCAGTCATGCTGCTGCTTGCGGTCGCGTGTGCTTGCAGCAAAACGAAAACCACCGTCGCAGCTTCATCGGATGGTGGAAAGCTCCCCATCACCACCAAATCAGAACAGGCGCGAAACGAATTTCTGCAGGGGCAAGATCTCTCCGACCGGCTTCTGGGGCAGGATTCTTTGCAGCATTTCGACAAAGCCATTGAGCTCGACCCGGACTTCGCTTCGGCAGAGCTGGCGCGCGCCGCTTCATCGCCCACTACGAACGAATTCCTGGATCATTTGAACAAAGCGGTTCGTCTCGCGGACAAAGCTTCGGACGGCGAAAAGCTTCTGATCCTTGCGACCGAAGCCGGAGGCAATGGCAACGTCGCAAAACAGAAGGAATATCTGGAAAAGCTGGTGGCCGCATATCCCAGCGACGAGCGGGCGCAGTTCGCTCTGGGCAGTTACTACTTCGGCCAGCAGCAATATGCTGAGGCCATCGAGTACAACAAGAAGGCGACGGAATTAGCGCCCAACTACTCGCCTGCCTACAACATTCTTGGCTACTCCTACAAGCAGGTGGGCGACTACGGCAACGCGGAGCAAGCCTTCCAGAAATATACAGCGCTAATTCCCAATGACCCGAACCCCTACGACTCTTACGCGGAACTCCTGCTGAAGATGGGCAAGTTCGACGAGTCGATCGTGCAATACCGCAAGGCGTTGTCCCTGGATCCCAATTTCGCCTCTTCACGATTCGGCATAGCCGGTGATCTGACTTACATGGGTAAACCGGCTGAAGCAGAGGCTGAGTTGCAAATCATGGCGCAACACGCACGCAACGACAATGAGCTCCGCACCGCGCTGTTTGGTATGGCGGTCGTGGCCTCGGACGGCGGCAACTTCCAGAAGGCCGAGCAAGCCATGGACAAGGAATACGCCGTGGCGGAGAAGAAGAATGACGTGGCATCCATGGCTGCGGACCTTCAAGCCAAGGGCAACATCGCGAGGGCCGCACTAAAATACGACGATGCCAGGCAGTACTTCGACCGATCGTTCCAGATGGTGCAGGAATCTGCCTTGCCGCAGGGAATCAAAGACAACGCCACCCGAGTCCATCACTACAACCTGAGCGTGATTGCGGTCGGGAAGAAAGACTACGCCACGGCAAAGAGTGAGCAGGAAGAATTTCGCAAGGGTGCAGAGGCCGCCAACAATCCGGCGCAAGTGAAGCAAGCCCATGAACTGGCGGGCATCATTGCGCTGGCGCAGAAGGACTTTGACATGGCCATTGCTGAACTGCAGCAGGCCAACCAGCAGAACCCGCAAAACCTGTTCCGCCTGGGTCAAGCTTATCAGGCAAAAGGCGACAACACCAAAGCCCAGGACTATTTCGCAAAGGCTGCGGGGTTCAATCCTCTACCGCAGCTCAACTTTGCCTTCGTGCGCGTGAAGGCGCAGAAGCTGGCATCCAGCGAAAAGTCGTGATGCACGGGAGGAGCGCCGACAGGGGCGCTCCTCTTGCTTTTTCGCTACCGCGGTTTGGAGGTTCTCGATGCAGAATTGTCGAACTTGGCGTTTCGAAAGTGGAACAATCTATGCCGCAACTCAATAAAATCACCTTGCTTCTGTGTCGAAAATAGTTAGGGTTAGCGACAAAGTGTTCCGCTTTCGTAACAAGGAAGAAAAACTTTTCTAGCGTTTGCCACTACGAATAGACTGTCCCGGTTTTTTCCAGAGTTAGCTTTGGAACAACACTTCCCCTTGCGACCTATGCGGCCACAATTTGGGCCGTTGCTATTGGCGACCATGAAACGCCGGACGGTTGTCGAACGCAGGGGTAATAACAACTGTAACTTGAGATAATAGGAACGCAATGGCCAAGCCACGTGAGTCCCAGGATGAAGTCGAGGCATCTGTTTCGAAATCCATAGCGACATTGGTGTGCCAGCAGTTTGCTTCTCTACCCCTGCACGGGATTGAGAGGCTGGCCCGAGCCAGAGTGGCGGACCAGCCGCTGCTGCTCTTCGACTTGAACGGGCAGCCGTTGTTTCACGACTATGCTTTAACTACCGAAACCGGAATGGCAGGGACTATCCGAACCGCAGCGAACCGACGACTGGGAGCACCGCTTATATCGATCAGCTATGGCGAGCCTGGATGGAATCCCGATAAAGCAAGACGGCTGGCAATGGAATCTCTTTACTCTACTGAACCCACTGCGGTTGTCGAGAATTCGCAACTCGTTGTCTACGCGCATCCGAAGATTGGCATTCGACTTGATTACCGAGTGCGGGGTAGACGAGGTACTCATTCACAAGTGTTTGATGCCGCCAGCGGCGGCGCAGTCGGAACGTCCCGGAAGGCCGACAACCAATTCACGCAATACTCCTTGTTGGATTCGCTTCGGGACGCTGAAGCACGAGCCCGCCGGAAGCGATTTGGAGAGGCGGAGAGGCAGGTACGCGATCTCAGGGGCAGCATGCCGCAACTGTTTGCCCACCACAGGCACCATCATCATCACCGCCCGTTTTTGAAGGGTGAAGTCCGGTTGTCGCCCTTTTGTCCAGATAGCCCGATAGGGCTGACACATTACTCGCAGATCACAAATTACTTTTGTGTAGACGCGAGTGCGCAGATGTTGATGGAGCACTACGGGTGGAATTATACACAGAATCAGATTGCGACTGCGATGGGAACGTCTGCGGCGAACGGTGGCACGACTGGAGCCGGCCTGACAACAGGTTTTGCCAGTTTAACGGATAACTCCTTACCCCTGACGTTTGACAACGGGGCCACGCGTGCCCAACTGTGGCAGGACGCAGTCACCGAAATCAGTGCGAACCGTCCCCTGTTCACTCAGGTACCGCATCATTACAGAGTGTGTGTGGGCTATTCCGAAATCCTCCTCAGATTGCTTTGGGTCACGTTAGGATTGGATCAGATGTTGTACATCTACGATCCTTGGCCGTGGAACTCTGACCTGTGCCAAGGAGGGGCAATTTACTGGGAGTCGTGGGCAACTTCGCCGGTCATGTGGTTTGGAATTGTCCACCACGCATAAAGACAAAGTGGATCCAACTGAGTTAGAAATGCGGCGGGCGCGTCAATCGGCCGAAACGGCATTTAGGGCTGTGCTTGGCTCTGACGCCAGCATTGCGGTTGCGCAGCCGCAGCGTGTATTTACGCCGGAAGGCCAGGCGGCGTACTGGCTGGTTGCCAGCGTGCGCGGTGGACGGGTTCAGGCATTGGCTCGCATTTTGCCTGATGGTCGTGTTGCCACAGTCGGCCCCAGCAAAGGAATAGAGAGCGATGCTGCTCAGGTGGCGACTGGGCTTAGCGCGTCGATGGCTTCTAAGCTGCCAACGGAGTTGACCGCACGCTACAGGGGAGCGCACGCGTCTCGGGCCATGCTGGTTCATGACGGCCCTGTCGGGCGAGAGGCGTGGCTTTACGCTGTAAAACAAAAATCTGGCGAGAAGCTTTGGGTGTTCGCGACTGGAGGGGGCTTGTATTCCCGCCCGGCCATGGAGCCATTGACAAAATAGTGCTCCTGGCTTCGACTTCCGATCAGTTTCAACCCGCCCATCGGGGATATAATCGAAACAGACTGCCTGGGGTTCCATGAGGCCACACCCTGTTTCCGCTCTATTGCTCCTGCTGCTGGCGTGCGCGGGAGCATCTGGCCAAACGCCATCAAGCCCGAAGCCGGGATCTCCGCCAGCGCACATGTCCAAGCAGACTCGCATGGACCTGATTCATTCGCTCGAATCTGAATTGGTCTACATACGGACTCCGTTTCCCATGGGCAAGAAGGGGCTGACGCTGAAAAACGGTGTAACCTCGCCGAGCGGCAAGGACCTGCAGGTGCTCATGAACATGTATGGGCCGGCCGTGAAGCCTGGTGAGCAGGCGCGCATCACCGCCCTCGACATCAAGAGCGACCGCATTCACTTCGAAATCAACGGCGGCCCTGTAAAAAAGCCGAAGTGGTATCAGCGCATTGAAGTGGGAACCGGGGCTGGCACAGCCCCCGTTGCTCCCAGCGATCCGACGGCGAACCCGCGTGGTTCCTTCGTGGATCTGGTTTTTGACCACTATGTCCCGGAGCTCAGCCTGCCGGAACTCAAACAACTTCTGCGCCCGGTATTTGATTTCGATGCCCGCTCCGCTCTGGAAGCGTACCTGGAAACTGTCCCTCCCAAGGCGAAGGAAGCGATCCAGAACCACCAGGTGCTGGTGGGAATGAATCGTGAGATGGTCATCTATTCGAAAGGCCGCCCGCCTAAGAAGATTCGCGAAAAAGAAGGCGAGACCGATTACGAAGACTGGATCTACGGTGATCCGCCACAGGATGTGGACTTTGTCCGTCTGGTCGGAGATGAAGTGGTCCGGGTCGAAACCATGAAAGTAAGCGGCGAGAGAATCATACGCACCGCCAAAGAGATCGACCTCGCGCCCAAGCCCAGCGCGGCGGCTGCGGAAACTGCCAGCCATAACAAGCCGCCCACTCTGCGCAGGCCGGGCGAGGAACTGCCCAATGAATCTCCGACGACTGTAACTAACGGACCGGGAGTGCCACCGCCACCAGCAGACCCGCCGCCGCCGAGCGGCCAACCTCCCAACTTTGCCGAGCCATTCGGTCAGGAGCATACTCTCCACAATGCCGATCTGCCGCTGTGACTTGGCTCTGACGCCGCCCGCCTTTACACTGAAAGTGTGAAGATTGCGCTGGGGCAGATCAATCCTACAGTAGGCGACTTCCAGGGCAATGGTGACAAGATCATCAGCTATGCCCGCCGTGCCCGGGAAGCAGGCGCTGGACTGATTATTTTCCCCGAACTCTCCGTTTGCGGTTACCCGCCGCGCGACCTGGTGGAACGCGCATCGTTTGTGGCTCGCAATCGCCAAAGCCTGGACCACATCGCCGGCGAAGTGCGCGATATCGCGGTCATTTGCGGCCTGGTGACACCGGCCCAGGCCGAAACCGGCAAGTCGGCAATGAACTCGGCCGCGCTGCTCAAAGATGGCGGCGTCGCCTTCCTGCAATCAAAAGCCTTGCTTCCCACCTACGATGTTTTCGACGAGGCGCGCAACTTCGCGCCCGCGGCCCGCCAGTCCTTGTTTCCGTTTTGTGGTAAGCAGATAGCATTGACCATCTGCGAAGATGCTTGGAACGACAAGCACTTTTGGAACCGCCAGCTGTACACTTTCGATCCGGTCGAAACCCTGGTGAAGGCTGGAGGCAATTTCGTTCTGAACATTTCGGGCTCTCCCTTCTTGCTGGGAAAGCGCGAATTCCGGCGGGAGATGCTGGCCTCGATTGCGCGCACCCACAAAGTGCCGGTGGTCATGGTCAACCAGGTTGGCGGGAATGACAGTCTGGTGTTTGACGGCTCGAGCCTCGTGTTGAATCGGGCGGGAGACGTCATCGCGCAAGGGGAGTCTTTCGAAGAGGACATCGTTTACTTCGACTCCGACCGGCTCACCGGCGAAATCCACGAGCAGATCGAGGGGGAAGAGGCGAGCGCATTCGCCGCTCTCGTGCTGGGCACACGAGATTACGTTCACAAATGCGGGTTTCAGAAGGCGATCGTCGGTCTAAGCGGAGGCATCGACTCCGCGTTGACCGCGGTCATCGCCGCAGAGGCCGTCGGAGCGGAGAACGTGATCGGCGTCGGCATGCCCGGACCTTATTCCTCTCCCGGCTCGATTGAGGACGCGCGAGCTCTGGCTACGAATCTTGGTATCCATTTCGAACTGCTCCCGATCAACGATGTTGTTGCGGACTACCGCAAAACTCTGAAAGAAGTTTTCGCAGGCTGCAAAGAGGACGAGACCGAAGAGAACATCCAGTCGCGGGCGCGAGGGACCCTTCTGATGGCGCTTTCCAACAAATTCCACGCCATCGTTTTGAGCACGGGAAACAAGAGCGAACTCGGCGTCGGCTATTGCACGCTTTACGGGGACATGGCCGGCGGGCTGGCGGTGATCTCGGATGTCCCGAAAACCCTGGTCTATCGTTTGAGCCGTTATGTGAACTCGCGCCGCCCGGTGATTCCGCAGGCGAGCCTGGAGAAGCCGCCGTCGGCCGAACTGCGGCCGAACCAGAAAGACAGTGATACATTGCCGCCTTACGAAGTTCTCGACGCCATCCTCGAGGATTACGTCGAAGATTCGCATACTGCCGAACAGATTGCAGCCGATCGCGGCTTCGATGTTACTCTAGTCCGTCGCGTTATTCGCATGGTGGAACGCACGGAGTACAAGCGGCAGCAGGCTGCTCCCGGGCTCAAGATTTCCCCAAAGGCCTTTGGCTATGGCCGTCGCTTCCCCATTGCCGCGAAGCCGGAAGTTTGAGGCAGCCGTCGTCTGGCGGAGAAGCGCGAGCGACTACAGAAAGGAACTCAATGCTTTGTCCCTGGAAAGTTCTTCTTACCCTGTCCCTGCTCGCCGGGCTGGCTGGCGCGCAGCAGAGACCCGCTGCACCGCAGGCGGCTGCGAAATCCACCGCGACTAAAGCTGCCTCAAATCTTCCCTCCGAGGAGGTCGTCAATGCTTTCTTGCACGAAACCTTCGGCTACGATTCTTCCCTGAGCTGGAAGGTAACCAGCATCAAGCCGTCTTCTGCTGAAGGACTCACGGAAGTGGATGTGACGGTGGTTGGAGCGCAGGGACCATCGGGACAGAAGCTGTACGTCACAGCGGACGGACACCATGCCGTGGTCGGTGAGATTCTCCCGTTCGGCGCTCACCCCTACGAGGCCGCCCGCAAGCAGCTGGAAAAGGGTGTAACTGGACCTTCACGCGGACCGGCAAGCGCACCGGTGACGCTGGTGGAGTTCAGCGATCTGCAGTGCCCACACTGTAAGGAAGCCCAACCTGTCCTCGACAAGCTGATGTCGGAAGACAAGAACGTTCGCATGGTGTTCCAGAATTTTCCCCTGCCCGGGCACGACTGGGCCGCGAAGGCCGCGGCCTATGCGGATTGCGTGAGCCACGCCTCCCCCGAGGCCTTCTGGAAATTCATAGACAGCGTTTACGCTTCCCAAGCCGACATTACAGCGGCGAATGCAGAGGAGAAACTGACCGGCATCGCCGATGGCACTGGAGTCAAAGGCGCTGACATCGCTGCCTGCGCCAGCAAACCGGAAACCACCTCCCGAGTGGAGAAGTCCCTGGAACTGGGAAAGGCCCTCGAGGTCAATAGCACACCGACCATTTTCGTCAACGGTCGCATGCTCAGCGCCGGGGGAATCCCCTATGAAGTGCTGGTGAAGCTGGTGGACTTTGCGGCCAAAGACGCCAAATAACCTTAGCGCTGCACCCACACTTCCGCGCTCTGAGGGTTTTTCTCGTTCACCACATGCGGTGTGATGACGATCAGCAGTTCGTCATCTTCTTCCATCTTGCTGTTGCTGGTGGCTATTTTGTTCAATATCGGAATTGAACCCATGCCGGGTATTCCTGTCATGGTTAGTTGTTCGCTGGCGCTTACCGCCGAAGCCACCACCGCGGGCTCGCCGTCCTCCAACTGAATGCTGCCCTTGTATTCCCTGTTGGCAATCACCGGCACTCCATTGAGGCTCTGCCCAGCCAGGCTGCGCAGTTGCATCTCCAATTCCAGGCCGACATCGGAGTTGGCATGGACCACGGTCTTTGCTTTCATGTCGAGTCCCAGATCCTCGTATGAGAAGGACGGAATCGGGGCCTGGAACGAACCGTTTTGCAGCACCTGGGAGATGGCCGCGCTATTGAAGATGGGCGCGAAGCTGGCGTTGATGATGGGATAGCGCTGGCCGATATGGAATTTTGTGTCCGCGCCTTGGCCGGCCCGCAGGGTGGCATGGTCCAGGACGCGCACCCAGCTTTCGTTCAGTGAAAGCTGAGCGCCGAGATGATCCAGGGTCAGTCCCATCAACGTCAGGCCTCCGCCAAAGGTCGCCACCGGGTTGCTGAAGATCGAATTCCCCTGACCCTGCAGTTGCGCAATGAGCGCGGAAATGGCTTGTGAATTGGCCTGATTGATTCCGCCGCCGGAGATCAACTGATTGATTAGGCTTTGCGCGTTCTGCCCGCTGAGTGCAACCAGGGCAGCTGCTGGAATGTTGAAGAGATTAAAGTTGTTGGGGATGTGCAGTCCAAGGTTCCGGGTGAATTGGTGGTCAATCTGGTAGACCTCAACGTCGAGCAGGACCTGAGGACGGACTTTTCCATAATTTGCCAGGAACTGGGTTGCCGCATCCAGCACGTGCGCCGGCGCGCGCACTACCACAAGCCCGGTGTCTGCCTGAGGTTGGACGAACCTTACCTCAAAAACCGACCGCAGCACGTTCATGACTTCGGTAATGGCCGGGTTCCCCGACACATTCTCAACGTAAAACGTGCGCAGAGCCATGCGATCGTAACGGCGACGGTTGTCCGGGGTGTCGCGGGCCACCAGGATCTGGGTCTCCGACAGTGGCGTCCAGAAGGTTCCAGTCACCTCGCAGGCTGCTCCCATCGCGGTATAGAAATCCGTGCCGTCGAGATCGAAGTGCACCCGGCGTGAAACGGTCGAGTCGTCAACTTCCACTGTGACTCCGAAAGCTGTCGCCACTTGCGTCAGCAGGGCGCGCGAGTCGCCACGAAAGTGAAATTCCTGCGGCGCAGTTTTCGGAATCACCCGCAGTTCTCCGGAGTCCTCCAGCATCCGCACCGTCGCTCGGTTTTTCTGCGCCCATTCGCCGGCTGCATCCTGCAAGCGCTGCTGCGCAAACTGGTTCTCCGGATCAAGGTCCAGCGCGCTGCGGAACTCCGCCTGCGCTTCGACTTGCAGCCCCTTTTCCAGGTCGGCATTGCCTCTGGTCAAGTGGCTCGCGACCAGTTCCTCCCGCGTAATGGCCAGCGCCGTGAGGTAGTCAATGTTTCGCGGCGCCAGGCGCGCGGCCGCGTCGAACCGCTCGTACGCCTGGTCAATGTGCTTTTCTTTCTCCAGCTTCAATCCTTTGGAAAAATCGGCTTCGGCTTTCTTGAGGTCTGCCTTGGAGGGATTGCAGGCGGGATCATTCGGGAATGCCGGCGTGCAGGGGAGCATCAGCACACTTTTCTGCGGCTCGTCGGCGGCAAGGCACGCTGCCGTCAACAGTGCAACTGCCAGCAGCGACCATCCCCAACGCATGTGCATAAGCTCCGATTGTAACCGGGATTGGAGAGCAGGGAACCATCCCCGGCAGTCCCTTGTACTTTCGTGTGGACTATGAGGGAACGGTCGCGCGGCTGTTTCTTGCGGTGCTTCGTGGGTGCCCCGTCAATCCACTGCATTGGGCGCCGTTGAAATCTCGAACACCACGCCGCCATAGTAAGGAGCGCCGCCGCCGAGGGTCGTGCCGAAGAGGTGGCCATCGTGTTCGATCACGCCATACTGCGGAAGTTGGCCGTCGTACCCGTCGAAATCGTTAATGAGTTGGTATTGCCAGATGTCGCCGCTGCCGGGCGTCAGCTCGAACACCACCCCGCAGCCGACTCCGCAACCGCTGCCGCCTGAGCTGGTGGCTCCGTAGAGGTTCCCCGCCCGGTCAACGACCACCGCCCCTTGCGGGAACACTCCCTGCGCGGATGGACCGAACCGATACAGGACGGTCTCGACCGGAGCCCCGCCAGCAGGGTTGGCTGCCAGATCAAATACGGTGCCGCAGCCTGCGGTGCACTGCCGCGATCCCCCACCTTGACTCGTCAAGCCGTACAGGCTCTTGCCGTGCGGGACAACCGCGTCGGGCTCCGCGCCGCGCCCCCTCCCTGAAAGTTGTACAGCACCTCATAGCGCCACTGCCCGCCACCCGATTTTGGCCGGAGCACGAAAATCACCCCGTTCCCCGAGCTGCCACCGGCGTCGGCTGGCCCATAGAGATTGCCCGCGGAGTCGCGCACTAACCCCCAGGGGGAGTCTCCGTCGGTGCAGCCCGGCTGGCTGCAGAAGGTGTAGAGGACGGTCTCCGTCCAGCCCGAGGAACCCGGCGAGAGTTCGTATACGACCTCTCCGGCGGTGCCGTACAAGTTGCCCGCCCCATCCAGCACCGGGGCGAAGAGAGGCTCCGACCCGTCAGAACAGCTTGGAGGCGAGCAGAAGTCGTACAGAACGGTTTCCGACCAGCCGCTGTCGCTTGGCGAAAGTTCAAAAGCGATCCCTCGATCATTCGTACCGCCGAACCGCGTGACGCCGTACAAGTTGCCGCTAGCGTCCATGGCGAGTCCACCGTTCGGTTCATCGCCGTCGCTGCCCCCAGTGAACTCATAAAGGATGGTCTCGATCCACCCAACGCCCTTTTGCGGGCTCAGTTCGTACACAAGGCCGCAGCCGTCGGTGCATGAGGGGTTCCCCCCGCTCAGAGTCTCCCCGTAGAGATTCCCATGCTTATCGAAGATCACTCCGGAGTAAGGGGCCACGCCGTCGCCTGGACCGCCGAAAGCGTGTAGCACCCTGAAGGAAGCTGAGGCCTGCCCGATGGCTGCGGCCGCTAGAATCATCCAGGCTGCTGCCGTCGTCGCGAGCTTCTGTAATGCGGCTAGCGATTTTTCCAGGTTCATCGAAGGTGCCTGCGGCCACAAGGGCGTCAAGGACGGATGCCCACGACAGTGCACCCGCCCCAATAAGTTTAGTCCTGTGAGGCACGGGCTGGCGCGGGGCGAACTTCCGCTTCCTCGCGACGAACGTGACGTTACCTCGGGTCGATGCCCGGTTGGAAAGTTGCCCGCTTTTGGCGTATAAAAGTTAGTTGCGACGCGCACGCGCCTCTCTCCCACCCGTGCGCCCACAACCAAGATTCAACTTGAGTGAGGAAGCATGTCCAGCTTGACTACCCCGCCCGCCGCCAAAGGTCTCGAAGGAGTCGTCGCTACCACCTCCAGCATCTGCTACATCGACGGTGACCAGGGCATTCTGGCGTACCGCGGCATTGATATTCACGAACTGGCCGACAACTCCACGTTTGAAGAGACCTGCTACCTGCTGTGGTTCGGCAAGCTGCCTACGCGCGAGGAGTTGCACGAACTGCGGGATCGCTTCGCCGAGGAGCGCAAGCTGGACGCATCCATCTACCACCGCCTGCACCTGGTGCCCAAGCATGCTCTGCCCATGGATGTGCTGCGCACTATGGTCTCAACTCTTTCTTTCTTCGATCCCGAGGAAAAGAGCAACGACCGCCAGGCCAACCTCCACAAGGCAATTCGCCTGACCTCGCAGATTGCCATGATTGTGGCCGCCTACGACCGCATCCGGAAAGGCAAGCCGCTGGTCGAGCCCGACCGCTCGCTCTCGCACGCGGCGAATTTCCTACTGATGCTGAACGGGGAATATCCTTCGAAGACCGCGGAACGGGCTCTCGATATCGCGCTCATCCTGCATGCCGACCACGAACTGAATGCTTCGACCTTTGCCGCGCGGGTCACCGCCGCGACCCTCTCCGATATGCACTCCGCCGTCACTTCGGCAATCGGCTGCCTCAAGGGGCCGCTGCACGGAGGCGCCAACGAGGCGGTTTTCCATATCCTCCAGGCCATCGATAGCTCAGGCGCCGATCCGGTCGAGTACATCAAGGGAATGCTGGCGCAGAAGAAGAAGATTCCCGGCTTCGGGCACCGGGTTTACCACACCGAAGACCCGCGGGCGACGCACTTGCGGCAGATGTCGCGCGACCTGGGTACGACCAGCGGCCAGCCCAAGTGGTTCGAGATCTCGCACGCCATCGAGCAGTTCATCAAGGCCGACAAGCGGCTCAATGCCAACGTAGATTTCTACTCCGCCTCTACTTACCACACGCTGGGCATTGACGTGGACCTGTTCACGCCAGTCTTTGCCGTGTCCCGCATTAGCGGATGGACGGCACACGTGATCGAGCAACTCGACGACAACCGGCTGATCCGTCCGCGTGCCGACTATATCGGTCCAGCGTACCCACAACACTACTCGAAGATCGACCGGCGCTGAGCTAAGCCAACAGTGCGCGAAATGCGCCTGGGCTTGTGCCCGTAACTTTGTGGAATGCGCGGGTGAAGTGGCTCTGGTCGGCAAATCCAGCGCCCAACGCAATCTCCGCCAGGCTGATTTCGGGAACCAGCATCTGCTGGCACGCAGCCCGGATTCGCAGGCGGTGAACATACTCCCCGATCCCCTCGCGCTTATATTTCCGAAACACCCGCGACAAGTGCACGGGGTGAACCCCGGCTTCCTTGCTGAGTTCATCGAGCGTGAGACGCTCGCGGAATTCGGACTCCAGCTTGTCCACGACTCTGTCCAACCAGTAAGGAGAGGCTTTCACCCCCTCTTGCGGCAGTCGTGATGCGGCCGCGAGCAGCTCGGCCAGCAGGCTTTCAATGCTCAGGTCACATTGCGCCTTCGGTTGCCGTGTTTCGCGGAAGAGCTTCATTCCCAGCCATAGAAGCTGGCCGCCAGCGCAGTCGTCACAGGGAACGTCGAGTTTCGTAGAGCAGTCCTGAAGGCGCTTCTGCCAGCTTGGGCGCAATTCAATTTCGAAAGAAACGCAGGCCGTTCGGTCCAACTTCGTCTTGATGAGAAAAACCCGCAGGCCGGAACGACAAGCTGAAAGGGCAAAAGTCGGCCTGCTGCCGGCCGTAGCGTTCGCGATAATCGCCTTCAAGCAGCAGGGCAAAGAAGGGAAGCTCGTGGGAATGCGCGGGCAGCTTGCGTCCGCAGCGATGGCGAAGATCGGTGAAGATCGCGTCGTAATGCTCCTGTCGTTCTTGGACGGCGCCGTAAAACTGACCGCCGCTTAGGGTTGTTGCCATAAGCTTCGCCTCAAAAGTTGCATTTCTTCAAGACCGGCCAATCTTCCTCGATTAGACTTTCGAAATGTAATTGCGTTAGCCCATAAGCGGGGAGGAAATCAATGCGCACCTTGGTGTTGCTTCTTGTATTGCTGCAGAACTATAGTTCGGCTCCGGGGCCAGCCCAGAATGCGAAAGGCGGCTCGCCTGAGCCGACACCCACCTATACGGCGGATGGCAAGCTGGTGTTCCCGGCGAAATATCGCGAGTGGATCTATCTGACTTCGGGTGTGGACATGAGCTACAGCCCGAACGCCATGGCCATGGGTCACTCGATGTTTGACAATGTTTTTGTTAACCCCGAGGCCTACCGCTCGTTCCTCGAAACTGGTACCTGGCCTGACAAAACCATGCTGGTGCTGGAAGTTCGTGTCGCTGGAACCAACGCCTCGATCAACAAGAGCGGTCATTTTCAAACCAGCGATTTGATGGGCCGCGAAGTCCACGTGAAGGACGACGCGCGCTTCCCGGGGAAGTGGGCATTCTTCGGCTTTGACGACTCCGACACCGCAAAAATGGTGCCCAAAGAAGCCGCTTGCTATTCGTGCCACGAGCAGCACGCTGCGGTAGATACGACTTTCGTGCAGTTTTATCCCACCCTGCTGGAGATCGCCAAGCAGAAGGGCACGCTGAGCGCGGCCTATGTGAAGGAAGAAGCGGCGGCTTCACAGGTCAAAGGGGACAAGAAATAAGGGTCATTTCAGAAGGCATGGGGATGATTGCCCCGCTGTCCCGCGGTCCTGATGCTTCGCCGTGGTAGTACTCGCGGTAGTGCGATTGCAGGCGTGCGCAGCACTACGAGCGTGGCAGGGCTAGAGCGATGAAATACGTTGTCGTCTATGAAAAATCTCCGACCGGATGGGGTACTTATGTCCCCGATCTGCCGGGCGTGATTACTACGGGCCGAACTAAGGAAGAAACCCAGCAACTGATCCGGGAAGCCATCGAGTTCCATTTGGAAGGGCTTCGCGAGGACAAACTGCCCGTACCTGAGCCTACTGCCTCGGCTGAGGTTGTCACGGTCGGTTAGCCGGAACATGCGTGCTGGTCTGGCCTCGGACGCAAACCCGTTTTACTCCAAGGCGTAAAATAGGGCTAATGCGCCGTGTTTACTTCGATAACAACGCCACCACCCCGGTGCTGCCCGAGGTCTTCGAGGCCATGCGGCCTTACTTCACGGAGCACTTCGGCAATGCGTCTTCGATCCATCACCACGGCCAGGAAACGCGAGCCGCGGTGGAGCGGGCGCGTGAATCGGTGGCCGCGCTTCTCGGATGCCGGGCCTCGGAGATCGTCTTTACCAGCGGCGGCACGGAGGGCGACAACCTCGCCATTTTCGGCTTGGCAAGGGCCGGAGACCACGTTATCAGTTCGACCATCGAGCACCACGCGGTTCTGAACTCGTGCAAGCGCCTGGAATCGACGGGATGCGAAGTCACTCGAGTCCCCGTGGACGGCCGCGGATTGGTTGATCCCGACGATGTCCGCCGCGCCCTTGGCCCGAATACCCGGCTGATCTCGATCATGATGGCGAACAACGAAACCGGCGTTCTGCAGCCGGTCGAGGAAATCGGAAAGATCGCTGCGGAAGCCGAGGTGTACTTCCACACCGACGCTGTGCAGGCTGCGGGGAAGGTGCCGATCGACGTAAATCGCATTGCCTGTGATCTGCTGTCGATCTCCGGCCACAAAATGCACGCGCCGCAAGGAGTCGGTGCGCTGTACGTGCGCAAGGGAACGATTCTGCAGCCCATGGCCTACGGCGGAAGCCACGAGCGCTCGCGGCGCGCCGGCACAGAGAACGTTCCCGGAATCATCGCTCTGGGCAAGGCAGCGGAGTTGGCAAAAGCAGCGCTCGATTGTGGCGATCTCGCGCAGATGGCCGTGATGCGCGATCGTATCGAACAGCAAATTCTGGCGGAAGTCGAAGCCACCGGCGTCAACGGCGACGACGCTCCGCGTGTTCCGAACACGACCAACATCTACTTTGACTACATCGAAGGTGAAGCGCTGGTGATCGCGCTCGACCTCAAAGGGTTGGCGGTTTCCACCGGCGCCGCTTGCTCGTCAGGAGCGATAGCGCCCTCGCACGTGCTGACCGCGATGGGCCTGCCTCCGGAACGCGCCCGCGCCAGCCTGCGCTTCAGCCTCGGCAAGCAGAACACGGCGGATGAGGTCAAATTCGCGCTGAGCCTCATTCCGTCAGCCGTGGCCCACCTTAGGCAACTTAGCCCCGTGTATCACACTGCCCAGTCCAGATAAGGGTATTACGATTTGAGCAATAGGGATCAGAACCGCGAGTTTCGTGCTGCAGTACGCGAAATTGAGCGAATTCTCTCCCGGCAACTTACCAACAATGAGTGGGATCGATTGCACAGAGAGATAACCGGAATGGGATTCAGCTTCGGTACAATAGTTCAAGTGGGTCTAGCCATGTTTGGCTGAACAACAATGAAAGCTGAAGCAACTGATATTCGCCAATATTTTGGATCCGTGCTTCATACTCGGCCGTGGAAGGCGAGGCTTGGAGTGGGTAGTTTTCTGACTTTTGAATTCGGGCGTCGGATTAAGGACCACGGCCACGTGCGTGGAGAGTGGCATCTTTGGATCTATCAGTCCAATTGGGTGCTACTCCATGGCAATCGAAGGCTGTCGGATTCTGATTCGGATCGTCGCGTAATCTCGGCTTCGATTCGACGTCTTGAGGACACTACCCTGAGCGACGTCCACCTTGAGCCGAAACAATCGAAGACGACCTTTGCCTTCGACGATTTCCACTTGGTAGTCTCACCTGCTGATTATTTGGACGATGCCGACAAACGAGACCACTATTGGTTGCTCTTCATGCCTCAAAACGAAGTGCTAACCGTTGGCCCCGGTGGCATCCAGGTGGAACCGTCCGAGACTCCCCATTATGTCTGATAGTTGCACCATCGCCGTTGCCATGTCCGGTGGAGTTGATTCTTCCACCGTTGCGGCCATGCTGCGCGCTGAGGGGTATCAGGTCATCGGATTGACCATGCAGCTCTGGAACCAGCGCCGCCTGGCTGGGCATCCTGGAATGCCCGAGGCCGTACAGGGCCGCTGTTGTTCTTTGGATGACGTTTACGACGCGCGCCGCGTCGCCGAAACACTTGGCATTCCGTACTACGTCGTTAATCACGAAGATCGCTTCGAGCGCGACGTGGTGCGGCCTTTTGTCGAAGAATATCTTTCCGGGCGCACGCCCATTCCGTGCAGTCTTTGCAACAATCATCTGAAGTTTGACCAATTGCTGATTGTCGCCCAGCAGATTGGCGCTGACGCGTTGGCCACCGGCCACTATGCACGCGTCGAATTCGATGAGCGACGCGGCCGCTGGCTGCTCAAGCGCGCGGCTGATCTATCAAAGGACCAGACGTACTTCCTTTTCGGCCTGACGCAAGAACAGCTCAGCCGTACACGGTTTCCTTTAGGTGAAATGACCAAGCCGCAGGTCCGCGAGTTGGCGCGACAGTATGGTTTGGCTCTCGCAGAGAAGCCCGATTCGCAGGAGATCTGCTTCGTTCCCGGTGGCGATTACAAGACCTTCCTCGATGCCTACCTCGCGGAACAAGGCGGATCTCTGCCCGACACGGCGGGCGAGCTGGTAACCACCGGCGGGGAAGTCGTCGGCGAGCACGGCGGCATTCACAACTTCACCGTTGGACAGCGCAAAGGCCTCGGCGTCGCTACGGGTTCGCCGCTCTATGTGATCCAGATCAACGGCGACACTCGCCAAGTCGTGGTTGGGAACCAGGAAGAACTCTATTCGCGAACTCTACGCGCACGCCGCGTGAATCTCATTTCGGTGGACGATCTGCGCGAACCGATGCGAGTCGTGGTAAAGATTCGCCACAAGCATGCAGGAGCTGCCGCGACCATCGAAAAGTCAGACGCCGACGAGCTACTGGTCACATTCGATGAGCCGCAGCGCGCCATCACTCCCGGCCAGGCCGCCGTGTTTTATGACGGCGACGTCGTCGTCGGTGGCGGCTGGATCGCTTAGCGTCAATCTTAGCCTGTTTCAAAATTCCCTGTAACCCGGATAACCTTTAACCTGCGATCCGCGTCACCATAACTTGTAGGAAGGTACAAACCATGAATCGCACTCTCATTCTTGGACTAGGCTTGGCCTTGGCCGCGCAGATTTCTCTTGCTCAATCGGCTCAGCCCCAGGACAGCGGCGCACCACAAAACGCACAACCGGCCACTGAAGCCCGTTTCGCTCCGGGCACAGCCTTGCGCGTCGAGCTGGTCAAGACGATCGACGCCAAGAAAGCAAAGCCTGGTGATCCGGTCGTAGTGAAGACTTTGGACGAGCTTCTGGCCGGGACGCAAGTCGTGGCTCCGCGAGGCGCCAAGATTTTGGGTCACGTCGTTGCGGCGACGCCGCACAAAGGCGATACTCCTTCCACCCTTGAGATTGCTTTCGACAAAATCTCCCTCTCGCCGGAAAATGAAGTGCCGATCAAGGCTGTCATCCAGGCACTCGCTGAACCGGAAATGCCAACCGCCGCTGACTACGCATCCGGAAACGGACCGGCAGGCGGAAACCCGGGAAATTCAAATCCAATGGGACGTTCGGCAGGCGGTTATCCTCCGATGAACTCGCCGGCAGGCCCTGCTCCAAATCCCGCCAGCGTGGGAAATCCTGGCGGACCGCAAGGTGGTGGCCCGGCCGCTGCGAACAAACCGCTGCCCCTGGACGCCCAAGGCGTGATTGGAATGTCGGGAGTAACTTTAAGTGCAGGAGCCCAAGCAGATTCCGTGCTGACTTCCCAGAAGCACAACGTGAAGCTGGAGAGCGACACCCAGATGATCCTGCGCACCCAGTAGTTCATCTTGACGCACCCACGATGGCGTCATCCCGAGACCCGCGCTCTTTCCAGCGGGGCGAGGGATCTGGCGTGTTGCGCCCGCGAGCCTACGGCTGGTCAACGCTCCACACGAGATCCCTCACTCGGCTGAAATGCGCCGAGTTTCGGGATGACCCCGTCAGATTTGCCAGGAATGAGTCAAGTAAGTTCTCGCCCAAAAAAGGCAGCGCGGAGGGCGCTGCCTTCAACCTTTTATCTGAAGCCTAGCTAGATAAACATTTCGTCCTGCTGCACGCCTACGCTTTCACGCGAGCGGCGCTTGCGCGAGAAGAGAAACTCCAGCGCCACCGTAATGCCCTGCATCAGGCCGGACACCTTGCGCACCGGCGAAATGACGGTCTCATGCACCAGGTCGGTGGTGGCTTCAACCCGGTCGAGAGTTCGTCCCACCAGTTCGTCGGCGCGAATCACTTGCAGTCGCGTGCGGTCGATCACATCGTTGATGGTCGCGTCCACCCGCTCCAGTTGCGTGCGAATCATCGCGGTGGAGTCGCTGACGTTGGTCACCGCGGTCTCGATTTTCGGCCGCAGTTCGTTCAGCATCGAGTGTGCCGTCTCGACCATGGGCAGCACCTTGGCCCTCACGTCACCGGTCAGGGCCTCAATGCGCGCGTCGGTCTTGCGCACCGCCAGGTACATGGAAACGAGGATTCCCGCCTGGATCACGACCGCAGCAGCCGTCACCGCCACGAAGATTGTGATGTTGTCCATAGAGTCGCTCCGCCAGCATTAGGTGCCGGTTGCGGCAGATACGGCGACTTACTGATTCTGCGGCCCGCCCTCGGGCCGTGTGGCTTCGGTATAGGCTTGCCGTCCGGCTTCGTACGCGGAACGGAACTGTTCTTTCTGCTGATTAATCGCTTCGCGGCCACGGTCCGCCCAGCCCTGCGCCTGCTCACGCGCCTGACGAGCGCGCTCCCGCATGAACTCGCGGCCCTCTTCCGCCTTGGACAGCAAGGCCTCACGGGTTTCGCTGCCGGCCCGCGGGGCATAGAGAATGCCGGCGATCGCGCCAAAACCTAGCCCAGCCAGGAACCACAGGAAACTGTTGCCGCCGTCTTTGTCTGACATATAATTGGAACCTCCAAACTCTCCGTTTACCTAATCGGATGGTAGCACCCGCTATGGGGAATTACAATTCAGGGCAAATTCGGTTGTCATCCTGGGCGAGCGTTGGGTACCCCATCCTTTCGCGCTTTTTGCGAAAGGATGGGATCTCGCGCAGTTATCTCATCGCGTAATTCTGCGAGCCCCTTATGTCTGACCGGAAATACCGACAGCACGGTTATCAGGATAGCGGCGAAGAGCGGCAAAAGCCGGCGGGCGAAAGGCCGGTCAAGAAAGATACGTTTGGCCCGCGCCCAGTGAACATGCCGGGCACGCACGCGGTCTCGCGCTGCGCGCAGTGCGGAACGCTCTTGCCAACGGGAATCGATCCCACGGCCAAGTGCCCGAAATGCGGCTTCGAATTGCACTCCTGCCGCCAGTGCACCTACTTCGATACTTCCAGCCGCTTCGAATGCAGCCAGCCCATTCCGGAGCGCATCCCGCGCAAGGACGAGCGCAATGAATGTACGTTCTACTCCATGCGGGTGAGGGTGGAAAAAGAGACTTCCACACCGCCTGCGGCCCGACCGGAAGACGCCCGCAAAGCGTTCGAGAATCTGTTCAAGAAATAGCCTAGGATCATTCGTACCTTGTCATGTTGAGGGAAGCCTGTGCTTTCACGCAGTGAAGCACAGCGAGCCGAAACGTCCGTACCCTAAGTGAGTGCTGAAGGTAGGGATTCTTCGACTGCGCAGCCGATTCGCAAGCGAATCAGCCGGCTCCGCTCAGAATGACCGACTGGCGTGGTGCCCGCGCCACACACAGGCACTGCTTACGGTTTCTGCGTCGGCCGCAGCAGAATCTCACTCACAAACGACTGCGGCGCTTGTGTCACCAGCATGGCCACGGCATGGGCAACGTCATCAGGCTGGAGCATCTTGGATTTATCTTTTCCGGCGTGCGGGCTTAAATCCGTGTTCACTGATCCGGGACAAATGACGGACACGCGAATGTTGTAGCCACGCAGCTCCTCGGCGACAGAATAGCTGAGCCCGTTCAGTCCCCACTTCGACGCGGCATAAGCGGCGCCGTTGGGCAGCGGGTTTTTGCCCGCGAGGGAAGAGATGTTGATGATGTGCCCGCTGCGGGCGCGGATCATCATGGGAGCAAAAGCGCGAATCGAGTAGTAAACGCCGCGTAAATTCGTGTTCAACACCTGCTCCCAGGATTCCGGCGGCATCTGATGCAGCGGCCCGCCGAAGCCGTCAACGCCGGCGTTATTCACCAGCACGTCCACTTTGCCAAACTCACGCTCCACCCGCTGGGCAAGCGCTTCCAGGGAGCCCAAATCCGTCACATCGCCAACGGCGATTTCAGCCCGTCCTCCGGCTTGAGCGATGGCTCCGGCGGTCGATTTCAGGCTTTCGCGAGTGCGTCCGCAAAGCACCGCTACAGCTCCCATGCCGGCCAGTTTCCGCCCGATGGCTGCCCCAATCCCGCGCCCAGCGCCCGTCACTACGGCGACCTGCCCTCTTAAGATCGAATCACTACCCGCCATAAGGCCCGCCTTTCACGTCTGAAGTAGCAAACCACTCCAATCGCCCGAGTTTGCATCTTAAACAACTGGGGCAAAGTACGCTTGCGTTTCCTTGCAGGACATACTTATAATCCGGCTCACCGGAATACCGATAGCTGGTTTACAAAGGGGCTGCAAGGTTTCCGGGCCTGTTGCACGGGCGCAGTAGCCCGTGTTCCGAACCAATCCTGGGGAAGCTGAGCTTGGGTATTGCCCCGGGAGGCTGTGGTCGTTGTCCTGAGATTGTGATTTCCCAAAATCCAAGGAGCCACTTGAAATGAAGACCAGCATAGCGGTGATGGTGCTTACGTTTGCAGGGATCGCTACGGGGCAGCAATCCACCACCCCACCGCAGACCCAACCGGCGGCGCAGCAGCCGACCGCTGCTCCGGCACCACAGCCTGCTGCAGCTCCGGCGCAGCCGCCACAACAGAAACAGATCAAGGATCCAGCCGAGTACAACGCGTACGTCGGAGCCATCCAGCAACAGGATCCGGGGGCCAAGATCAGCGGTCTGGAAGCCTTCCTGGCACAGTATCCCAACAGCGTGATGAAAGAGGACGCGCTCGAAGTGCTGATGGCGGCCTACCAGCAAACCGGCAACCAGGCGAAAGTGATGGATACCGCAAACCGCTTGCTGACGACCAATCCCAACAACGTGCGCGCCCTGGTGCTGCTGGCGTACAACGAGCGCGCTGCCCAGAAATGGGCGGATGCCAAGGACCACGCCATCCGCGGCTTGCAGGCCTTGCCGAATATGACCAAGCCGGACAATGTGTCGGATGCCGACTTCGAGAAGCAGAAGGCGCAGCTCGCCACCCTGCTCAACAGCGTAGCCGGATTCTCCGCTCTTCAACTGAAAGACAATGCCACCGCGGAAAAATATCTGCGCGCGGCAGTTGAGGGAGACCCGAACAACGTCGAGAACGTCTATCCCTACGCTCTGGCCTGCCTGACGGCGACGCCGGAGGATGACGTAAACGGACTGTTCTTCATCACCCGTGCGGCGAATTTAGTCAAAGATCCCGCAGGCAAGGCGCAGATTACAAAATTCGGCCACAGCAAGTACGTCAAGTATCACGGGTCCGAAGAGGGCTGGAACGATCTGCTGGCGATGACGGCGACCACACCCCTTCCGCCCGCTGGCTTTACCGTCAAGCAGTACGTTCCTCCCACTCCCGCCGAGCAGGCGCATGATCTGGTCAAGGACAAGGCTGCGGCTGACATCAAGAAGCTGAGCTTCGCCGAATGGCAATTAGTGCTTTCTGCGGGTTCTCAGGAAGATCAGGACAAGGTCTGGATCGTCATCAAAGGTGTGCCGATGCAGATGGAAGCCACGGTCATTTCGGCAACCGACACGGTTCTGCAGATCGCCGCCAGCCAGGATGACATCGACGCGAAACGGGCCGATATTTCGCTCACCATGACGGGGACAATTCCCGCCAAGCTGATGCCCAAGGAAGGCGGCACCCTCGACTTCGAAGGGACCCCGGTTTCCTACACTCCAAGCCCCTTTTTAATGACGATGGATAAAGGTGCGTTGCTGACCAAAGCAGCTCCCAAGAAGCCGGCCCCCCACAAACGGCCTAGCCAGTCGCAATAGTCTGAAGGAAGATTCGAGATTAAGGGCAGCGCCAAAAGCGCTGCCCTTAGTTTTTGGCGGTGGCAGCCTGGTCTGGACGTCCGCCCTAGCGGATCACTTTCTTTTCGTAAACTACAGGCCGCGCGCTGCGTGGAGGACGTTTGACTCCGACGCGCAACTGCCGCACATCGATTTTCAATTCGGAAATGGTCCGGCTCAGGGTGTTGCGATGCATCCCCAGTTCGCGGGCGGCGCGGCATTGATTGCCTTTGTTCTCCTCCAGCACGGTCAGGATGAACCGCTTCTTGAATTCGCGCACCGCCTCGGAATAAAGAATATTGCTCTTGTACATCTGCATGACGAGCGCTTCGAGCTGATCTCTCACGGCATCTCTCTTTCTTGAAGAGTCGCCACTCTCCGCTCTTCGCTGCTCCCAATCTTGTGCTGATCGCTACCGCCAGGGCTGCTTAGTGATGCTCATGGCGCAGCAGATCGAGCCCCTGATAAAAGCGCGCCCGCAACTCCGACGGCGCCACCCACACGGCGGCGCGTCCTACAACCAGAAAGTAGGGCGCGAACTCCGAACCCTCAAGCCACTTCGACGTGGGCGTGAAAGCCGCCATGCTGGTGAGCACAATTGCCACTAGCAGACACCCACGCACCAGGCCCAGCGCACCACCAAACACACGATCAATCCCGCTGAGTCCCGCCTCTTTCATGATCCAATGGGCAATCCGTCCGGCAATCCCTGCCAGAAGCATGACGCCCACAAAGATCACGAGAAAAGCAGCGATTTCGACCAGCCAGCGCGATGAATACTGCGCGAAGTGCTCCGCCAGCCGGTGATAGTTCCACGCAGCCAGCAAATAACCAAACACCAGGCCAGCCAGGCCGAACGCCTCTTGAAAGAAGCCTGCGCTGATCGCCTGAACCATCGAGAGCAGTATCACTGCCAGGATGATCCAGTCAGCGCCGGTCACTGCACTCTCCTGCAGACTGCTGATTTGCTACACATCCAGCTCCCGTCCCGTGAGCCGGTGGTATGCCTCCAGGTATTTTTCGCTGGTTCGGCGAGCCACGTCGGGGGGGAGGGCCGGCGCGGGCGGCTGCTTGTTCCAGCGAATCTGTTCCAGATAATCACGCACATACTGCTTGTCGTACGAATCTTGCGCCCGGCCCGGCTGGTACTTGTCCGCCGGCCAGAACCGGGAAGAGTCGGGAGTCAATACTTCATCCGCCAGAGTGATTCCTTGCGGAGTTCGCCCGAACTCGAACTTGGTGTCAGCTATGATGATGCCTCGTTCGCGCGCGTAGTCTGCGGCGTTGCTGTAAATCTTCAAAGTCAAATCCCGTAACTGGGCGCTCAGTTCAGGGCCCAGCAGCTTCACGACCTCTTCAAAAGAAATGTTTTCGTCGTGCCCGGTCACGGCCTTGGTCGCGGGCGTGAAAATAGGCTGCGGCAGTTTATCAGATTCCCGCAAGCCAGGGGGCAACTCGATCCCGCACACTCGGCCCGTGGCTTTGTACTCTTTCCAAGCCGACCCCGAGATATAGCCGCGCGCCACGCATTCGACCGGCACCATGTCGGCTCGCTTGACCAGCATGGAGCGCCCCGTCAGTTGGTCGGCATAGTTTCGCAGAGTCGCCGGATACTGATTGACGTCCGCCGTGGCCACGTGGTTGGGAACGACGTCACGCAAAAAATCAAACCAGAACAGAGAAATTTGCGTCAGCACCCGCCCCTTGTGCGGGATGCCCGTAGCCAGCACATAATCGAACGCCGAGATGCGATCGGTAGCCACGAAAAGAAGGTGATCGTTATCGAGTTCATAAACATCTCGGACTTTTCCTTGAGCGTGCAGTTTGAGTTCGGGGATGTCGGTACGAAGTAAGACGGGATCCATCAGTTGTGGTGTCATGAAATTAATTTTACCGGCGGAAACGTCGCGTATTGTAACTTGCCAGAAAAATTTGTCAACGGATTAAGTCACGCTCGACCGTGACGCTTTCGGATCATTCACCGGAAAAAAGTTGACAGGGAACCAGTCGCTCGAAACCGCCCGCCCAGCGCGGATTCTAGCGGCTTAGGTTTGTGGAAAAGCTGAGGACAGCAGAGGAAAAATGGGGCGGGTCAATTGTCGTACGCCGCCTACGCTATCGCCCCAAACCTCACCGACACCAGCTTGGAGACACCCGGCTCTTGCATGGTCACGCCGTACAACACAGGCGCGATGCTCATCGTCTTCTTGCTGTGGGTGATGAGCACGAACTGGGTCTGGACACTCATCTCACGCACCAACTCGGTGAAGCGTCCGATATTTGCCTCATCGAGCGGCGCATCCACTTCGTCCAGAATACAGAACGGACTCGGCTGATACTGGAATATGCCTACCAACAGGGCCAGCGCAGTCAGCGCTTTCTCGCCGCCAGAGAGCAACAGCACGTTCTGCAGCTTCTTTCCGGGCGGCGAAGCGACCACGTCAATGCCGCTTTCCGCGCTGTTCTCTTCGTCAGTCAGCCGCATAAACGCATGTCCGCCGCCGAAGAGCTTTTTGAAGGTACCCTGAAAGTTTTCGTTGATCTTGCCGAAAGCCTCTTCGAATTTTTGCCGGGAAAAGATATCAATCTCCCGGATCGTGGCCTTCGTGTTCTCGATGGACTCGACCAGGTCCTTGCGTTGCGTCTCGAGGAACGCATGACGTTCGGCGGTCTCTTTATATTCCTCGAGCGCCATCATGTTCACCGGGCCCATGTTGTCGAGGCGTGACCGCAGATCACGGTAAGCCTGATCTTCAGCAGCCAGCGACTCTCCTGTTACAACCACAATGGTGTTGTCCGCCATGAGTTCATGCCGCGGAACTCCAAGTTCGTTCAGGCAGGTCTCTGCCATGTATTGCGCGTCCGACTGCAACTTCGCCGCGGCTGCGGAAAGCTCGCCGCGCCGGTCCCGCGCCTGGTCCAGCAACTGGCGAGCGCCACGCAGTGCTTCCTCGATCTCGGTCCGCCGGGCGCGTACCTGGTCAGATTCAAACTCCAGGAGTCCTTCGCGGGCCTCGCTCGCATTGCGCTCGGCATCGAAATCTTCCAGCAGCACAGCCAGCTTCTCGTTTTCGGTTTCCCGTTGCAGCTTTTCTGCGCCTGCGGACTCAATTTGCTGGACGAGCGCATCCACCCGCTGATCGACGTCCGCCACCAGTCCCTCAATGCGTTCCAGGACTGCGGCTGCCGACCGATGCCGCTCTTCCAAGGTCGCTACTCTCGCCAGTTGCTGCGAAGCATTGTTGGCCTCCAGATCACGGCGCTGGCGCAATCCGGCCAGTTCGTCATTCGCCGTCGCGGCCAGGCGTTCCAGATCCTCACGCTTGCCTTGCAAGTCAGCCAGTTCCGTGCCCAGCGTGCTGATCGAAAGTTCCTGTTCCACCCGATCCGCCGCGAGCCGCTGCAATTCCTGGCGGCTGGTGTTTAGTCGTTCGTTCGCACGGCCCATCTCGGAGTCGAGTTGCTGCAGCATGTGGTCCGAGGTCATCGCCTGCTTTTCAGCTTCGCGTTTCTCAGCCTCCAGCCGGTCCAGCAGGGAAGTGAGGTCCTTAATTTCGCGTCCCAGAGCAAACGCACGCAGTTCTTCATTGCGCAAGGCGGATTCCAGCTCACCCGACTGCCGCAGCACCTCGCGCAACTCGCGCTTCATGGAAAGCGGACCTTCCGCGCGCTGCCTGCCGCCAGTGACGGTCACATTGTGGAAGCACTCGCCCGAGTGCGAGAGGAAAAATGCGTCCGGATTCTCGAGCGCAAGTTCGCGGGCAAATGCGGGATCGGGAACGATGTACCCGTCACGCAATTTCGGCAGAATGACTTCGAGCGACCTGCCGAAGCCGTTGAGCACCCGAATGGCGTGTTTCAGCGGGACCACCGAGTGACCAGGCGTCGCTGCCCGCGCGGCTTCATCGACCGCGAACGAGAACTTGGCCTGGGAATCGTCAGGATGCACCAGGAACGTGGCGCGCCCATCCACATCAGTTCGCAACAGGCGCAGACCTTCGTCCGCTGCATCCCAGGATTTGACCACGATGTAGTTCAATTCATCACGCAGAAAATCTTCGACCATGCCCTCGTACTGTGGTTCGACCTCAAGAAAATCCGCCAGTACTCCGGCCGGGGCCAGACCGCCGCTCAGGCTGCCTGACTGAAACAACCTTCGTACCGATTCAGTCGAATAGCCATGCTCAGCGATCACAGACTCCAGCGAAGCTCTCTTGCCGATCGCCCCCGCGTACTCCGCACGCAAGCTGTCCAGGCGGCTCTTGGCCTCAGTTTCGTGGCGGCGCTTCCACTCAATCAGCTCACGGTTTTCTGAAATCTCATTGCTCAACCCCATGACTCTCTGCGAGACAGTTTCAAATTCCAGCGCAATCTGGCCACGTTGGCCGCCGAAGGCTTCGACCTGCGCGCTCGCCGCGGTCATCTCCGCCGCCAGCCGCTGCGCCTCGCGGTCCAGTCCCGCCAGCCGCTCTTCCGCCCCCGTAAGCTGGTTCTTCAGGCCAGCAGCGGAAGCCAAAGCCTGCAGAATGGCGGTTCGCGAGGCCTCCTGCTGCTGCTCCAATTGCGCTAACGCCTGGGTTGCAGCAGCCGATTCCTTCTGTGCTGCCGCCAGTTCCTGCTGCGCCGCCGCGACGTCGGCCGCGGCGGAGTCCAGTATCTGGCGGTTGGCGTCGCGTTCGGCCTCCAGCGCCGTCAGCCGTCCGCGGGTTTGCGCCAGCTCAGCGTCCTGCGCTGCTGCGCGCGCCACCAGGTCGGCGCAACGCTCTTCATTGTGTTGGCGTTGGGCCTGCGCGCGGTCTGCTTCAAGCTTGATCTGGCTCAGGCGTTCGCGGTTCTCCCGGATTTCCGCCTCAATCGCGTATCCGCGCTGCGTGCGCTCGGCCTGCTCGGATTCGAGTTGCTGCACAGCATCGGCCTGCAGCCGCATTTCTTCCGTGATGGAATTCATGTGCGCGTCGAGTGCGGTGCTCTCGCTTTCCAATTGCGCGAACTTGCTGGCCAGTACCAGCCGCAGCTTGGCGCGCATCTCCTCCCGCAGCTTGGCATAGCGCTCAGCTTTTGAGGCCTGGCGTTTGAGGGAATTCATCTGCCGCGTAACTTCTTCGAAAATGTCATTCACGCGGGCTAGATTCTGCTGCGCATCCTCCAGTCGCGCCTCCGCCAGCCGTTTCTTGGTCTTGAATTTCGTGATCCCAGCCGCTTCTTCGATAATGGCGCGCCTGTCTGTGGGACGGCTGCTGAGAATTTGACCAATGCGTCCCTGCTCAATCAGCGCATAAGACTCCGGCCCCAGGCCCGTGCCCATGAACAATTCCTGAATGTCGCGCAGGCGGCACAGTTTGCCATTCAGGAGATATTCGCTGTCGCCCGAGCGGAACAGCCGGCGAGTCACGACAATTTCTCCGCTATGGAACTGCTGCTGAAATTTCCGCCGCCGAATCTTCAGCACGACAGCCCCCGGCGCCGTAGCCTGCCGCTGCGGCGGATTTGGATTCACGAACACGGCAAACCGCGGCTCGTCGTCGGGGTCGAACTTCGATAGCGTTTCAGTCTGCGGATGCGGCGATTCACTCTCTTCAACTTTTCCCGGCTGCGCTTCTTCTGTGAGCTGCTCGACTTCCTCCGCCGCCTTGGCCCTCAGCAAAGCTTCATCCCAGTCGTCGGCGGGCATCTCGTCCTGAATCTCGATCTCCGTGGCGTTGTTGACGTCCGGCCCGTCGTACATTTCGGGATCGATCAGAGTGAGCGACACTTCGGCCATGCCGGTCGGCATGCGATCGCGAGTGCCGGCAAAGATGACATCTTCCATGCGCGATCCACGCAGCGTCTTGGCCGACTGCTCGCCCAGGACCCACGAGATGGCATCGGCGATGTTCGACTTGCCACAGCCGTTGGGGCCGATGATGGCCGCGATGCCGTCTCCGTGAAACTTGAGCTCGGTGCGGTCACAGAAAGACTTGAAGCCGAGAATCTGCAGCTTTTTCAGTTTGAGCAACGTGTACTCCTTGGGACCATCCCGCAAACGACGTCATCCCGAAGCCCAGCGCACTTCAGCTGGGCGAGGGATCTGGCGCGCAGTGCTACATCAGCTGACCTGTTAATCAATCAGGTTCCCCTATCTTTGCTCCAATAAGATGCCTCTCACCTAGGCTGGACAGGGACACACAGATTGAAGCTAATGTAACGGTCAAATTGCAGCCGGGTCAAGTAAGAAAACACTATATATAGTGTCCCCTTTTGCACAGCTACGTCATTTTGCACACAAGATGCAACAAGATCGCTTGGCTTGAGTGGGGAATTAGAAGGACGGGAGAATCGCGAGAGCGGAACAAGACTAGCGCACGGGCGAATCGGAAGCAATGGGTATCTGATGAAGATGTCGTTCTGAGCGGAGTCAGCCGATTCGCTCCGCCGCGAATCGGCTGACGCAGTCGAAGAACCCCTACACTCTGCACGTCTCAGTTCGGCGGACGAGGGTCTTTGAACTCTGCCGCCCACTCCTTGCCTCAGCCTGGACGGGCGATGACGCCCGTCCTCCATCACCACTACGCGCCCAGCTTCTCGAAGAACAAACAGATCGACTCAATCCCGCGATAGAAGTTCGGAATGTGGAACTTCTCGTTGGGAGCGTGCAGATTATCGTCGGGCAGGCCGAAGCCCATCATCACCGATGGAATCTTCAGCACGTCCTGAAAATCCGTCACGATCGGAATCGAGCCGCCCGAGCGAATGAACACCGTATCTTTCTTGAAAATGTCGTGCATGGCTTGGGTCGCAGCTTCGATGTACTTGTTGTCCGTGCTCACCACGCATGCCGGGCCTTTGCTCTGCACAGTAATCTTCGTCTCAATGCCTTTGGGTGTCTGTTTCTTCACAAAGTTCATGTAGCGCTTCAAGATGTCGTCGGGATCCTGGTTCGGCACCAGCCGCATCGAGACCTTTGCCTTCGCCCGCGCCGGAATCACGGTCTTCGCTCCAGCCGCCGTGAAGCCGCCGGGCATGCCGTGAACTTCGAGCGTCGGTCGCGCCCAGGTGCGATACATCACGGAGTAACCCGGCTCGCCGGTCAGCACCTTCGATCCAACTTCGGTTTTGCGATACTTCTCCTCATTGAACGGAAGCCGCTTCCAGGCCTTCAGCTCATCGTTGGTCGGCTTCTTGACCTTGGCGTAGAAGCCGGGGATCAGAATCTTTCCCTTCGAATCTTTCAGCTTGCTGATGATCTCAATCAGCGCGAAGAACGGATTCGGCGCCGCGCCGCCATACACGCCCGAGTGCAGATCGGTCATCGCTCCCTTCGCCTCGATCTCCGTATAAACCAGCCCGCGCAGACCAACGCACAATGTCGGAAGATCGGGTGCGAACAGCTCGGTATCGCAGACCAACGCAAAGTCGGCTTTCAGCTTGGCTTTCTGCTTGCGGACGTATTCCGCGATCGACTCGCCGCCCACTTCCTCCTCACCTTCAAAAATGATCTTCACATTAATTGGCAGCTTGCCGCCGTGCGCCGTCATCAGCGATTCCAGTGCCTTGACTTCCATCCAGAGCTGGCCCTTGTCGTCGACCGCGCCGCGGGCATAAATGTTGCTGTTGCGCTCGGTGGGCTCAAACGGCGGAGTTTTCCACTCATCCAGCGGATCGGGAGGCTGTACATCGAAGTGCGCATACATCAGGACGGTCGGCTTGCCGTGCGCATGCAGCCAGTCGGCGTAGATCAGCGGATGGCCCTTGGTCGGAATGACCTCGACGTTTTCCATTCCGATGCGGCGCAGTTCGCTGGCCACGAAGTCGGCTGCCTTCTGCACGTCGGATTTGTGTTCTTCCAGGGTGCTGACGCTGGGGATACGAAGCAGATCTTTGAGTTCGTTTAAGAAGCGTTGCTGATTGGAACGGGCATAATCAATTGCCGGGGAAGCCATGGATGGTCCTCTTTCTCGCGAGATACTCGCTCACGCGGTTAGCTGGTAAGGATGAAACGTCTCAGTATACCTGAGCGGAGGGCGGGAGGGCGGTGCGGGAGCGGGACGATTCCCCAACCTCAACCACCCTGTCATCTTGAGCGAAGCAGTGGCTTTCCCTTGCGAAAGCCACTGTGCAGTCGAAAGATCCCTTGCCCCACATCTGCTGGCAGGAGCGTGTCAGGGAATCCTCTCACCGGTCAATGACGGAGTCGAGAAGGGGACTCCTCGACGGGCCCTTCTTAACGTGAGAGAAAAGGGGTCCTTCGACTCCGCCGCGCAATTCGCGAAGCGAATCGCGCCGCTGCGCTCGGGATGACAAACTAGATCTCGTCGAATCCCACGTTTCGAAAACCGCGAAACGTGGGGTACCCTGCAATGAGAACTGATATGATTTCGCGCCAGCGACGTCCATCCTCGTTTAAGGAGGGCGTAAATGAGGCCCCTGCTTTGCTGTGTACTGCTGATTTTGTGGTTGATGTTAGTTCAGGCGATGGCGCAGAGCCCGTTTGATGGTGTCTGGAAGGCTGAGCCAACCGAGTTCGACACTCCGAGGGCGCCTGAGGTCTATCTCCTGCAGAACGACACCTATCGTTGCCCCACCTGTGATCCCCCGCTCGATATCAGGGCGGATGGCCGAGACCAGAAGATCACAGGAGAGCCGTGCTACGACATTGTCAGCTTGCAGGTCGTCGACGATCGGACGACTTTGGAAACGGACAAGAGAAATGGGAAGGCGGTCGGGACTTCGAAGATGACCGTCTCATCCGACGGGAACTCCGCCACCATCGATTGGAAGGAGAGTTGTAACGTCAACGGTGATGTGGTGAGTGAGACATTTATCCTGAGTCGGGTAGCCCAGGGACCGCGTGGGTCGCATGCGGTTTCGGGTTCGTGGCAGATCGTGAAGCGTGTAAACATGTCGGAGAATGCGATGGTCGCGACTTTGAAGCTGGAAGCCGATACCTTCAGTTTCTCCGATCCCACGGGACAAGGTTACACCGCGAAGCTGGATGGAACGGAGACGCCTGTCAAGGGAGATCTCAGCGATACCATGGTTTCAGTAAAGCGGATTGGCGAGAACACGATCGAGGAGACTGATAAAAGCGGCGGGAAAGTGGTCGAGGTCATTCGCTTCACGCCCTCCGCTGACGGGAAAACGATGACTGTTTCCATGGAGGACAAAGTGAAAGGTGGTACTCGGCAGTTTGCCTGTCATAAACAGTAAGCTCGGTGCGCACCCGGCCAGAAGAAGTGATGAGCTCACGCGATTCGGCGCGAGCCCTCGAACAAACGCGCAGTGGCAGCTCCGAAGATAAAGCCGCCAACATGCGCCAGGTAGGCTACGCCCCCGGTCTGCACCTGTGCCACAGCGCCCGCGTCGAAGAGCTGAGTGAGAAACCAAAAACCAATTAAGAGCGCCGCCGGGATGAACCGGATTCGCGCGAACACGAAGATAAACAGAAGCGTGCGAATTTGATCACGAGGATAAGTCACTAGGAACGCGCCCATCACCGCGGCGATGGCTCCGCTGGCGCCGAGGTTGGGCACCGTGGAATGTGGGTCGGCCAGAACCTGGGCAAGCATGGCCACGAGCCCGCCCACCAGGTAGAAGACAAGATATCGGCCACGGCCCATGGCATCTTCGATCTCGGGGGCAAAGGCCCATAAGAAAACCATGTTGCCGATGATGTGTGACCAACTGCCGTGCATGAACATGGCAGTCAGAATCGTGATCCAGTGATGGCCGGAAACAATTTGCGCGGGCACCGCTGACCACTGCATCACGAATGCGTCGCCACGCACCAGTTCAAGCAGAAAAACAACGGCATTTACGACGATGATGAGCGCAGTAACTACGGGGACGCGTGCCGGGCGCCGCGTCGCGTCACCCAACGGGATCATGCCTCCCATGCCGTCTTCCTCCGTTAACCTCGGTCAACGTCCGGCTTCAGCGGGCACACCTACCCCGAGGCGGCGCATCTTTCCTTGCGTCGCTGAGCCGGTTCCCTGTTAAATGTTGCCCCGACCCACTAAGCCGCCAACTTCGACGCGATCGTGTCGGCTGCCTTGCGCACCGCCAACGACACCATCACCCGCGTAAGGCCGCTGAAGATCATGCTCACCCCGACCAGCGTGCCGATCGCCCAGGCCGAACTCGACGGCCATTGCGCGTAGATCATCAACCCCAATAACAGCGTGATGATCCCGTCCATCAAAACCCAGCCGGATGCATGGGCTGAGCGGATCTTGAAGAACAAAACAATGTTCAAGATGCCCTCTACCAGAAAGAGCGATGCCAGTAATAAAGTGAGCGACGCCACACCCAGCGCCGGATGCGCAATCAGGTAGATACCAAAGACAACATACGCGAGCCCTACCAGCAGTCTCCAGATCACACTGCCCGCTTCGCGGGTGTGAAAAGCGACCGTCAAGTGGACCACGCCTGCCAAAACGATGAGCCAGGCAATTACCGCGTTGACCGCGACGGCGGCAATCATCGGTGATCCCACCGCCACCATGCCCAGGATGATGAGCGAAACGCCCCACACGATGGACAAGGTCGAAGCTGAACGCACAATGCCGGACGGAGTTTGCTGCGCCATAGAGACCTCCTCAAGAGCGAGCGGAGTATCTTACGCGGGGAGTCTAACTCAAAGAGATGCAAGAGTGCTACTGCGTCACCGCGCAGGCCGGTAGATCAGCCCGATCACCAGTCCGGTGATCACCCACTCGAGAAAATAAGCGACGGCTTGTTGCATGGTCAGCTTTAGACCGATGTTCAGGTTGACGTAGTTATGCACCACGAAAGCGCCAAACGCGAAGACGCCAATGAGCGCACCGAATCTGGCTCCCTCCACCGCGCCGGAGCCTCCCTGGTACATGAGCGCGTACATCACAGCCAGCGCGAGAATGGCCAAAAGCATGGCCGCCATTCCGAATGGCATGGTGCTCTTGATCCCTTCCTGAGTCCGGTACACGGCGGGATATTTGAGGAATTCGTTCCTGAGCGACGGCACCAAAGTAAACGAGAGACCGCCGAAGACGAAATACGCCACAAATCCGCCAAGGGTTGCGAGAGCGACACGTGTAATGTTCACAGCGATCCTTTCCGAAACAAAACTTGACGCACCGTTCCCTGCAAAGAGTCCTGTAATGTACGAGTCGAGGTCTTGACAGTCAAGGAAAATGGTTAGCAGTAATATCAAATATTGCCAGCCAGGATCAATAAGGGCGTTCACGCATATCCCAGCCGCACCCGCCGCCCGATGTAGGCCGTTGCCAGCAAAGCTGCCGCTGCCAGAATGTAAGCCATGGAACTCGAGGACGCGGGCGTGGTTCCCATGAAGTCCCACCCCGCCGTGTGATGCAGCGGGCCGATGTACCACCAAACGGTGTAGAGCGCCTCGAACGCCTTGCTCCGGCCGCTCCAAACTCCCAGCGCCAGCGCCAGGCTGGGAATGAACAGGGCCCCGGCAATCCACCCGAGAAGCCCGTGCCAGTCGTCGCTCATCAACAGCCGAACGCCAGCGCCCGCTCCCGCTAGCGCGGCAACCAGCACACCCGCCATCCAGATTGCTGGCAATTGCCGCGGCAACGCACGCGGCGAGGAAAAGATCAGAGACTGCGTGGCATAGCGCGCCTCGCGTGCTCCCATCTGCGACCAGATCAAGATCGGCCAAAACCAGGCGGCAATGAGGCATCCCTCGCGCGCGTCGGCGGATGGGGAAACCAGCGTACCGATCAACAACCCCGCCGCGCCGGCGTACCACCACCAGCGCTGTCCCTTGAGCATGAGGCGAAGCTCGCAGAGAACCAGTTGCAGGAAGCGACTGTTCCGAGTTGCCGCCAGCGGCGTCAATTGCGCAGTCTGGACCGAGCGGGACCCGGTGCTTGGCCGTTGCGGCATCTCTCCATTGGCGGGAGCGATAACTAGCTCAGCTCTCTTCTTTTTCCTCCACAACTCGCTGGCCGGATCAAAGCGATGAAAGAACAGCGATGCCAGCAGCGCGATGCCAACGGCAACATACATCCACATCACGCGACTCAATACGATGGGAGCGGTCCAATCAAAACCGTTCCACAAAAACGTCCGCACCGCCCGCGTCCCACCGATCGTAAGGCTGAAGCTGTCTTTATTGTTTGGATCGATCTTCAGTAGCGCAGAGCGGGTACTGCGAAACAACAGCTGGATCCCGGTAGGCTCCGTGGCTCCGAGCTGGATGCTCCCCGCAAGACCAAGCGTCCAGACGAAGAAATAAACCACATTGCCCACACCGCCATTCAGCAGCGGCAGCATCTCGAACAGCACGGCAAGAGCCGCGGTGATTGCCATCGCCGGCAAAGCGATGAGCAAGAACGGAGCCCACAGCTTCCAGATCGAAACTTGCTTGATCTCAGCGTGGAGCAACTGCATGGCCACCGCTGCCAGCATCAGCACGATCACCATCGATGCCAGCACGGCAAAGTTGCTGACCATCTTGGCCACAGCGTAAAAGCTCTTGCGCATGGGTGTGGCCGCCAGAATTTGGCCGACTCGCGTCTCGGTGTCGCACTGCACTGAATTTTTGACCACATAGAATCCGACGAGCGAAAGGAACGTGGAGCAGCAGACGGCCATAACGGCGCCGATCCACGCTGAGTTGTACACTCCGCGATAGCCGTTCCCGATGACTACCCAGACTTTTTCCGTGGCCACGCCATAGCCGAGGTAGAGCGCTCCGGCCAGTGTGAGCAGAAAGCTGTAACGCCTGGCGCGCTCCAAAAAATCGGCCTGCACCATGCGATGCAGCACGTGCGCGCTATTCATGCGGCCGCCCCCGTCCGGTGGGTCGACAGGCAGTAGAGATAGGCATCTTCCAGGTTCGGCAGAGCAGGAACGGCGCGAGGCGGCGCGTCGGACGTTAGCACGCGCGCATGAACGCCGTCACTGCGCCGCGTTGTGCTACTGATCAGATACTTCTGCTTCGCGGCGATAAGCTCCGTGCTGGGAATGGTCCACTCCCAGACTCTGCCTTCGACCTGACGGAGCAACTCTTCAGGCGACGCGTGCGCGACCAGGGTGCCCTTGGAGATCAGCGCAATGTCGGTGGCCGTGGCTTCTACGTCCGAAACAATATGAGTGGAAAGAATCACGATCCTTTCGCCGGAGAGTTCCGAGAGCAGATTGCGAAAGCGGACCCGTTCTTCGGGATCAAGTCCGGCGGTCGGCTCGTCCACGATCAGCAACTGCGGGTCGTTCAATAAGGCCTGGGCAATTCCGACTCGCTGCTTCATCCCTCCGGAGTAGCCGCCCAGCGGGCGTGTGCGGACGTCGGTCAGGTTCACCAGGTCCAGTAGTTCATCAATGCGACGGCGCGCGCTGGCCGCATCCAGGCCCTTCACCGCGGCGAGATACTCCAGAAATTCAACCGCGTTGAGGTTCGGATAAACGCCGAAATCCTGCGGGAGATAACCGAGAACGGTGCGCAACGCATCCGGGTTGGTCGCCAGATCAGCGCCATTCCAAGTGACTCTTCCTTCGGTGGCGCGCGTGATGGTGGCGAGGATACTCATGAGGGTAGTTTTGCCGGCGCCGTTAGGGCCGAGCAGCCCGAGCACGCCAGGCCTCAATTCCAGGCTGAATCGCTGGAGCGCCCAGGTATTCGCTCCGTAGCGCTTGCTGACGTTATCGATGAGAAGCTGCAATCGTCCTCCGCATTCTTCAAGGCAGGAGAGTAAACGGATAACAGTGAACAAAAGTTCCAGAAACCTTAAGGCCGACACTACAGCGTTTGGAATCGTTCTGCAGAAAACGCTGAAATGTCATATGCCAGTTTTTCGCCGGTGATCAACTGCGCCATAACCTTTGCCGTGACTGGCGACAGCAGAATTCCATCGCGAAAATGGCCGGTGGCCACGAAGTATCGCCGCACGCCGGTCGCACCCAGGATCGGCAAATCATCAGGAGTACCGGGACGCAGGCCAGCCCAGTCCTCCAAAATGCGCGCGTGCTGCAGCGCGGGAATCAGGCGAATGGCTGCCTGGTGCAATCGGTGGATCGTATCGGGGTCGGTGCGCTTATCGTAGCCAGCTTCTTCGAGAGTCGATCCGATAAGAATTCGTCCGTCGGTGCGTGGAACAAGATAGACCTCTGGCGCCCGAATGACATGTTTGATCACATGGGGAGCGGCCACGCAGAGCATCTGTCCCTTCACCGGGCGGGTAGGGAACTGTATTGGGGCGAAATGCCCAGCCCATGCCCCGGCGCAATTCACGACGGCTGGGGCTGCATAAGTAGTCTTTGCGGTCGCAACGCCGGTGACTCGTCCATCGGAGAGCAGCACAGAAGTGACCGTGGATCCGGAAGAAATGTCCACGCCACGATGTTTGGCTGCTTTGCCTGACGCTGCGACCAGGGCGCGCGGATCGACACTACGTTCTTTCAAGAAGAATCCCGGTATGTTCGGATCGGCAAGGGCCGGCTCGAGTTCAGCCAGGGCAGCGGGAAGCGGATGACCTGGCGGATCGTTGGCATGCTCCGCCGAGAGAAATACGATTGTGCCCTGATCGCGCAGGTCAACATGAATGCCGGACTCGTCTTGCAATTCCTGAACGAACTCCGGATACATCCGCGCGCTGGCTGTGGCTAAGGTTTGCAATGCGGCCGGACTTTCGAGCATGCAATCCGCCAGCATGCCAGCTGCAGCCTGCGATGCTTCGCGGCCCGGCTCTCCCCGCTCCACCACCAGAACTTGAGCGCCACGCTTGCGCAACTCAATCGCGAGCGACAGGCCAACCATGCCGCCGCCGATGATGATGACGTCCCAGGTCTTCACTCAGGCATTGTAAAAGACCAAACCGACACGGCAGGGGATTTACACGCGAATTCTCGGGTGGGGAGGAATTCACCGCAAAACCCTGGCCGGATCCAGAGAGACTTGAACTTGAGGCGATTTGGCGGCGTGAGCGAGACGCGCAGCAGCGAGCGGGAGTCGCCAGCCGAAATCCTGAGCGAAGCGAAGGATCTCAGCCAAAACCTTGGCGGACCCGGAGAGACTTGAACTTGAGGCGATTTGGCGGCGTGAGCGAGACGCGCAGCAGCGAGCGGGAGTCGCCAGCCGAAATCCTGAGCGAAGCGAAGGATCTCAGCCAAAACCTTGGCGGACCC
>Ga0209517_10000237_pt1 | contig 98288 bp, 63 predicted proteins | sample PeaSoiMetSII2010_FD_187695 | JGI IMG/M metagenome (GOLD analysis project Ga0209517, IMG submission 187695) | Peat soil microbial communities from Weissenstadt, Germany - SII-2010 (SPAdes) (version 2) | ecosystem: Environmental > Terrestrial > Soil > Wetlands > Peat | place: Germany...
TTTTCGAAGACCGGGCCAAGGCCACCAGCAACTTCATGGGCGCCATTCCGCTATCAGCGGTGCTGGGATCACCGCTGGCGGGCTGGATTCTGGGCCGCGGCTGGCTGGGGTTCCCGGGATGGCGCTGGCTGTTTGTCGTCGAGGGAGCCCCGGCGATTCTGCTGGGAGTAGTTGCATTCTTCTTTCTGACCGATTGGCCAAGGGAAGCCGCATGGCTCACCGCCGAGCAGCGGAAATGGCTCGAGCAGAAACTTAAAGAGGAGACACCGCCTTGCACTGCCGCCATCACGGTGTGGCAGGCCATGCGATCGCCGACGATTGTGTGGATGGCTACACTCACCTTCCTCGCCTACATCGGCCAGTACACATTCGTCTTCTGGTTTCCCACCATGCTGAAGCGGCTGACGGGCTTCACCGATATGCGCGTTGGGATGGTGGGCGCTCTGCCGTTCCTGGCCGCTTTCGTAACTATGCAGGTCAATGGCTGGCACTCCGACAAGCAGGCGGAGCGACGGTGGCATGCTGCCATGCCGCTGTTCGTCGCCGGGATCGCCTATTTCTTCCTCTCCATTCCGGGCCACTCGGTTGTGTTCACCATTGGTTGGTTCACGGTCGCGGGCGTTCTCACAGCTTATCTCTCCACCTTCTGGGCGATCCCCACCGAAATCTTGAGCCAGGCAGAAGCAGCCACGGCGGTGGGACTCATCAACTCGGTCGGCAGCATAGCGGGATTTGCCGGGCCTTACCTCTTCGGCTACGTGTACACCCGCACCGGGGCGTCATTCTCTTTGGGGCTGAGGTTTGTGATGGCGGCGGCGCTCATCGCAGGGTTGATGATTCTACGAATTCCCAAAGCGGCGCCCAGGATCAGCGCAAGTCAATTTGTGAGACCTGCCCCGGTCAGCTCTTAGCAGGCTCGCCTGGTGGAGGGGAACACGCCCGCCGGACTGCCGACGGGACGTGACCTGCCCGAAGTTTTGCCCGCATGGTTGGCGAAAAATCGCTCATTGGCTAGCCTCCCCTGGTGCCCTGCCCCCGCAGCGTACAGGATCAGCTCCGGCACATACCGCACGACTGCTAGAATTCATGCAATGCCAAAACTTTCGGCTCACTCCCGCGCCCGCAAAATCAAACTTCTTCTTTTCGACGTTGATGGCGTCCTCACCGACGGCAAGCTCTTCATCTTCCCTGCCCCTCCAGGAACCGAACAGAGCGTTCTTGATCAAAGAGAAAAAGAACAGTCCGCCCGGCACGGCGGCCAGGGCGGATTTGGCTTTCATAGCCAGAGCATGATTGAAGCCAAAGGCTTCCATGCCCACGACGGCACCTCAATTTCCTTGGCCCGTCTCGCGGGCATCAAGACCGGGCTCATCACCAAGCGCATTTCCGAAACTGTCGCCCTCCGCGCGCGTGACCTGAAGCTCGAATACGTGCGTCAGGGCGTTGATGACAAGCGCACCTGCTTCGAGGAAATCGTGCGGCAAGCAGGACTCCAACTGGAAGAAGCCTGTTTCGTTGGCGACGACATTATTGATCTTCCCGCTATGCGCGCCGGGGGCCTGGCCATCGCTGTGAAGAACGCTCGCGCCGAAGTGAAGCGGGAGGCCCACTACATCACGCCCCACGCCGGCGGCGACGGCGCCCTGCGCGACGCCGTCGAATTCATCCTGAAGGCGCAAGGCAAGTGGAAGAAGATCGTGGAAGCTTACATCGGGGAGCGCAGCCCCACCGCAGCGGTGAAAAACAAGTGAAAACCGCAGAGGACGCAAAGGATGCGGAGAAAGAAATACCTAAGATCCTCGGCGTACTCAGCGTCCTCTGCGGTAATGGTTTGGTCTTGAGCTAAGAGCTAAAGGCTAAGAGCTAAAAGCAAACAAAAAACCCACCGGACGCTTGCTTGGGGCGTGCTCGGGTCAGCATCCGATGGGCTACCGTTTCTCCTTACTCACCCTGTTGTTTTCAGGAGTATGTACACGCATTAAACCTGAGAACCTCGGAAAGTTTCGTCTAATTTTGTAAAAGTTTGTAATTCTTGCGCCCTATAGCAGACGCCGCAAGTGGGAGGACTACGCCGCGCCCTATTCCGGCAGTGCCGGAACTTTGATCGCCACCAACTCCGCGAAGCGCTTGTCTTTGCGCAGTTCAGCGAATTCGGTGTCCTTATACACGTTCTTGAAGTCTTTGTACCCCTCTTCCATCGCTTTTCTCAGGTATTCCAGCGACCGGTCCGAGAAACCCATCTTGGCGTACAGCTTCGCGACCGTGTAGTCGTAGCGTGCCCGGTCCTCGGGGCTGGGCAGTTGCGCTTGCACCCCACCCCGTGAAGTGCGCTCGAATACGTCGGGATCGAGTTCCAAGGCGTGCTCGTAGGAGACCGCGGCCTGGTCGAATTCCCTTCTGGAAAACTGCGCCGCTCCCAGATTGCTGAAGAACGATGCCGACATGTCGTCCAGCGCGATCGCTCTGCGATACTCCTTGATGGCAGGGCCGTAATGCTTCTCCTCGTAATACACCACGCCCAGATTATTGTGGGCATCAGCCGACGCCTGGTTCGCCTTGATGGATCGTTCGAACGCCTTTTTCGCCTCGCGGTTGCGCTGCATCATCAACTCGGCAATGCCCATCTTGTTCAGCAGCCGGGCTGAGTTTGGCTCTTTGGCCAGCGCGGCGCGGTAGTAGTCGAGCGCGTCCAGATAAAGTTTCTGCGTCCGCAACTGGTCGCCGCGCGCCTCCAGATCGGCCACTGTGGCGTCCGGTGCGGGAGGGTCCACTGTCCGAATCGCTGGCGGCGTGACCTGAACCTGCTCTGAGTGGGAAGCCTGCCCCCATGACGCGGCGGGCAACGATAGGGAGCAAACCACGAGAAGAAATCCGGGAACCAGAAACACTCTCGGGCAGGACGACATAACCACCCCCAAGAACCACCGATTGACTTCATTTTGGCACAGTTTTGCGCGCCCGGTGAAGATTTCCCATCAGGTCTTAGGTGTCAGGCCCTAGGTGTTAGGTCTTTGGGCATTGGGGCCTTGTCTTATCCCGAGACCAAAGACCTAAGACCCAACACCTAAGACCTGACACCGCCTTCAATGCGGCCCGGTCTGACCGGCGTCTGCTGGTTTAGACTCCGGAGTCGTAGCCTTGTCATCCTTAAATATTCCCGCAATCTTGCCGAAGAAGCCCTTCTTCTTGTTGGCATCTTGCTGCTGAGAGGCATCCTGCCCGTTTGCCGGTTGGGCCGGCGCCGGCACTTTTTCCCCGCTGCCCAGCAAACGGGAGAAGAATCCCTTGATTCCCGCCTGCGAGTCGCACGTGTCCCGCGGCTCAGTGCCGGCTACAAAAGCCGTAACATAGTCGTCCGGGCAAGCCGGCGTAGCCAACCGGTTCGTGGCTTTGTCCAGTTCCACATCCACCACGCCCGACGGTTGCACGAACTCCCTCATGTCGGCATACTGCGGCAAATCCGCTGCTTTCTTCATGAACTCGGCCCAGATAGGCCCCGCGGTCATGGCGCCGGTCAGCCGCAGGTCGCTGTAATCGTCATAGCCGACCCATACGATGCACAGCAGATTCGAGGTGTATCCCGCAAACCAGCCATCGTGGGAACTGCCGGTTTTGCCGGCTGCGGGTGGCGTAAAGCCCCGCCCGCGCACCGCGGAAAACCCCAGCCCGTTGTTGATAACGCCTTCCATCATGTTGGTCATGACGTAGGCTACCCGCGGGTCGAGCACTGGACGCTGGTCGGTGCTGTAATTCGCCAGCACGTCTCCCTTGCTGTTGCGCACCGAGCGCACCAGAATCGGCGACAGCCGTACTCCATTGTTGGCGAAGGCCGTGTAGGCCGCCGCCATATCCACCGGCGAAGCGTCGTACGATCCCAGCGCCATGGCCGGCGTCGCCTTCACCGACGTGATGCCCGCCAACCGCGCCAGGTCTGCCACCTTGTCGTAGCCCACTTCTTCCGCCACCTTGACCGTCGCGTTGTTCAGCGACATCGCCAGCGCATACCGCAGCGTCACCTCGCCGTGGTACTCCTCTTTGTAGTTGCGCGGCTCGTAGATCTGGTCGCCGTAGGCGAAACTGGAAGGCGCGTCGGTCACGGTCGAGGCCGGTGTGAGCACCGCTTGCGAGCCGTCCAGAGCTGTGTTCACCGCTGTCGCGTACACAAAGGGCTTGAAAATCGATCCCGTCGGCCGCTTCGCCACCGCGTGATTCAACTGGCTCCAGCTGTAGTCGCGCCCTCCCACCAGCGCCAGCACCGCCCCGGTGTGCGGATCGAGCGCCACCAGCGCCACCTGCGCCTGGGGACCGGGTTCCACTTGCGTCTCGATTTTTTTCCCCACCTTCACCCGCTTGGTGCGCAACTTCTTCACTTGCTCATCCACCAGCTTGATGCCCATTTCCACCGACTGTGCCGCAGCCTTCTGCAGATCGGGATCCAGCGTGGTGTAAATGCGGTAGGACTGGTCGTTCAGGTCGCGCTCGTTGAACTTCCCGATTAGAGAGTCGCGCACCATGTCCACGAAATAAGGCGCATCGCTGGCTTCGACATTTGGCGGCGCCAACTTCAACGGTGTGGCTTTTGCCTTTTCCGCCTGCTCCCGCGCGATGGCGTGGGTCTCTACCATCGCATCCAGCACCAGGTTGCGGCGTTCCAGAGCACGCTCCGGATGGCGATAGGGAGAAAGCCAACTGGGGCCCTGGATGATTCCTGCCAGCAGGGCAGCTTCGGGAAGCGTGATGTCCTTCAAATCTTTGTTGAAGTAGGCTTGCGACGCCTCGGCGAATCCGCTGATCCCGAATGACCCGCGCTGTCCCAGGTTCACCCAGTTCGCATAGAACTCGAAGATTTGCTGCTTAGTGAACTTCTGCTCCAGTTCCTCGGCAATCAGCATCTCCGTCAGCTTGCGCTTGATTGTTTTCTCCGGAGTCAGAAAAAATCCCCGCGAGAGTTGCATGGTGATGGTCGATCCGCCCTGCTCATAGCGGGTGTGGCTGATTCCTGCTCGCCGCGCGAGGTCCGCCCAGAGCGCTCCAAACATGCGGACAAAATTCACCCCGCTGTGCTCGAAAAAGCGCCGGTCCTCGATGGCCAGCACCGCCTGCGTCATCAACGGCGGGATGTCGTTGTACTTCACCAGTTGCCGCTTCGACCGCTGCTCGGCGTCGAACAGCGCGGTCACCAGTTGCGGCTCGAGTTCGTAAGCCGAGAGCTCATTCCCCTTGCTGGCGATGCGATCGACCTGCCCGTCCTCAATGCTGATGTACGCCGGTTCCGGACTGTGATATGACTCTGGCCCAGGCGTGATCTCGATCCCATCACTGACCAACCGGAAGCTGCCCAGCTTCGACTGCCCTTCTTTATCCACGTACCCGGCCCGGCGCAACTCCGCCGCGATCTCCTTCCCGTCGATCTTTTCTCCGGTGCGCACGGTTCGCGGCAGGGCATAAATCTTCGCCGAGTTGCTGAACACCGGCGTGCTGAACCGCCGCTCGATGATGCGGGCGTACTTGATGTAGTAGTAGGAAAACAGAACCGTGCACGACACCGCCAGAATCAGAAATGCGGCCAGCGCCGCCCGCAGCACTGGATCGCGCGGCAGCCCGCGGATTTTCTTGCCTTCGTCCCCGCCCCTTCCCCTCGGGATTCTGATTCTGATGGTCACGGTCTTCTGCCGGTCGCGCCGCTATGAATTAACCAGGGCCCCACTGCTTGCTTCTTTTTCAGACGTAGCCGCGCCGAAAAAGGTTTGAACTCACCAGTTCCTCACCGCTTCGAGATACCGGTCCCCACCGCCGTCGACAGTCCGGCCACGCAGCGGGCACGAGGGGACATTCGTTATTGTACCCCCCGCCGCGCAAACAAAAAGAGACCCGCAGTTCATGCGGGTCTCTGAGCTGTCAACACCTTTGCCTCGATTCCGAGGCCTGTGCTTAGGGCGTGTCCGCGACCGCAAAGTAGCCGCTAGTCTGAAGCGCTGTGGTCCCGACTGTTTCCGTCAGGCCTCCCGTGCTGCTCACGTTCAGCACGCCCAGGCTGAAGTCTGGAGAAACCCCGGTGTAGATGAACAGGTACTGCCCGCTCTGGTCGAACTGTCCCCAGGCGGTTGGCGTCAAACCGCCGAAGGGAGAGCCTTTCACTGCGGTCAACGCTCCCGTCGTGGTGTTGATCTGATACGCCTCGATGGGATTGGCCGCCGTATCCGTATCATTGATGCTGAACGAATAGACATACTCGCCGTTGCTCAGCGTAGGCTGCACTGCGATGTTGAACGGGTCGTACGTCGTGGCGAATGGAGAGTTTGCCACCGGTGACAGCGCGCCGGTCGTCTGGTCTACGTTGTAAACGTAGATATGCGGATCGTCGGAGCCATAGATGAACTGCACCTTCGCGCTGATCCCGAGCATGTAATTTCCGCTCGGCTCGCCCTGCATTTGCCAGATGGGAATGTTACCCCAGGTGAAATAGTTGGGAATTGGCGTCAGCTGGCCCGTGCCCGAAACCGAATATCCCACCACGAAAGCGCCCGAGTGAGCGCCCGAGTCTTCTGCCACGTAGAGGAATCTGCCCAGGCCGTCCATCGCCATGTTCTGCGGTTCAAGCGTCTGGTTGAGCGTCGAGAACGGAGATCCAGTAGCCGCCGTCAGCTGTCCCGTGCTGGCGATCTGGTACACAAAAATCTGCTCGGGAATGAACTGGTCGATGAACAGCATCGTGCCCGACGGGTTCGTAATCACGACCTGCTGGTTATAGGTGGTGGCCGCGATGCCGGTCAGTCCTGATATCGATATTGGGAAATTGGCCAGCGCCGTCAGACTGCCGTCCGAACCGATCGTCCAGCCATAAATCTGCTGTGTATCCTCGATCACCGTGTAGAGATATTTGCCCTGCGCGACTACCGATCCCACGCCGCCAGTGTTCTTGGCGATCGCGGGTGCGCTGAAACCGCTGATGGGCCCAAATGTTTTGCCGCCGGCACTGAACGCGTATCCGTCCATCGTGCCGTTCTGATCCACGGCATAAGCAAAGGCCGTAGGCGAGCTTGAGCCTCCGCCGCCGCCACCGCCGCCTCCTCCGCCACTACCACCGCCGCCGCCAAAGCCGCCACCACCGCCCGTTGTGCAGGCCGTCCCGCCGAACGCAACCTGCGGGCATCCGGGTGCGCCGGCGCAATTCGCCAGCAACAGCGTCGCCGCCATCACCAGCAACATCACAAGCACTTTATACAGATTCTTCATGTACTGCCTCCAGCTGACTTTTTCGCGGATGTCGAACATCCTGGCTGCGTGCGTCGGAGACGAACCATGTTCCCGAATGCCTGCTGCTTCTCCGCTGGCAAACCGGCTCATCGCGATGAAGTGCCAGACACCCGTTCCCCATCGCGATACTAGGACAGGAGTAACGTGGTGACAACGTTACGAATGTCATTGTCCGTCGCTGAAGGCAACCGATCCCGTCAACCGCACCACTCGCCCAGCGCTGCCCGTGACCAGGCTGTGATCGAATGCAAGAATGTAGGGGCAGGGTGTCTGCAGGAGGCTGGTCGTAGTCCGGTGCCCGTCTACGCCGGGTTCATGCCGTCTGCCCGGACGGGACGAACTTGAGTGCGCTGAACGCAATCAAAGGGCACGGCTGAAACGTGCCTGCAGCGTGACTTCGCGAACCCCGTTACGACCCTCACGTCAGCATCGCGGGCCCGGTTGGATCGCCCGCGCCCTGTTCGCCCTCCGGGACCGCCCCTGATCTCATCATTCCGAAAGTAACTTCGCGCGAATTCTTTCCCGATGCGGGCTGGAGCCCGCTCTCACCATCTGCATTCCACCCAGTATTCATGCGGCTTTGCGCCCTCCCAGTACCCATCTTTCAATCCCCGCTTCGCGCCGCCTGGTGACCATCGGACGTGCACATTCGTTCCTTGCCTCCAAAATTGGGAACTGCCAACATGCGAATTGAAATCTCGCGGAGGGTTTTCCAGTGAAACGTACACGCATTCTCGTCACTCTTCTCGCTACCCTTGCGTTGCTGTCGAGCAGCTGCGGCAGCGGGGATAAGATCGCTTCCGTTTCCATTACGGCCGGCGGCCAGACCGGTACGGTGAACCTCTATGGCCTCGGCGGCACAATGCAACTCCAGGTGATGGCCAACTACACCAGCGGCAAGTCGATTGACGAAACCAATTTCGCCACCTACATGATTACGCCCGAGGGCTACCAGTGGGACCAGAAAACCCTTCTGCCCACGCCTCCGTACGGAGTTCAGCTCAATAACACGGGAATGATCACGGCCACCGCAGATCAAAACGGCAACGGGGTTTGCACCTGGTATAACGCAAATACGACAAGCACCCAGCTTAGTTCGCCCTCCTGGTTCTTCACGGGAGACTACACGATCGTCGCTACGTACCGGGGTTTCACCTCGAATCCCATCTATATCCCGGTTGCATCTGGCGCGAGCGGCCAGAGCGGACAAGAGGGCATCTGCGGCCCGTCGGCAAAGTAGCCTTAGGCATAGACGAATTCCTAAACCTCTTCTGATTCGCAGTGCAGCCCACTCCGCGGGGCTGCACTACTTTTTGGCCGCTTTTCGCCGTGGCGTGTATTCGCCAGTCCTTGGCCTGGGTCGGATCGTAGTTTCAACTTCTAGAGGTTATCCAGCCTGGTTGAGATCCTGCGACCGAGCCGATGGCCGATCGAACCGCGCTTCAGCGCGCATGGGCAACGCTCCAAGAAGAGTCGGGGGGCAGTCGCGGTGCATCCCAGCGTCTCCATGCCCGCCGCTCACGTAAGGATCTGGGACGCCTTCGCTCCGGGACCCAGCCCTGCCGTCTGTTTCCGCTCGTCCTGCACTTTAGCTGGTTGGCCAGTTCGCAAGCCGCGCTTTGCCAGCCCCATGCTCACCAGCAATGCCGGAAGCTCGCAACCCAGAGTGACCTCAGTTTCGCCCACGGTGACATGCGGCGACGGTCCGCACCAATGCTAGCGGCGCGGTCCGAGCATTGGCGTTAGATCCCTTTGTTGCCGCTCGAAGGAGTGAAATGCAGAGTGAAGGAATAGCCCGGAAGGCTAACCGGAACGGTGTAGTCCGCCCCAACATAAACGGCCAGCGCTCCCGGCGTGCCAATGTGCTGTACCGTCACCTGTTGAGGAGTCAGCGGAATGTCACGTTCCTGCGCCTTTTTCAGCACGGCGTCCACCAGATCCTGATCTGACTGGTGGAGGTTAGACGTCCCCATCATCGCGACATTCCGCAGGTCGTCCTGGAACGAATAGTTGTTCAGTTCCGGCGGAACGATCTGAAAGCCGGCGTAGACGACGAAAACGATGGCGAAAATCCCGGCGATGGCTTTAATTGTTCCCATGTCCCACAATCCGCCGCCCGAGGCTGAATCCACCAAGGCGGGAACGAAACTTATCCCGTCCGCCCGAGCAAGCCCTGAAAATATTCGACTATCGCCGAGATCGTAACATCGCGCACTTCCCCAGTCGAGCGCAGAACGACTTCCACGGTACCTTCGGTAACTTTCTTTCCCACAGTGATTCTAAAGGGGATACCGACCAAATCCGCATCCTTGAACTTGACCCCTGGCCGCTCGTCCCGGTCATCGAGGATCACATCGAACCCCGCCGTCTCCAGCCGCCTGGCCACGTCTTCCGACGCCGACTTCACCGCCGGGTCCTTTGTGTTGACTGGCGACACCACCACCTCGAACGGCGCAATCGGCGCCGGCAGCCAGAAGCCGTCCTCGTCATTTCCCTGCTCGACTGCCGCGGTCAGAATTCGCTCAATGCCAATCCCGTAACTGCCCATGATCGGCGTGACTTCCTTGCCGTTCTTGTCGAGTACGCGCGCGCCCATGGACTCCGAGTAGCGGTAACCCAGCTTGAAGATGTGGCCGATTTCGACTGCCGTATCAATGCGCAGCGGCTTGCCGCAATTCGGGCAAGCCTCTCCCGCCGTCACATTGCGGATATCCGCGGCGATGGTGAACTGGAAATCTTTCCCCGGCGTTACGTTCTTGAAGTGATAGTCCAGCCGGTTGGCGCCGCAGATCATGTTGCTGCGCCCTACCAGCGCAGAGTCCAACACAACATTGAGGTTGCGCGGATCGTCGATGACAGCGGCAAGCTGGGAATGTTCCTTCTTGACCGCGTCTTTGCCCGAATCCAGCCATAGCCCAAGCAGATCCTTCGACCGGACAACCAAACCAACCGGACCGATAAAACCCGCTGGCCCCTGAAAGTAACGTTCCAGTTCGTCCGCTTGCATGGGCCGCAGTTCACTAGCCCGCACCAGCCCAAGCAACTTGGTCTCGCTTACCGTGTGGTCACCGCGCAGAAACGCCACCACCGGCTGCTCCAGCTTCTTCGCGCCGTCTTCACTGGTTTTCAAGGCCATGTAGGCAACAGCCTTGATGTCCTGCTGGGGAGAAACCTTCAGGAATTCGGCCACATCGGCGATCGCGCCCTTGCCCGGCGTGTGCACCAGCAGCGGCTTGCCGTCACCTTCCGGCTTCAGATCTTCGACCGCGTCCAGCTTTGACGTCGCCTTCTCCAGGTTCGCCGCGTACTGGCATGCGTCGCAGCTGACAATCTGATCTTCGCCCGCCGGAGTCCTCACCATGAACTCGTGCGATTCTTTCCCGCCCATCGCTCCTGAATCCGCCTCGACCACCATGTACTTCAATCCGCAGCGGTCGAAAATTCGGCAGTAGGCGTCGTAGTGCTTGCGGTACGACAGGTCAAGCCCCGTGGCATCCATGTCGAACGAATACGAATCCTTCATGATGAATTGCCGCACCCGCAGCAGCCCAGATTTGGGCCGCGGCTCATCGCGAAACTTGGGCGCAATCTGGTACCAGATTTGCGGCAGCTGCTTGTAACTGCGCAGCTCTTTCAAGGCAATGGAAGTCATGACTTCTTCTTCGGTAAAGCCCAGGCACATGTCTGCGCCCTTACGGTCTTTCAGGCGAAACATGTTTTCGCCCATTACGGCCCAGCGCCCGCTCGCCTCCCAGACTTCCCGCGGATGCAGTGCCGGCAAATAAAACTCCTGCCCGATCTTGTCCATCTCCTGGCGCACGATAACCATGATCTTGTTGAACGACCGGTTGCCGAGGAAGAGGTAGGAGTAGATTCCGGCCGCCAGTTGCCGGATGTAGCCTGCCCGTACCAGAAACTTATGGCTGGCTACTTCCGCATCCGCCGGCGCCTCGCGCAATGTGGGAATGAACAGTTCTGACCAACGATGCATAGATAGTTGTGAGTCCTAAGTCCAGAGTCGCGAACAGCGAGTACCGAGCTACGCGCAGCTCTCGAATTCACAAGGGAATTGCTTATTGTAAACGATTGGTTGGCGACGACCTCATGTGGGGATGTCTGCCCTTCTGGTCCTTCGTGGTCCTTATGGGTCCAAGTCTCAAACCCGGACAGGCAGTGGGGCGCTCGCCACTGAGGACTCGGGACTAGCGACTAAGCCGCCAACCGCTTCAGAATCTCTTTCCCCAGCTTCTGCGCCTCGCCGAAAAACTTCTGATACTCCACGAACAGCCGGTTCAGTTCCAGCGACTTATCTGCTGACAGCCGCTTGCGCAGAATCATGTCGCGCACGTGTACCGGATTCGGCAGCGTCGCATCTTCCGTCAATTCTTCCAGCGCCGTTTTGGGATCGTAGTGATACATATAAACCCTCGATTGAGTAATTGGGTAATTTGGTGATTGTGTAATTGAAAACTGGACGCTCGCAGCTTTGCTTTTCAAATTACAAAATTACCCGATTACGCAATTACTCAATTCACATCATTTCGGTGCCCCACAGATCGTGCAGGTGCACGATCCCTTCCAGCTTCCCGCCGCCATCCACCACCATCAGCGCGGTGATCTTCTTTTCTTCCATCAGCGCCAGAGCGGTCGCCGCAAACTCCCCGGCGCCGATCGTCTTCGGATCGCGCGTCATCGCCTCACCCGCCGCCAGGTCCAGCCCATCTTTCCCGCGCTTTTCCAGCAACCGGCGCAAATCGCCGTCACTGATGATCCCCACCAGCCTCTCGCCCTCCACCACCGCGGTCACGCCCAGTTTCTTGCGCGACATTTCATAGATCACATCGGGCATCTTGGTCTGCGGAGTCACCCTCGGCAGTGCGTCCCCCGTGTGCATCAACGACTCTACCCGCGCCAGTCTCTTTCCCAGCTTTCCGCCGGGATGCAGATTGGCAAAATCTTCTTCTTTGAATCCGCGCCGCTCGCTCAACGTGACCGCCAAGGCGTCGCCCAATGCCAGCATCGTGGTGGTGGAAGCCGTCGGCGCCAACCCCAGCGAGCAGGCCTCTTGCGCTACGGAACAATCGAGTGCCACATCCGCGGCTGCTGCCAGCGTGGAGACCTGTGTGGAACTTGCTGGTGTGGAGCGGGCACTCCTGCCCGCTGCCTTTGACTTGGGCTTTGAGTCCCCCACACCACGCGCGGGCGGGAGCGCCCGCGCCACACTTGCAGCGCAGATCTCATCCCCGGTCATCGCGATCAGCGGCACCTGCAGCCGTTTGATCGTCGCCAGCAACTGCAGAATTTCCTCGGTCTCTCCGCTGGCCGAGAGCGCCAGCACCACGTCTCCCTGCACCACCATGCCCAGATCGCCGTGCAGCGCCTCCACCGGATGCAGATATAGCGCCGGCGTTCCCGTTGAACTCAGCGTTGCCGCGATCTTGCGCGCGATCAGGCCGCTCTTCCCCATGCCCGTGACCACCACGCGCCCGGCGCAGCAGAACATCAAGTCGACGGCCCGCTGAAACGGTGCCGCCATCGGCCCGCTAATGCGATCGGCCAACGCCCGCAGCGCCGCTGCCTCGATACGCACTACGTTTTCGCCGGTATGTTTCATTTCGTCAAGATCAGGCAAGAGGATGTTAGCACGCACCACGACACGCCCGCGCCGCCTCCGGCGACCGTCCTTCCCGACTCAGAAGTGGTCTTCTCCCCGGAGCCTTGGCCGATTCTGTCCGAGCACGGCCAGTCCACGCGCCTGGATCAGACGATCCCACGGCCCCGCCTGCCAGTTATCGCGTGGCTTCGCGGCATACCTCCACGGCGGCAGAGGCAGCATCAGATTCCGCGACATCGCGTGCAAATATGGCTCATACATCAAACGCAGTTTCGCCAGCTTCTCGCGTGCCGCTTCATCATTTCTCAGCCGCAGTCCAGCCGCCGCCAGCGATCCCTGCAGCCGATCCAACTCCGCCGCCGGCAAGCGGTCGACCGCAGCCGTCTCGTACCGCGCTTTCACCACCTGGGCCAGATCCACGGCCGCATGCCGCGCCATGGCAAACGTCAGCTTCGCCTGTTCCGGCTGCACTCCTTCAATTCCGACCATCAGCAGCGACGTCACGTCCAACATCGTCGTCAGCGCACCCAGCCACGACTGATTGCTGTGTTGCGAGCGAAAGAAAGTCAGCGCCGGATACGAAATCTGGCTCTCCAGCAACTCGGCCGCCCACCGTTCCCAGTCCCGCAGCACTTGGTCCAGGACCCTCTGGTCCATTCCCGAGTTTCCCTGCGTGCGGGCGAGCCGCACCAGCAGTTCTTCCGCGGTCGGAGGCGATCCCGCCCGCGCGTCCAGCATCGAAATCTGAATCTCGCGCCGCGAAAACGACGAATACACCACCGGTATGTAGCCGATCACCACGCCTAGAAAGGCAAAGCCCATCCCGGCTTCGATCACCGAGAGCGCCCGCGCCGCACCGGACGTCGGCACGATATCGCCATAGCCTAGGGTGAAAAAAGTTTCTCCGCTGTGATAGAGGATGCGGCCAAACGTCATGGGCTCTCCGCTGAGTTGCTCGTGCCCGCCGATGCCGTACTGCACCAGAGCAAAACCAGAGATCAGCCCGGTCGCCCAGAAACCGAGGAGCAGAAACAGCGAGAGCGGCCCGAAATACCCCAGAAAATTCTGCTGCCGCGCAGCTGTCTTGATATGTTCTGCGATCCTGCGCCACGGAATCCACGTCTGCCGGTAGAACCACGCCGTGATCTGAAAGTGACGCGTCACCCGCCGCGGCAGCACGACGGTTTCAAACGCGTCGCGCAGCACCGCCCAGATGATGACGAACCCGGAAATCGCCGCCAGAATATGGCCGTGCCAGATCATAAACGCCGGACCCCCAACCTCTGCCGTCAGACCTCAGACTAGAGTTTCAGGAAGTGCAATATGGATGCGGTGGGAAGGTTAACAGATTCTCCTGCTACAAGTGCGGGCGTGACGAGATACCGACGCCCAGTCGAAGGTCCGAGGTCTGCAGTTCGACCTCTACTGCGGCTTCGTGGCCGGTGTCGGCTGCGCGGGCGGGGTCTGATTCTGCGGCTGCCCCGCCGACGGCTTCGCCGCCGTCGTAGTCGCGGGAGTTGTCGTGGTCGCGGGCTTCGTCGTCGCGGGCTTGGTCACTGGCTTCTTCTTCACTGCCGGCTTCTTCGGCGGCTCGTTTTCATCCACCACTACAGTCTTCTTCGGCGGCGTGGCGGGAACTGCCGCCTGCGCCGTCTTCAGATCGGCACGCAGCCGCACAATCTCAGCTTCCTTCGCCGTCGACAGATTCTCTATCCGCTGCGCCATCTGTTTGCGCGTGTCCTCAAACCCGGTCAGGTCGTTCGCCAGCGTCTGATAGTCATCTTTCGACCCGAACGCCCCGGCCGACTCGACCACGCTGCCCAGCACGTCGTAAAGCGCGTCCAGATTGCGGTACAGCTTGAAGGTGGCCGGCAGATCCTCCGGCGCCGCGCGCAGCCCGGCCATGATCTCGGGCAGCGCTCCTTCCAGATTCCGCTGAATGGAATCCACGTTGGCCAGTGTCTGCTTCTTGTCGGAGTTGTTCGTTTTCCAGCGCTCGATGCGCAGCTTGACCAGATCCGCCTGCGTGTTTTTCGAGGTCGTCTCCAGTCGTGCCAGCATTCCGTTCAATTCCGTCAACGACGCGTAGGAAACAGGCGTGGCCGACGGCGCCTGTCCCTGGACGGAGTAGCGCTGGTTTTCAGAGGCCGGGACCGGGGTGTCCTGCGTCTGGCCCCAGCCTGCCGCCGTCCACAACAGAAGAGATAACCCGAGCGAGAGAGTTGACTTGCGTTTCATTTTCCAGGGCGATCAAATTGCCGAGCAACAGCATACTACAACCCTACAACCGAGATCAGGCGTCTTACCATTCGACTCTTCGTTCCACCCGGACGATAATTGGACGAGAAGATTATGTCCCCGCAGCCGCAAACACCCTCGCGATCCGTGTTCTCCCTGCTTGCGCTCGTGGCCGTCACGCTGCTCGTCGCCCTGATGGCGCTGCCCCGGTTCTCCTTCGCCCAGGAGCCATCACGCCGGCTCATCCTCAAAGACGGTTCCTATCAACTCGTCACCCACTATGAAGTCAAGAGCGATCGCGTTCGCTATTTCAGCGCGGAGCGCGAGGAGTGGGAAGAGCTTCCCGCTTCGCTGGTGGACTGGCCTGCTACCGACAAGTACGAAAAAGACCGCGCCGCCGCTGGAGCCTCCGCACCTGAAGCCGTGCAGTTCGACAAAGATCTGGACCACGAGCGCGAACTCGAGGAGGCCGCTCAGCCCCAGGTCGCCCCCGGACTCCGCCTGCCAGAAGACTCAGGAGTGTTTCTCCTCGACACGTTTCAGAACGAGCCGCAGTTAGTCGAGGTTCAGCAAACCTCCGGCGATGTCAACCGCAGCACCAAGGGCAACATTCTCTACGGCGCCATCAACCCGATCGCGGGCCTCAAACAAGCCATCGAACTTGAGGGTGCGCACGCCAAAGTGCAGTCTCACGTGGACGTTCCATCGCTTTACATCAATGTAGAACCAATCCCCGGCCAGCCGGATCAGGCCAATCCATCCGGCCCGTCCCCAGGTGCCGCCCAGCCCCAACAGCCGCAGCAACCCGAGCAACCGCTGGTGCCCTTCGACCGCTTCCGCATCATCCGTGCCGAAGTCAAAGGCAACAAGCGCATTCTCGGCGATGTGAAGCGCGCCGTCACCGGCAAGATCACGCAACAAGAGCATTTCGTTCCCACCACCATCACTGGCATCACCGGAGGCTGGCTCAAACTCACGCCCACCTCCAGTCTCGCGCCCGGGGAATACGCCCTGGTTGAAATGGTGGGCAAGGAAGGAATGAATCTTGACGTTTGGGATTTCGGTGTGAACCCCAAGGCCCCGGCCAATGCCAATCCATGGAAGCCGGAAGTGAAAAACCCGCCGGCGCCAGCCGACAAGAGGGATAACTAGGAAGGACGCGAGTCCGAGGCCTTGGGTCTGAGGTCCGAGGTCCGAGGTCCGCTACTTCAACACTCCCCGCTGTGCGATCCCGATATTGTCGCGGGTCGTGTTCTTCACCATGTACATCATCCCGTCGGCCTGCCGGATCACATCGTGCGCCGTACGGGCGTCATGCGGGAACGTTGCTAGGCCGATCGAAGCGCGAATGTTCAGATTCAATCCTTCGGCGCGGCAGAAACTGCTGGCTCGCAGCGCGTCGCGCAACCGCTTGGCCACGACCAGCGCCTGATCCTTCCCCGTCTGCGGCAGCAGTACCACAAACTCGTCGCCGCCGTAGCGAAAGGCAAAGTCAATCAGCCGCAGCTGCGCTTTGATCAAATATCCGATTTCCTCCAGCAGCTTGCTTCCAATCAAATGCCCGTAGGTATCGTTCACTGTCTTGAAGTGATCCAGGTCGATGAACAGGACGCTGAACTCATAGCCAAAGCGCGACGACCGGTAAACCTCCGTCTCAAGCGTCTTGTAGAGATGCCGGGCGTTGTACAGCCCGGTGCAATCGTCGGTGATCGTCAGTTCCTGAATCTTCTCCACCCAGCGCGCATTCTCGATGGCGATGGCCGCGTAGTCGCTCAGGGATTGCAGGAAAAACAGCTCTGCCTCGCTGAACTGCGACATGTCCACGTTGACCAGTTGGATCACTCCCAGCACGCGCAGCTTGGAGCGCAGCGGCATGCAGATCACCGAGTGCGTTTCCCACTTGGTCGATTCGTCAATGCGACGCGCGAAGCGCGGGTCCGCATCCACATCCGGCACAATCAGCTGCTCGCCATGTTTCGCCGCCCAGCCGGCGATTCCCTCGCCCATTTTCAGCCGGACATTCTTCAGCGCCTCCGCCGCCTGCCCCACGGCAATAGCGAAGTAAAGTTCGTCATGCTCCTCGTCCACCATCAGCAGCGACCACGTGTCCGGACGGAAATATTCCGCCATCTTTTCCATGATGGTCTGCAGAATGGAATCGAGATCCAGCGACGACGTGAGCGCCTTGGCTACATCGTGAAAAATCTTCAGTTCCTGGTTTTGGCGCGTCAATTGAGTGCCGGCCTCAGGCATGCGAATTCCGTTGTCCCTCGCTGGTCGGATAGTAGTTCAAAAAATTATATTCATCACTTTAGTGCAGGGGCAATGACCGTTGGTAACACGAACCCGTAACGCCAACGGGATCAATCGCTTGGCTCAGCTGTAGCAACTCGTCGGTACATCATTTTCCGGGTTGGCGTAGTCTTAATCAATCATGCATACGAAAGGACTTAGGAGGCTCGCCCTCCGGTTGATCTTCCTCGCCGGTGCCGCATCCCTGGCCTTCCCGCAAACCGCCGGTACCCCGCCAGGCGACGCCCATGCGGTTCCAGTGATCGATGGCGGCATCGGTCCCTGCTCCGCCGACTTCACCATCCACGATTCGGCTGGCGCTCCCGTCTACGCTGCCAAAGTGAAGGTCCACATCGCCTATGGCTTCATGAACGTCCGCAAGCTCGACCTCGAACTCGGCACCAACGTTGACGGCAAGGCCCGTTTCATCGGCCTTCCCGATCACATCAAGCACGGCCTTTACTTTCAGGCCAGCGAAGGCGACCGCGCCGGCGAAGCCTTCGACGATCCCGCTAACACCTGCAAAGCCCAGTTCAGCATCACGCTACTGAAGAAGACACAGTAGCCCCAGGCAAACGAGCCGGGTGCCCCATGTCTCGCCGTCTTTGCGAGGCGTGGGAATTTCCGCGCCAGCGAAGTCTGCCCGCTGGTTACTTCCCGGCTCGCACTGACGATTGTGGCGCCTTCGCCCGCGTTGTCCTATGATGATTCCGTAATCGCGAGCGAAGGCCACTTCGCCGCGGCGGAGTCCTGGTGGGCGAGTTCGGCAACAAATTCCGCAAAGAGCGCGAAAAGAAGGGCATCTCGCTCGAGGATGTCTCCAACGCCACCAAGATCAGCTCCCGCATGCTGCTGGCCATCGAAGACGAACAATTCGACCGGCTGCCGGGCGGCGTCTTCAACAAGGGTTTCATCCGCGCCTACGCCAAGCACATCGGATTAGACGAGGACCAGGCCGTCGCCGATTACCTCGTCTGCCTCCGCCAGTCGCAGCTCGATTCCCAGGAGGTGTGGGACCCGCAAGCCGGCGCTGTCCCGCCGTCCGGGGCCGAGGAATTGCCCGAACTCCATCTGCCTCGCGCCGAACACGTCAGTTCTCCACGCCGCGATTACCCCGAACGCGGTGAGCGCATCGTTCCCTGGAGAATTCTGGCTCTCGCGATTCTGGTCATCGTTCTGGCAGCTCTTTTGTGGCACCGCCACTCCCGCAGCACGCGCACCGAGGCCGCCGCGACCGCGCCCATGACCTCCGCCGGGCAGCCCGCGCCCCAATTGTTGAATCCACCTGCTCGGACCACAATCGCAGCTGTCCCCGCTCTGCACACCGCTTCTGCGCCAGCTTCAGCACGGCCGTCAAGTGTGAGCGCTGTACCGTCGGCCCATCCTGCCAATCCGGCGAAGCCGCCCAGCACTGGCGAACCTAATACCAGCAACGCAGAGAACAGTGAACTTGCGACCCAAGCGGAGCAGACGGTGAATTCGGCGGCGAACGTTGAGCCGTCCGCCGCGGCCGCGCCCTTGAACCTGGTGATCCGGGCTTCGGAGAATTCCTGGATCTCCGTAACCGCCGACGGCCGCTCCGTTATTCACGAATTGCTGATCGCCCCTGCCCATACCTCGATCCGTGCCTCTCGCGAAATCGTGGTGAAAATCGGCAACGCCGCCGGCGTGAGCTTCGTCTGGAACGGACAGGAACTCCCCGCCCAGGGCGCCGAAGCCGAAGTCCAAACTCTGGTTTTCGATGTCTCCGGCATGCGTGCCGTCCCGCCCAGTCTGGTGCCGGCTCAAAATCAGTAGCATGTGTCCGACAGGTGCCTCACAGCCCGCCCTCAGCGAGGTCGAAGGGACTCGCCGTCTTTGTGAGACGTGGGAGAGAAACACGGCTCAGATCCACTCCAACCTCCCTTTTCCCCCGTCCACCTGCGCATTCCCGCTATTGGATTCATCCTCAAGCATTTAAGGCCAAACCCATTGCGCACGTGGATGTCGTCTGATAGCCTGTCTTGAGGGTTTTCCCCTCGCAGCAGCCGCCTCGTCGCGGCCGCGTGGATTTTCCCTGGTTTCCCTAGCTCTGGAGTCCGGAGTTTTTCACATCGAGCGTGCACAAATCTTCAAGGAGACACCCAACTTGGCAGCCAAGAATCGTTATTTATTCACCTCTGAATCGGTAACCGAAGGCCACCCCGACAAAATGGCCGACCAGATTTCCGATGCTATCCTCGACGCCTGCCTCACAGACGACGCCTCCAGCCGCGTTGCCTGCGAAACTCTTACCGCCACCGGCCTGGTCGTCATTGCCGGCGAAATCACCACCAAGGCCTACGTCGATTTCCAGACAGTGGTCCGGGGCACCATCGCCTCCATAGGCTACGACAACGCCCTCTACGGCTTCGACGCCAACACCTGCGCTGTCATCTCCAGCATCAACAAGCAATCCGGCGACATCGCCATGGGCGTCGATATCGGCGGTGCCGGCGACCAGGGAATGATGTTTGGCTACGCCGTGAATGAGAACGTGGATCTGATGCCGACTCCCATCTCACTGGCGCACAAGCTGACCCAGCAACTTTCCTTGGTGCGCAAGAACGGAACGCTTCCCTTCCTTCGCCCCGACGGCAAATCCCAGGTCACAGTCGAATACGATGCGAACGGCAAAGTTCAGCGCGTGGACGCGGTCGTGATCTCCTCCCAGCACTCCGAGACGATCAGCAACGACGAACTGCGCGCCGGGATTCTGAAGCACGTCATCCAGGCGGTGATCCCGGCTCATCTGCTTGACGAATACACGCACTATCACATCAATCCCACGGGACGCTTCGTGATCGGTGGGCCCATGGGCGACACCGGCCTCACCGGCCGCAAGATCATCGTGGACACGTACGGCGGCATGGGGCGTCACGGCGGCGGCGCTTTCAGCGGAAAAGATCCAACCAAGGTGGACCGCTCAGCCGCCTACATGGCCCGCCACATCGCGAAGAATGTGGTCGCCGGAGGCCTGGCTGACCGCTGCGAAGTGCAACTGGCTTATGCCATCGGCGTAGCCGATCCCGTCAGCGTGCTGGTCGAGACCTTTGGCACGGAGAAGGTCGATCCGGCCGTTATTCCGGAACTGATTCGCGCCCACTTCAAACTGACGCCGCGCGGCATCATCGAGTCGCTGAACCTGCGCCGCCCGATCTATCGCAAGACCGCGGCCTATGGTCACTTCGGCCGCAGCGACCCCGACTTCACCTGGGAAGCAACCGACAAAGCCGCCAAACTGGCCAGCGATGCCGGCTTGCGGGAGCCAGCAACACAAGTAGTTCGGAAATAGGGCTTTTTCGCGACCTTCGCGCATTCTTGGCGCCCTTTGCGGTTCAGGCTTTTGCGGAAAATGCAAGAACGAACCGCAAAGTTCGCGAAGAAATTCCGCGAAGGGGCTAAGAGCACCGAACCAAAGTGCCATTCCGGACGTGAAGCGGAAGTTCACGTCCAAAAGGGCAATTTCGATATTGTGACCGGTTCCCCAAATTCGCGTATTCTGCGAAAATGATTGTGGGGGCGTTCGCCGTTTACAGCTGATTAACCCGCGGTTTTTCTGCAGCTTCACAGCGCGCCACAGCAAAAGCGGGAAAGCAAGCAAAGAGGAGAAGAATGTCAACCGCAGCTATTAATTGCGACATCAAGAATTTTGAACTGGCCGATCTGGGCAAGAAGCGCATCGAGTGGGCCAACCAGTCCATGAAAGTGCTGCAGATCATCCGCAAAGAGTTCATCAAGAATCAGCCGCTGAAAGGCATCCGCATCTCGGCCTGCCTGCACATCACCGCCGAAACCGCCAATCTCGGCATCTGCCTGCGCGATGGCGGGGCCGAGGTCGTGCTCTGCGCCTCCAACCCTCTGTCTACGCAGGATGACGTGGCCGCCTCGCTCGTCCGCGATCACAGCATCCCCGTGTTCGCCATTAAAGGCGAGGACAACGATACTTACTACAACCACATCGTCGCCGCCATTGACCACAAGCCGCACATCACCATGGACGACGGAGCCGATCTGGTCACCATCCTGCACACCAAGCGCACCGACGCGCTCGAAGGCGTCATCGGCGGCACCGAAGAGACCACTACCGGCGTGATTCGCCTGCGTGCCATGGCCAAGGAAGGCGTGCTCAAGTTTCCCATCGTCGCCGTCAACGACGCCGACACCAAGCACCTGTTCGACAATCGCTACGGCACCGGACAGTCCACCATTGACGGCATCATCCGCGCCACCAACTTTCTGCTGGCTGGATCGAAGTTCGTCGTCGCCGGATACGGCTGGTGCGGCCGCGGACTGGCCAGCCGCGCCCGTGGATGCGGCGCCGAAGTCATCATCACAGAAGTCGATCCCACGAAGGCGCTGGAAGCGGTCATGGACGGTTTCCGGGTCATGTCGATGAACGAGGCCGCCAAGCTCGGCGATGTCTTCTGCACCGTCACCGGCAACAAAAGCGTGCTCACCAAAGATCATTTCGCGCTGATGAAAGACGGTGCGATCATTTCCAACTCCGGCCACTTCAACGTCGAGATCGACATCCCGGCGTTGGAATCGATGTCGTCGTCGAAACGGACCACACGCAACTTCGTCGACGAGTACTCACTGAAAGACGGACGCAAGATCAACCTGCTCGGTGAAGGCCGCCTCATCAATCTGGCCGCTGCCGAAGGCCATCCCGCCTCGGTGATGGACATGAGCTTCGCCGACCAGTCCCTCTCGGTCGACTACATGGTCAAGAACGCCAAGAAGCTCGAACCCAAGGTCTACAAAGTTCCCGACGAACTCGATAAGCGGGTGGCGCGCCTGAAGCTCGAGTCGATGAGCATCAAAATCGACAAGCTCACGCCGGAGCAGGAAGAGTATCTGGCGGGGTGGTCGGAAGGAACGTAAGCGCAGACCTCAGACCTCGGACGTCAGACCTCAGCACAACACATGGAGGGGCGGACGCCCTCGTCCGCCCAGCGGCCCGGAAGTTTCGGGCCGCTATTCTTTGTGTGGCGCGGGCACTCTTGCCCGCGGCTCTTGACCTTCCTGACATCCGACGTCTGACGACGCGAGGTCTGATGGCCGGGCTGCCCTTCAGCTTTTTGTCACGTGAGGGGGCGGGAGTTGGGGTGGCTGCTTTTCGGTGCTGGCGGCGTCGGCCATGCGTTTGGTTTTGCGCCAGACGTTGGCGACGGCAATCGTCCAGAACGGAACCAGGTCGACGCCGGGCACAAGTTTGGCGAGGAACGAGGGCAGAAATTCCCAGTGCCAGCCGAGCAGCCGCGTCATCGCAAGTGCAACCCCAACGTCGAGCAGGTCGTCGGCGGGAGAGAACGCGCCCTCGACAAACAGGGGGAAGACGGCCAGTTGGAGCGCGTCCGCGACGATAGCCACGAGCATCGCGGCTTTAAACGGCGGGCCGGGCGAAATGGTGATGGAGTCGTCGGGCATGGTCGTGCCAGTTCGTCCATTTCATTTTAGACTGACCCGTGAGGGTAAGTCCCTTCGGCGAGCTCCGGGCTCGCCACCCTTCGAAAATCGCGAAGAGTCAGGCATCCCAGCGTCGGGGGCGCTAGTAGCGGCCGGCCGCGACCCACTCGCGGACTTGGTCTTCGACCGAAAACCGCTCCGGCACCGGACGCAGAAACTTCGAGGCCAGGGAAAACGCCTGCACTTCCAGCGGCACGGTGAAGTGCGTGCGGGTCTTCAGGAAGCCGTGGACCCATAGTTCGGCGTAGCGCTCCAGGCCCAGAACTTCAATCTGGACCGAGTGCACCAGGGCGTGGAACAGGCCGCGCTCGCTGAGCGTTTCGTTGAACACGATCACGTCGAGAAACGAAAGCGACTCCATGTGGCTGATCTGGGGAAGCTTGTCGAAACCCATGGCCCGGGCCTTAGCGTAGAAGTCGGGGACCGGAACCCGCGCGCCATGAAGTTCCGCGATGCGGATGTGGTCGAGCAGGGCAGCGGAAAAATACGGCGAGAGCATTTCCACTTGCTGGCGGCTGAGCGGGCTTGCCAAGGGACGGTACTGCTCGCGCTGCGCGCGCAGGCAGGAAGCGACCCATTCGACGCCCTGCGCGATCTGCTCCTGGGTTGGATGTGGAAGGACCTCGGCAGCGGGCGCGGCCTGGGGCATCTTGTTAACAATAGTCGAGTAGAACTCGTGCAGTGCGCTGGCAGCGTCGGCTGACTTGCGCAGAATGTCGGGTTGGCCAAAGCGAGCCAGATGTTCAGTGGAATAGCGCAGGCGAAGCTGGTAGGTGGCGCAATGCGCGCTCAGCAACTCCAGGTGGGCATCTCGAAGTTCGGCATTCAACTGAACCGGGGAGCCCCCGTCATTGACGGGATTGTGCGAAGACATCGTAAAGCAACTCCTGAACAACAAACTAAAGGAGGGGCCCGAGTACCGATTGTTCTATAGCATTATATAGACGTCGTAAACGTTATACCGGAACCCGTCGGGTTACTTCGGTAACCGGAAACGTCCGCGGTGGGCTGACGGAAAAGCCAGCGGCCGAAGCGGGCATCGTGTGCCGACCCAGCCGCCTTTCCTGACTTGAGTCCTGGGTAGATATAGGGGGAGGACTTATGGTTAAATATACGGCGTTATGTAAACGTCGTCAACATAATAGTGAGGGGCCATCCCCGGGAGGAAAGAGCAATGCCTCGACAGCCGGATCCTGATCTGGAAGAACGCATCCTGAAGGCCGCGCATAAGCTGTGGCACCGCGGAGGCGATAAGGCGCTCACTTTGCGTGCGGTGGCCCGGGCGGCAGGCACGAATACGCCCGCGGTTTACCGCCGCTTCAAAGACCGCCGGGACCTGGTGCGAGGTCTCATGGGGATGATCGTGGCCCGAATCGGCAAGATCTTTGAGGCCGGGGCAACCATAGAACAGATACTCGAGGCCTATGTTGACTTGGCGCTGGACGAGCCGCGCGAGTTTGAACTCTTTTACACGCACGCCCGCGAGATGGCCCCGCTGAAGCGCGCTGGCCAGGTCAAGCCGATCCGGGAATCGAGACCGAACTTCGCCCGGCTGGAAGAGACGCTGGCGAAACGCGTGGGAGGTTCGCCGGAGGATCACACGCGGCTGGCACTGGCCCTGTGGGCGACGACCCATGGGACGGCAGTAATATTGTTGTCGAGAGGGATTGAGGGACACGAGGAGGAGTTGCGGTCCGCGTGCCGTACGGCGGTGAAAACCATGCTCGACGGGGCGGCCAATTTCTCCGAAAAGAAGTGACCCCGCGACCGCCGTCCGAGTTCTCCCCTGATTAGAAGATTCTCATTTCTGCCCACCTCTGCGGTTACGCTCTTTCCCTTATTCTGCCGATAGAAAATCAGAAGAATGTCGAGTGACCAAACCCGTCCGCACAAGACGGCCGCGGACCGCGGAAGACACGATCGTCTAAGCGGAAAAACGCTGCGCATATGACCAAGATTCTCTTAGTCGAGGACAGCAAGTTTCTGAGGCTGGCGACGGAAAGAGCGCTGACCCGGGCTGGATACGACGTAATCACCGCCGCCGACGGTGAAGAGGCCCTGAAGAAAGCGCGGGAGAATCTCCCGAATCTGGTCCTGCTGGATCTGTTGCTGCCCAAAGTGACCGGGACCGACGTGCTGAAGGCGTTGAAAAAGGATCCGACGACCGCTGGGATCGCGGTGGTGGTGTTAACCGGCATGTCACAAAGAAATGAGGACTGGCTGCGGCGCGACGGCGCTTTCGGCTTCCTGGGCAAGTCGGAGCTGGCGCTGGACAAGGGTGCCGACGCCCTGCTGGCCGCCGTGGCCGACTTCGTCAGGCCACTGCAGCTGGAGGTTCCAGCCCGGGCCGCTCACGGCGGCTGATAACAGCTTCACTCACGAACCCGCGAATTTGCCTGCCACACGCTTTAAGCGGGGAGCTGGACAGCTCTACCAAGGCGACAGTGCCTACGAATCACTGCGCAATCGCGAGTAACCCTGCTTCGGTGACGGTTCGGCTCTTGACCTGGCCTGGCGGCTGGCACGGTTTTGTGCTCCCCTCCCGGTGTCCATCCCCTGATTTGCTGAAAATAAATCACTTATGGATGGGAACCCGGAAGGCCCCGCCGGAGTCTATGGTTGGTGAGGGTGTCGGTTCAGCTGTCAGGTTGGCAAGCCGGGCCAAGCATTGAATTTTGAGGGCGCGGCGGGGTGGAAAATCCTATAATCAAGGGGACGCCGGTATGGCGGGAGCAACCACCTTGGGTGATCTGGCAAGTGCGGTCGCAGCACGGACGCACGGAGAAGCAGCCGTCGTGGCCGAGCTGAAGGCCGGTTCGGAAGCGGCTTACGCCTGGCTGATTGGTGAGTTTCAGCAGCCGGTGTTTGGGCTGGTCTACCGCATCGTGAATGACCCGGCGGACGCGGCCGATACCACGCAGGACGTGTTCCTGAAAGTGTTCCGCGGCATGAAGCACTTTCACGGCGAGTCCAGCCTGAAGACCTGGATTTACCGCATCGCCCTGCACGAGGCGGCGAACCGGCGGCGCTGGTGGTTCCGGCACAAAGCGCGCGAAACTTCGATCGAGCCGTCGGAGCCCGAAGCTCCGAATGGCATGGATAGAACCATGCAGGCGGCGTTGACTGACCATGCCGACTCGCCCTTCGACAACGTGGCGCATCATGAGGTGCAGCAGCGGGTCGAACAAGAACTGCGCGGACTGCCGGAGCCGTATCGCACGACATTGATTCTGCGCGATCTGGAAGACATGTCGTACGAAGAGATTGCTGAAGTACTGGAGATTTCGCTGGGAACGGTAAAGTCCCGTCTTACACGCGGGCGAGAGCTCTTGCGGCAAAGGCTGACGCCGTATGTGCGCGAAGTGGGGAATGAACTGGGATTGGCCGCACCAGAACCAGAACTCAGTTTGGGGTCGCGGGTAACTGGGGGGGGGAGAAGGGTTGAGGTGATTTCATGAAGGGCACAGAGGAAATCAACGAACTGCGGTGCCCCCAGGCGAGGCGGTTCTTCTCGCCCTATCTGGATGGAGCAGTGACGGGCGCAGAGATGCTCGCACTCGAGGAGCACTGGAGGCATTGCGCCGCCTGCCGTGCCGGGTACCAGGAGTTGCGCCGGACCCAGCAGTTGCTGGCGAGTGTGCAGCGTCCGCAGGCTCCCGAGGATTTGGGATTGAGGTTACGCGTCGCCATTTCGCGCGAAGCCGCTGAGGCCCGCGCGCCGTTCCAGGGATTGCTGGTACGGCTGGAAAACAGTTTCCAGGCATTCATGGTGCCGGCGACGGCTGGTTTCCTGAGCGCGTTAGTAATTTTTGGCATCGCGATGGCCTACTTTGTTGCGCCCTCGTCGCTGCAGGCCAATAACGATGTGCCGCTGGTGATGGTGAATACCGCGCCCCAGTTGCAGCCCAGCGCGTTTGGCCTGACCCTGGACACGATCAACGCGGATTCGCTGGTGATCGAGGCTTACGTGGATGCTCACGGGCGGGTGCAGGATTACCGGATTCTCTCTGACACTGAAGAATCCAAAGAAGTGCTGTCGCAAGTCAAGCAGATGCTGATCTTAGCCACCTTCCGTCCGGCCTTGTCCATGGGACGCCCGACGCCCAGCCGCGCTGTGCTGTCGTTCTCGAAGATCAGCGTGAAGGGATAGGAGAGCAGCGGCCACCGTGACGCACTGAGAACGATGGTTTGTAGCCGAAGGGTACCGGTCGTCTAACTGCAGAATTACCAAACCCACACGGATTCGCAAAGCGCCGCGCACTAGCTGCGCCCGACTGACCGGCAAACCGCAAACCAATGTTGCAACTCGGGCGTTAGCGCTCATTGACCCTTCAATACGTGCGGAGGGTGATTCTGCAACAGCGATCCTCTTGAGCCACCGCCAACCCCATCGCTTTCATTGACTTGCCCGTTTTAGAGACGTAAGATTCGCAGCCAGTGACCGGCCAATCCATCTCGCACTATCGGATCATCGAGAAACTGGGCGGAGGCGGGATGGGCGTCGTTTATAAAGCGGAAGACACCCGGCTTCATCGTTTCGTCGCTCTCAAGTTTCTGCCCGACGAAGTGGCCCGCGATCCTCTGGCTCTGGCCCGTTTCCAGCGCGAAGCGCAGGCGGCTTCCGCCCTGAACCATCCCAACATCTGCACCATTCACGACATCGGTGAGGAGAACGGCAGGGCGTTCATCGCCATGGAGTTTCTGGACGGCGTCGTACTCAAGTACCGCATCGCCGGACGTCCCCTCGAACCCGACTTGCTCCTTTCACTTTCGATTGAGATCACCGATGCGCTGGATGCAGCTCACTCGGCCGGCATTATTCATCGGGACATCAAGCCGTCCAACATCTTCGTAACCAAACGCGGACACGCCAAAGTTCTCGACTTTGGGCTAGCGAAAAGGACCGATCCGGACATGTGGCGGGAGTCTGGCTCAGGCTCAGAGGACCCGACGATCACGTTGAAAGACCTGACTTCAAACACCATGGCCGTGGGCACGCTGAGCTATATGTCGCCCGAGCAGGTTGCGGGGAAACCCCTCGACGAACGCACCGACCTGTTTTCGTTTGGCGTGACTCTGTATGAGATGGCAACCGGTCGCCTGCCCTTTGACCGGAATACTGAAGGAGCGACCTACGGGGCCATTCTTTACGAGAGCGCGGAACTACCCAGTCATTCGAATCCTCTGGTATCCCCTCAGCTCGACGCGATTATCGTCAAGGCTCTCGAGAAAGATCCTTCTCTGCGCTATCAGCACGCCTCTGAGATTCGTGCCGACCTCCAACGGATGAAGCGCGACACCGAAAGCGGGCACATTTCGACGGCATCTTCGCGCGCGGTCCCGGTTCCGGCAGTGGCTCGCCGTGAGCGGAAGAAGCGCTGGCAGCTTGCGCTTCCGGTGCTGGTCACATTGCTGGTCATCTTTCTGATCGGGGGCGGCCTTTACCTTCGCCGGCATGCGGAGAGCAAACGCCTGAGTGAGAAAGACATCATTGTTCTCGCCGACTTTGCCAACAGCACCGGCGATCCGGTTTTTGATGACACGCTGAAAGGAGCGCTGGCCATTGAACTCGAGCAGTCGCCTTTTCTCAACGTGCTGCCCGTGCGTAAGGTGGAAGACACGCTCAAACTGATGGACCGCCCGCCCGGCGAGCGGCTGACCCGACAGGTGGCACGTGAAGTTTGTCTGCGCAGCGATAGCAAAGTGCTGATCGCCGGCTCTATCGCCAGCGTAGGGAACCACTATGTCATCGAACTGAAAGCGGTACACTGCCAGACCGGCGACACCCTGGCTGCGGCTTCAGCCCAAGCGGACAACCGCAACCGCGTGCTGCCAGCACTGGGCGAGGCCAGCGACCAACTGCGCGGCAGGCTGGGCGAGTCGCTCGCGTCCCTTGGGAAGTTCAACAAGCCGCTGGTCGAGGCAACCACTGCTTCGCTCGAGGCGCTGCAGGCTCTGACGCAGGCGCAAAAAATGGATGCCCAAAAGGGAGATGCTGCCGCGCTTCCTTACTACAAGCGCGCCATCAAACTGGACCCTAACTTCGCCATGGCGTACGCAGATTTGGGAGTGAGCTACGCCAACCTGGGACAGACCAGTCTGGCGATTGAGAATTACAAGAAGGCGTTTGATTTACGCGATCGGGTCAGCCAGCGCGAGCGCTTCTACATCGAAGCCATGTATTACAGCGATGTCACTGGCGAACTGGAAAGAGCCGATCAGGCATACCAGCAATGCATCGAGGCTTATCCGCGCGCCGCCACGCCCTACAACAACCTGGGCGTCAACTACACGCTGATGGGCCAGTATGACAAGGCTGCGGCCGCTTCCCGCGCCGCTCTTCAGCTCGCCCCGGACAACGAAGTACCCTATGGCAGCCTCATGTCCGACTACAACTCGCTGAACCGTCTTGACGAATCGCAGGGTGTTTTCGACGATGCCACGGCGAAAAAGATCGATGGCCCATACCTGCGTCAAGGCCGCTACCTGCTTGCTTTTCTTCAGGGCGACAACAACGCCATGGCGCAACAGCTGGCGTGGGCGGCGGGCAAGCCGAATGTGGAGGATTGGGCTTTCTCCTATCAATCCGACACGGAGGCATACTACGGCCGCTTCGACAAAGCGCGCTCCTTCTCCCAGCGGGCAGTGGACTCTGCCCGGCACGCCGATTCTGCAGAAACAGCCGCGGGGTGGAGACTTCAGGAAGCGCTAAGGGAAGCCGAGATCGGGAATGCCCGCAGTGCACGCAAAATGACGGCCGAGGCGCTGGCGCTCAGCACGGGACGAGATGTCGAGGCACTGGCGGCGCTGGCTTTCGCACGCGCCGGCGACCCGACCCACGCTCAAAAACTGGCAAACGAGCTCGACAAAGAATTCCCACTCAACACCATGCTGCAAAACTACTGGTTGCCGATCATCCGCGCAGCGATTGCGCTCGAACGGGGCAACGCACGCGATGCCATCGCCAACTTGCAAAACGCCTCGTCTTACGAGATGGGCAGTCCGGCGCAACTTCCATACGCCCCGATCTATCCTGCCTATCTGCGAGGTTTGGCGCACAGGAAAGCAGGAAACCCGCGACTGGCAGCCGCTGAGTTTCAGAAGATGCTCGACCACCACAGCATCATGGCGAACTCATTGCTGGGTCCGTTGGCTCAGTTGCAGTTGGCGCGTACCCAGGTGCTGAACGGCGATACGGCCGCTGGAAGGAAGTCATATCAGGACTTCCTTGGGCTTTGGAAAGATGCCGACCCCGCGGTCCCCATCCTGAAGGAAGCCAAGGCGGAATACGCGAAGCTGCAGTAGCAGCACGGGAATCTTCCAACCATGCCTGACCTGCTCCCACAGAAATTGTCACCTGACGTTGTCGCCAGGACAAGCAGCACACAACCCATTCAATAGCCGAACAAACGGGGAAGCGCCGTGGTCAGCGCAGGAATGTAAGTGATTAAGAGAACTCCCAGGGTTAACACCAGTACTACGGGCAAGACCGAATGCAGCACTTCCGGCACCGACTTCTTGAAGCGATACGATGACATCAAGAGATTCAGGCCAACGGGCGGAGTCAGATAACCCAATTCCATGTTTGCCAGGAAGATGATTCCGAGTCGCACGGGATCAATCCCGAATGCGGCTCCCAATGGAACCAGCAAGGGAACCTCAACTACGATTGCAGGATAGATTTCCATCAGGCAACCAACCACCAGAAGAAAAACATTTAAGAGAAGCAGGAACAGCAGGGGAGAGTGAATGGTATGCGTCGTCCACGCTACCGCCTGCGCTGGAACCTCAGCATCAACCAGGTAATTCGTGAAACCGAGCGACACTCCAAGAATAAGGAGCACGCCTCCAATCAGTAATCCGCACTCCGCCATGACTCGCGGCAGGTCGCGGAAGATGCGCAAATCGCGATGGATCACGGCCTCGACGACAAACGCGTAGAAGGCAGTGACCGCGGCCGCCTCAACCGGAGTGGCGAGCCCGCTGAACAGTGCGACCGAGGCCACAACCGGCATGGCCAGTTCCCACTTGGCATCCCACAACGCGATCTGGGCTTCTTTCGGTTCGAATCTTCGCACCGTGGTGTCGCTTGCCGACCCTCGCCGGATGCCCCAAATGGCCGTTGCCGCCATCATCACCACGGCCGGAACGATTCCACCAAGAAACATCTGCCCAATCGGAACTCTGGCCACGATGGCATAGACGATGAGAGGCAGGCACGGCGGAAGCAGCAATCCCAGGGATCCCGATCCTGTCAGGAGACCGAGCGAGTCCTTTTCCGAATAGCTGGCGCCGGTTAACACCGGCATCAGCAAGCCTCCGAGCGCAAGAATTGTGACGCCAGAGGCTCCCGTGAAAGATGTAAAAAGGGCGCAGACCAATACGGTCACGATCGCTGGCCCGCCGCGGAACTGTCCGAATAGCGCGTAGAAGACACGCACCAGTCGTTTCGGCGCGCCGCCTTCTGCCAGAAAATAGCCCGCCAGCGTGAACAACGGCAACGTCGGAAGAGACGGATTCGTCACCAAGGCGTATTGGGCGATGGGAATCGCCGCAATCGGTTGGTCCGCGCCCCAAAACAAAATCAACGCTGCTCCGCCCAGCGTCGCGAAAGCTGGCATGCCCAGAACCGACGCCAGGAGCAGAACAAACATCGCAATCGGAACCGAATGGTGGAACCCTCCCGGCCAGATTAATACGACTGCCACGAGCAAAGCTGCACCAAGAACAACCAATACTCGCGGGACCCACTTTTCCGACGTGTGGAGAAGAATCCGGATCGCGATAACCGCGAACCCCAGGGGGAGAACCCACTCGACCACCGATGCCGGGATGCCGTATGCCAAAATTCTTCCCGCCTCACGTTCGGTCTCGACAAATTGGTAGGACGCCAAACACAGAAATGCTGACACAGCGGCCGACACGCTGCTCGTGAAGATTCGCGAGGCACTCTTCGCGCGCCCCCGCAAGGCGGTTTCTCCGAGTGTCGAGAGCGAGAGCAACCTTCCTTCACGCGCCGCGATTGCTCCCCCCAGCATCCCAACCACAAGCACCATGTGCTGAACGACAGTGGTAGACGCAGGAATGCCCACTTGAAACGTGCGGCGCAGAAAGCTTTCCGCGAGCGGGATCAGGACCATGGCGAACAGCGCCACCGAGACCACGGCATTCTCCGCCGTTTTCAGCCGGGGTTTCACCCAAGCCGCGCCGGGGCCGGCTGCCCGGCTCCAGATAGCCAGCGGAAGTGGTAAGTCACTGGTCATTTTCTGGTTACTCCTTGCGTACCGCGATAGTCGTGGAGCACCTGCACAACTTCGTCAAACATGTCGGCGGGAACGATATTGCCGCGAATCTTCGAGTAGATCCCCTCCGAGAATCGCTGCCATTCCTCCTCAGCTTCCTGACTTACAGGGTGAACCTGAAGCCCACGCTTCTGCATGGCTTCGAGTGACTCCTGGGTTTCCTGGCGGCCGAGCAACTGGAACTCCTGACCGCAATCCGCAGCCGATTTCAGCATGGCCTCGCGCTCGGCTGGCTGAAGCGCATCCCAGCTCTTCTTGGTGACGATCAAACCGCCTACCAGCGGAAGCCAGTTCAACGCCAACATGTGGTGCGTAGAGAGGTAAAACTGGTTCGAAAGGGCGTGCAGGGGAATCGTCGGCACGGCGTCGATCATTCCTGTTTGCAAGCTGGTCAGCGCATCCGACCATTCCAGCAATACGGGATTGAATCCGGCCGACTTGTAGAGTTCCGATTGGCTGACATCGCCGGCGGTTACAAAGATCTTCATCTTCTTGAAATCTTGCGGCACTATCCCCGGCGCTCTGGAAAAAAGCCTTACCCACCCGGCATCCGCCCAGAAGAGGACGACGAATCCTTTCTCCGCCAGACGACGGTCGAGGTCCGGCGCCAACTTAGCCCGCACGTAGGCCGCCTCCTCGAGCGACCGGTACACTAATGGCATCTTCTGCAGGGCGCCCACCGAAGGATCAATCTCCGAGATTCCTGCCACGGTAAGGAGTGCGGCCTGGAGTTGGCCCACGCGCATTCGTCGGACAATTTCATCTTCGCCGCCCATGGTGCCGTCAGGGTAAATCGTCAGTTCAATGTCGCAGTTCGACGCTTGCTTCCACTTTGCCGCCAACTCTTGCAGGGCGTGATGATACGAAGTTCCAGAAGGAATCAACGTTGCAAGCCGAATCCGTCTGCTCGGTTTACACGGCGCCTGGGCCGAGATATTCGGAGCAAACCCGGCCGCTAAAAGCGCGGCTGCGAGAATCACTTTCCCTGACGTTTTACTTTTTCTGCGGTCCATCGAAATTCGCATACTGCACCTCAACGTTATTTCACGAATAACTCGTCCTCGCGGGAAAGCAGCCAGCGCGCGCGGCGCTGCATGATGAGGTTCGTGAGCCTCCACTCCGGCCGCGCGTCTGCGTCTACAGCCAGGGCCTTCTTCAGCAAGGACTCGAACTCCTCGCGGTCTTGTTTGCTCACCGAAACGGTGGTGGCCAGGGCCACATACGGTGCGGCGCTCTGGCCCGAGGTAAGCTCGACCGCGCGCTCGAAGTGTTTCCGGGACCTCAGGGCGAAGTCTCCGCTCGCGGTTCTGCGGACGGCTTCGTAGGAAATCAGGAAATTGTGGATGGCTCCGCAATCGTAATCAGGATTGAGTTCCAGAGCCCGGTCAATCAGCGCCTCGACAATGGGCTGATCGGCGATCATTTCCGGGTCGTCTTTGGAAACCGAGATGGCAGCACCCCAGGAGACCGCAGTCCAGTAGAGCAGAGGCACGTCTTTCAATCCCGTGTTGCGCACAGCCGCTTTGGCATTTTCGCGGAGCTCACGTTCAAAGCCCCGCTGTTTAATTTCCAGATCGCGCAGTCCATAGTTACGCGCCCGCAGGTAGAGATGTCGGGCACGCAGGCGCAAGTAATCAGCCTTTGCCAGATCTTGATCCTCGATCTCCTCGGCGGGCTGCTGGACATAGACAAAAGCGTACTGGGTAAAGCCGCTGGACGCTGCCAGCAGGAGTCCGCGGTGCTGCGGACTTTCTGCCAGAAGACTTTCCATCAGTTTGAGACTGAAGGGCAGGGCCTCTCCCACCAGATCAGGATCATCGTCGGAGGCGAAAGTTGTTCCGCCACTCGCGAGAGAATCGCCTAGCTTGTTGACCGCAATTTTTTTGATGGAGCATCCGCTTCCCCCAGCAACGAAGGCCAGCACCAGGACGAGCGATCCGGCGCCGAGGCCACGGCGTAAATTCATTGCCGGCCTCCAGCATGAGCGAAACTCACGGGTACGCGTGCTCACATCGCTTCCTCCATTTGCCTTCTTTGGTGCCCAACTGGCGCCCAACCGCGACCGGCGAAACTGCAAGCATCATCGGCTCCGTGAAAAGTTACTCACTTGAAACAGCGTGGCCGGCCCTCACGCGCGGGAACGTAAGCGTCGAATCTGGTCTGAATGCCGCCGGGTCTCCAGCGAACTTGCGGCAGAAAGCTTTCAGGTCTGCGGTCGACGCAGTGACGATATCCGAATCGTCTGGCACCGTCGCCAAAGTTAGGGACTTGGCTGCCAGCGACTTATTGAGCCATTCGGAATCGATGGGAGTGAGCGAGAACCCGTCGCTGGCGAAATCCACCCGGAATATCTGGTGCATCGCGATGCAGGTATCACAGACAGCATCCGGCGGCGCAACGACATCGAGAAAATAGTAGGTGTCGAGTCTCACGAGTCGAGCCTCGTAGTTCCTCTCCGGGTCGCTGCATCCTTCCTGCACCGGCCATTTCAAGTCGTAGACCCCGTCCCTGGATGTGATCGTCATCACCGCCTTGCAGTTGTCTTTGTCCCCTATTTCTGGCTCCGGCACGCTCCAGGATCCGGCCAGCCTTTGGTCAACTACGACATCGGGATCCGGCTTCGACATACCTTCTTCATACAAACCATGAATGGACTGAACCCAGCATCCAGAAAGCACGAGCAGCCCGGCGAGCGCCAGGGTGATTCCCGCATATTTCGCAATCGTGCCGGTTTGCATGAGCTTTTTCTCCTTTAGTCCCCGGGGTACTTTCCCTAAGCCACAGTCCCGGCATACTTTCCCTAAACCACGGCTCAACTTCTTGAAAGGCCGGGCCGCGTTCGTAAGCATCCCCACGCTACCCGGCGTCCTCCATTACGGCAAGCGACAAGGAGCGAAATCCTGGTTGCATAATGGGTTGTCGCACTTTGTCGCATGTTTCGTGGTTGACAAGACTTACTCTTTCGATTGGGCATCCCGTTTGCCGTGCTCGTTGATGTCACTGGACCGATGATCCTTGGAAGCATGCTGACCGCTGAGAGAGATCGCCATGTCGCGCAATGACAATTCGGCCTGCCACGACAGGGCGCACGCCGCAAAGAGAGCTGTAAGTCGCACGGTGATCTTAAGGAGTCCGAAGGACGGCGGGAGTGGTAGCCGGCTTCAACCCGATACGGTTCAAAAGGCGAGAGAACCGTGGATCGCCGCGCAGCGGGTCGGCCAGTGGTTCGCTGCCCAGGTAAACCAGGTATTCACAACGTTCGTCATAGGCTTTGTCGAGCCAGCGGAAAGCATCGTCCTTCCGATTCAGGCCGATATAGATCACGGCGAAATAGACCGCGGGCACGTATTTCCTGGTCGAGAGTTCTGTCATCGTGACCAGAGTCTTGTTGGCGTCGACCTTGTCGCCCGAGACGGCGTACTCGTGGCCCATGAGGGCGAGAATTGCGGGGTCATCGGGAGCAGCCGCGAGAATTTGCTGGAAAGCGCCGCGCGCCTGCTGGTGCATCCCCATTTGCTCGTAAGCCCGGCCGATGTTGACCAACGCGATGGCATACCGGGGATCGAGTTCGAGCGCCTTCTTATTCTGTTCGATGGTGACATCAAACCGCCTCGCGTGGTAATACGCTTCGCCCAGAGCTGAGTTCAGCAGCGGACTGATCGGATCCAGTTCGACCGCTTTTTTTCTCTCTACGATCGCCTCGTCCAGCTTGCCCATTGCAGTAAGGTAGTAGCCGTAAAACTGATGGGCCGTGGCATATCCGGGCCGCAATTGTAAGGCTCTTTCAAACTCCTTGCGCGCCTCGGGAAAATTCCGTTCGTAAACCAGCTGGGAATAGCCAAGCGGCACGTGCGCTTCGGCAAGCGTGCTGTCGAGTTCGAGGGCCTTCCTTGCCGCAGCCTCGGCTTGCGGGAACGCTTCTTGGGGCGTCAGCGTTGAGTATGGCGCCGACCCCAGCAACTCGTAGCAGTCGGCGAGGCCGGCATAGGATGGCGCGTAGGTCGGATCGATTGCAATGGAATGCCGGAACAGGGCGATGGCCTTTGCGAAGCCGTCTTCCGTGCGCTTGTTCCAGAAGTAGCGCCCTTCCAGGTACGCGAGATAGGCTTCGCGATTGACCTGACGGATCGTCGGCTGAACGCGGGGCAGCCTGTTCAGGACTCCGCTCGCAATGGCGCTGGCGACCTCACCCTGGATACGCAGCACGTCCTGCAAGTCGCGCTCGTAGGCCTCACCCCAGACTACGGTATGGTCGCTGACCTGGAACAGTTGGGCCGTAATCGCTACCCGCTGTCCGGAAACGCGCACACCGCCTTCGAGAACGTAGTTGGCATGGATGTTCTTGCCAATGCGATCGAGGTCACTCGAGGTATAAGCCGGGCTCAGGCGGATGACGCCCATTTCATCGGGATGAAGCTGCCCCAGCCTGGAGATCATTTCCTCGGTGAGCCCGTCAGCGACAAAGTCCTGGCCGGGATCGCCACTCATGTTCTTAAAGGGCCGGACGGCCAGAGTCACCTTGCCCGTAGGGGGCCAAATCCTGTCGTGAATCTGGGACCAGTAGACCCGGAGCGGTACTGCCGCTCCTAGAACAATGAGGAGAAGCAAGACGGCGAGGCGGCGGAGACGATCGGGCCGAGCCTTGTCACCTGTCTTGTCAGACAGATCCGCAGCGGGAGCTAAGTCCACAAGGTTCGAACTGGAGGAGTTGGCAAATGCGTCCGACTTGTCTTCCTCGTCGTCGAGCTTGCTCTGGCTTTCCTGCCACCAGGCGTCCAATTCCGATTTGTAAGCGAAGACAGTCCCCTGTTTGCCATGAGCCAGGCGGCGTACGGGCAAACCCGAACTTTTCTCCCAGCGCTGGACGGTCCGAACTTCTTTCTTGAGATAAGCCGCAATTTCCTTCCAAGAGTCGAGTCGGTCGCTAGTTCGTTCCGGTGCCGTTGATCGTGCCTGTGTGCCGTCTCCGCCCATCGTTCTTGGTCTCAAGAAACTACGCCGCGCAGTGGCCGAAAGAATACTCTGCTTGTCCGTGGTAGTCCAATCCCCGTTGGAAGGAGTCACAGAAACCTGGCCCATGGTTGCCCTCCGTCGTGACGAGTCACTGATCCCAGGCAAGGCGGGTGCGAATTCACGCGGTGAAATCATTTCGTGGCCGGGCGACAAAGCTCCGGCGAATGCACCCTTCCAAGAAACTGATAGCCATGCACGCTTGCTGCCTGCCGATAGGGTCTGCGATGTTGGGGATTATGTGCATTGACTTGGGTTAAATCAATGCTCTGACGCTCCTTTGGCGTGGCCAAGAAGTACTCTGCTAAGATTTTGAAAATAGACGGCCTTACGCTTTTCTCTACTCCGGAGCAGGGGGTTAGTTTCTTTCTTTTTTGGCATCGAGGGTGCTACACTCGGCGACGACTTTCGGGGAGGCTGTGGAAAACCGGCACGGGCAATGAGGAAGGGGGCGTCTCAGCAGCGTCGCATCAGCCGTCCAAAACTAGCCAAGCCCTCAGTATGCCTTCTCTCGGTAAGGAGTTCCTCACCAGCTGAAAAATATGGATGCGCATCTGGCCACGTCTGCCTCTCAAATTCGGTTTGGTGTTTTTGAGGTTAACCTCCAAACAGGAGAACTGCGTAGGAGGGGGCACAAGCTGCGACTGCAGGAGCAGCCCTTTCGGTTGTTGACCCTCTTGCTGGAAAAACCGAACGAAGTGGTTACCAGGGAGGAGATCCAGCACAAGATTTGGGGCGCTGATACCTTCGTGGATTTCGATCACGGCGTAAATCGCGCGATCAACAAACTACGTGAAGCTCTGGGGGATTCTGCCGACAATCCGCGTTTCATCGAAACCCTTTCCAGACGTGGTTACCGTTTCATCGCACCGGTACAGAGGGACCTGCAGCCGCCAAATAGCGGTAAGAAGATGCTTATTGTGTTGCCCTTCGCGAACATGAGTCTTGACGCAGAGCAAGATTATTTCTCTGACGGCTTAACAGAGGAGATGATCGCGCACTTGAGCCGGCTGAATCCCGAGCGCTTGGGTGTGATCGCCAGGACCTCGGCGATGCAGTTCAAGAAGACTTCGAAGAACATCAAGGCCATCGGGCAAGAGCTTGGTGTCCAGTTTGCCCTGGAGGGCAGCATCCGGCGTGCAGGGGATCGTGTAAGGATAACGGCACAGTTGATTCAGGTTAGCGATCAGACGCATCTCTGGGCTGAGAGCTATGACCGTGGGCTGAAAGATGTGCTGGCAATTCAAATCGAGGTCGCCCAGCAAATCGCCCGGTCTCTAGCGGTTGAGCTTGTCCCCGAACGGCAGGCACTGGTCGCACGCTCGATCACCAGCAATACGGAGGCCTACGAACTCTACCTTCGCGGGCGCCATTATTTGAATCAAAGAGTCGAACTGGGGTATTCGAAAGCGATTGATTATTTTAATCGGGCCATCGAAAAGGATCCGGCCTATGCTCCCGCCTATGCTGGTCTTGCCGATGCCTATAGCGTGATTGGATTCTACGGGGCAATCCCGTCCAAGACTGCCTTTGAAAAGGCCAAGACCGCGGCACGGACCGCGGTGCAATTGGATGACACATTGTCTGAGGCGCATACCTCTCTCGGCTATGCGACGCTCCAATACGACTGGGATTGGCTGGCTGCGGAAGCAGAACACAAGCGTGCCATCAACCTGAATCCGAACTGGTATGCCTATGACTGGTACGGATTCAACCTCGTGCAAGTTGGCCGGTTTTCCGAAGCTTTCGCTGCCCTGGAGTACGCCAGGCGGATCGATCCCTTGTCTTCAGTGATCGGATGCCACATGGGTTGGATGTTCTATTTTGCTCGCGCATATGACAAGTCAATCAGGCAACTGGAGAAAACTATCGAATTCGACCCGGGATTTCCCCTGGCGCGATATTACCTGGGAATAACGTATGCGCAAACGCACGATTTCGACCGGAGTATCGATCATCTGCAGAGCGCAGCGGGCCTCTCCGGAGTCCATCCTGGAGCACTATCGGCATTGGCCTATGCCCTCGGCGCTGCCGGCCGGCAGTCTGAGGGGCGAGAGGTTCTGGCAAGGCTAGTTGGTTTGCAACAACATCGTCACGTCTTGGCCTACTTCGTCGCCTTCGCCATGAGTTCACTATCGTCCAAGGACGAGACCCTCGAATGGCTGGAGAGAGCTTATGAAGAGCGTTCCGGCTGGCCTTTGTATCTCCACTTCGAGCCTGCATTTGATGGGTTGCGCTCCGACCCGTCGTTTGCAAGTTTGCTCAAGCGCATCGATCCTCTCAAGCCGCGCTTCAGTTTCCCGTTGCATTCTGAGTCTGCCGGATCACACTGCAAATGACACCCGGACGAGGAACTTGCCCCCTGGACCTTTCAACAGGTACGCCTTTCAGATAAGGTTTCAGGACAATCACAGAAGACTCGGGGCGCATTGTCATACAAATCGTCACAGCGTAGAGTGTAGGCTCTGTTTATCCCGCCGGCAAAAGGGGCAGCGTGTCCGTTCGAACTGCATACATGCGAAGCCGTAAACCGCGGATTTTGGTTGTGAATTGTTATTTTGACGATCTCCGCGAAAATATTCCCCGGGCAAGACAAATTCCCATGGCCATGGGCCCCGCATATTTGGCAGGGGTTTTCAATCGCAATTTCTGCAATGTGCGGCTTTACGACGAAGTCAGCAGCGGCTCTCTCGAAGATCCTCAACTCTTGGCATGGCCAGACATGCTCGTGTTCACCGGGCTTACCACGGGATTTGACCGCATGCTGCATGTGACTGCCTATGCCCGAAGTCTTAATACGCGGGTCATCGTGGTGGCAGGGGGCCCCGGAATACGTTCCTTTCCACGGCACGCGAGAAGTTTTTTTGACTACTGCTGTCTGGGAGATATTGAGGAACTCGGTGAGGTCGCGCGGGAAGTGTTTGGTGAGGACGCGGTAGCCGAGGAGATGGCTCCCCGCTTCGATCTCGCCTATTGGGTCCGAAGCGTGGGCCACATTGAATCCAGCCGCAACTGTAATTTCCGTTGCGCCTTCTGTTCCATGACCGCTGAGGGCAGAAGCTATCAGAAATACGATCTTGAATACACCCGCAAACAAATCCTGGCGGTCGGCTATAAGGATTTCTTTCTGTTTATCGACAACAATTTCTACGGCAATGACAAGCATTACTTTCACGACCGCATGGGTCTGTTAAAGCAGATGTACAAAGACAAGCGCTTTGGCGGCTGGGGCGCCCTGGTCACGAATGATTTTTTTTATGACGATGCGAACCTTAGGAGTGCCCGGGAATCCGGCTGTGTGGCCCTCTTCACTGGAGTTGAATCATTCGACAATGCTTGGCTGGGCTCCATGCATAAGGGCCAGAACAACCGCCGGCCGCAGGTCGAGATTATTGCGAAGTGTCTGAATGCGGGAATCCTTTTCCTGTACGGAATGATTCTGGATGTGGCGTCTCGAACCGTGGACGATCTCGAACGCGAATTGGCACTTGTGATGCGGACCCCCGAAATCACTCTGCCCTGTTTTCTGTCCCTGCCGATCCCTTTTCCCGGAACGCCCTTCTTTCGGGAGTGTGTGGAAAAGCGCCGCCTGCTCCCGAACACCAGGATCCGCGACCTCAACAGCTCCGTATTGTCGCTAGAACCGCTTGAGAGCATTGGGCGAGTACAACCTTTTATCGCGGCGACTCAAACCATGAATGGCTATCGCAAACAGATATTGAGTCACACACTTAGCTTTTATTGCCAGTATAGAAAAGTGTTAACACCTCTGCAGATGCGGCTTGCCCTCATGAATTCCGGCCTTTTGTTTGCCCACGAATTCCTTACAGCGCCAGGTTGGATCGGACGCGCCCACAAGAGAACGCACATCAGTAGCTCGGAACGGCTGGACAAAGTTTATCGGCCCGCATTTCAAATCGATCCACGATACCAGCACTACTTCTCACCCACCATGCTTACTGACGGCAACGGCGAAATTGCTGCCGATTTGCAGGACGATATCAGTAGTGCAGTTCTGTTAAGGAATAGAGCAGGACAACTAGTCGGGTAAATAGAGTAACGTCGAACCCTACGGTCTCGCACACTGGCGCTGCGGGCTCAGACCAATCCCCCGCCTGTGGAAATCAGACTGCCCCTGCCCGGCCCCCAGATTCTGCAGCGGCCCCGGAGAAACACGGCAACCCCCGCTGTTTGCTCGTCATGACGCGGGATGTCGCACATTGTCGCTTGCGCGGTTCTTCGTGGGGTTGTACTCACTTGGAAGCACCTGGTTGCAGCCATATTCCGGGCTAACGCTGGAGTCGGGGAGCCAGCGCCGATTCTAACTGCTGATACCTCAGGCATTTTGATCTCGGTGCACGGAGCAGCGGGGGTATCGGAGTGATTCCGGGCGCCGGGTCCCGAAATACGGACTCCGTCGCTAATGGGGAACGCAGCCAGTTGAGCGTAAACAAATGAAGCTTTCTGACTTTAGCGGCAAGCAGTGGCGGGTTTTGTTGATCCTGATGCTGGTCAACTTCGTGAATTATGTTGACCGGCAGATCGTGTTCTCGCTGTTCCCCTCGATTCGTCGTGACTTTGCCCTTAGTTATGTGCAACTCGGCTATCTAGCGACGGCGTTCACCGTGGTGCTCTCTCTGGCCAGCTTCCCCTTGGGCATGCTGGCCGATCGGATTTCACGGCGCGCCGTGATCAGTGCGGGCGTCCTGTTCTGGAGCGGCGCGACGTTCTTCAGCGGATTGGCGGGTTCGTTCCGGGCCTTGTTGATGGCGAGGGGGTTGGTGGGCATAGGGGAAGCGGCTTACACGCCAGCCGGCGCAGCCGTAATCAGTGCTTCATTTCCGCAGGAAGTCCGAGCCCGGGTGCAGGGGGCTTTCGACATGGGCATGTTCATTGGAGGCGCCACCGGCATCGCTCTGGGTGGGCTTATAGCAGCCTCGTTCGGCTGGCGCTTCGCGTTCTTCCTGGTCGGGATACCGGGAGTCGTACTGGGTCTCACTGCCCTGCGGCTGCCCAAGTCGGTCGCCAGCATCGCCAAAGAATCCATGCCCGTGCGTGAACTGTTGCGAGTACCAGCCTTCCTCGCGCTGTTGGCGAGTGGTTGGTTCTGCAGCTTTGCGGGATACACCTATGTTGCCTGGGGTCCTGAGTTGGTACAGGACTACAAGGGATTCAGCGCTCGGCAAGCAGGCTTGGCCCTGGGGCTGACGATCGTATTGGGGGGCACGATTGGCATCGCGACCGGCGCATACCTATCCGACTTGCTGGCGAAGCTGCGCAGTTGGGGACGAGCCGTAATCGTCCCGATCGGCTTTGTGCTGGGAGCGCCGGCAATATATTTTTCGCTGCACGCCAGCGGGAAAATTCACTTTCTGCTGTTCTTCGGATTGGGAGCATTCTTCTTGAGTTGGTATCACGGCCCGCTGACCGCCACGATTCACGACCTGGTCCCGCCGCGCGGGCATGCGACGGCCCTGGGTTTTTACTACCTGTTCGTGAACCTCTTTTCCATGGCGGTTGCGCCGGTTGTGATTGGAAGGCTGGCGGACCGCTACGACCTGATTACTGCCCTGCACATACCGATTTTTGCGCAACTCGCGGGAGCGGCCTTTTTCATAGTGGTGATTCAATGCATCCGGCACGACGGGCTCCGTCACCCCGTGCTGGTGCGCCATTGGGATGACGCACCTTGCGCGCTAGCGCCGGGAGTTGCCCTGGCATTTGAGGAAACATGATGTGGGTGTACAATCCCGACACACTTCCCTGGGGAAATCTAAAGTGAGGAGAAAATTCCATGGCCCAAGCGGCACAGCTGCCCATTATTAGCCATTACACCGCTTACAAACCCCGGCCCTTTACTCGCGAGGAGCGGGACAAGGTCACGATCCTCTATGGCGGCCTCACCTGGAAGCATGAACGGCTGATGCAAGGCGCAATGCACAATCTAAAGTACAACGCCGAGCCGCTGCCCAACATTGCGCGCGAAGACCTTGACGCCGGCAAAGAGTTGATCGATGTGGGGGCGTGCTGCCCCACCATCTTCACCACTGGAAGCCTGGTCAACTTCCTGAAGAAGGAAGTGCAGGAGCATGGCAAGGACGAAGTGAATCGCAAGTACGTTTACCTCACGGCGGGAGCCTGCGGGCCGTGCCGGTTTGGCCAGTACCACGAATCTTATGCCATGGCTCTGGACGGTCTGGGGTTGCGCGACTTCCGTCTGTTCTTGCTGGCCCAGGACGAACTCGACCAGGGCCCGGGCAATGGCGGTGGCCTGGACATCAATATGCCCATGAGTCTTGGCATCATCTGGTCGATCCTCTGCGGAGACCTGGTGACGGATCTCGAGTACTTGACGCGCCCCTACGAAGTCAACCCAGGGCAGACGGAACTCGTGCTGCGCGAATGCGTGGAGCAGATGTACGACGTCTTTCTGCGCCGGCCGGATCGCGGCAAGAAATATAAGACGCTGGCCTGGCATCTGATGAGCAACTACTTCACCAACGCTCTGCGTGACGTCCGCAAGAAGTGGGAGGAGATTGAGGTCGACCATCTGCGGGTAAAAGCAAAGGTGAAAATCACCGGAGAGTTCTGGCTACAGACGCACGAAGGCGAGGGCAACTACAACATCAAGCGCTGGCTGGAGCAGGAAGACTCGGAAGTCATCCCACCGCCGGTCGCGGTCTGGCTGCACTACCTGTTGCACCCAACTATCCGCAAACTGGAGCATCGGAACAGCAAGAGCAAGCACCCGAAGGCTGAGAACCTTGCCCTGCACGCGCTGGAGCGCATCTACCGCGGCACCTATAACCGATTTCGCAAGGCACTGGCGAATTTGCCCCACGAACTGCCCGACCAGGAAGAGCTCAAGCGGCTGGCCGAACCCTTCTACCACTTCGAATTACGGGGTGGCGAAGGGCACATGCTGATCGGCAAGGCGCTGCATTCCTACCATCACAAGACGGCTCACATGATTTGCGAGCTGTCGCCGTACTCCTGCATGCCAAACACGATGTCCATCGGCTCGATGGCCAACGTCGTCGGGAAATATCCAGACCTGCTGTACGCACCGATCGAAGTGAAGGGCGACGCCGAGGTGCACGCGCTTTCGCGCTGCCAGATGATCCTCACGGAAGCGAAGAAGCGGGCGCAGGCGGAGTTCGAAGGCGTCATGGATAAGACGGGGCTGAGCGTCGAGCGCATCCGGAAATACGAGGAGCAGCATCCGGAAACGCGCAAGGCCACGTATTTCGTGCCTCATCGCCGCTATGCCGGCACAGCCACCAACTATGTGATGCATCTGGCTTACGACAAAGGACTGGCACGGGCTTGAAACAGCGACGGGAACCGGACCGATGAACTTACAAAACAAGCTGGCACACGGTGAACTGAGACGAGGTCGATCGATACCGAGGTCGAACTATGGCAGGTGATGGTTTTATCCAGATTCAACCGCTCGAGGCAGACCCTTCGCTAATCAAACCAGCGGCCGCCTCTGAGGCTGCGGTTCCTGCAGGCACGGGGAAAATCTGTGGACTCGACGTGGGCAGCACGACTTGCAAGTACACGATTGCCGCCGCATCCGGGAAACTGCTGGGTCAGGCTTATGAACGGCACAACACGAAGCAGGCGGAGAAAGTCCTCGATTTCCTCACCCGGCTGGAGAAGGAACACGGTTTCACGCCCGAGGTGGACCGCGTCTTCTTTACCGGGTCGGGTGCTGGTCTGATCGCGCCCCTCGTCGGCGGGAAAGTCATTCAAGAGGTCGTGGCTGTTGCCGCGGCCGTCGAAAAACTTCATCCCAACGTGCGCTTCGTCAGCGAAATCGGCGGCGAAGACATGAAAACGATTTTTTTCAACGGCGACGGTCCCAGCAAGAGCAAACAGGTGCTGATGCAGAGCGCATGTTCCGGAGGTACCGGGACCTTTATCGAGAAGACCGCCCGGAAGCTCGAGATTCCGGTGGATCGACTCTCGAAGATGGGCTACGAGGGCTACACGCTGCACAAGATCAGCAGCAAGTGCGGCATCTTCGCCGAAGCCGATGCCAACACACTATTGAAAGCTGGCGTCTCCGTCGAAGAGATCATCGCTTCCTTGTTCGAGGCGGTGGTGTATCAAAACCTGGCGACCCTGACTCGCGGTAACACGCCCCTGCCTGAGATTCTTCTGCTGGGCGGCCCCAACCTGTTTTTCAAGGGATTGCAGGAGGCCTGGCGCTACCATCTTGGCAAAGTGTGGAGAGAGCGCAAAGTGGCGATCCCGGACGACCGGGGCCCAGAGTCGCTCATCCGTGTGCCCGACGATGCTCTTTATTACGCAGCCCAGGGCTGTATCGAGGTTGGGCGGCGAGATTCGCCGGCCGTCGGCATCTACCTGGGAACCAGGAAGCTGCGCTGGTGGATTGAAGAAGGACAGTACGAAGAAAAAAAGAAGATAGGGCGCGGCGGACTGTGGAGCGATCCCGGTGAGCTGCAGTCTTTTCGGGAACGCTATTCCAAGCCCGGCGGCAATGGGAACGGAAAGAAGAACAACGGAAACGGCAACGGAAATGGACACGCGAACGGCCACGGGAAGCCGCAGCGCGTTCCACGAGTTCAACTCCCCATTCTCGGCAAGACCAGCAAACTCGGGCCCGTTGTAGTGGGCTGCGATTTTGGCTCGACCACGGCAAAGGCCGTCTGCATGTCGCCCGACAAGGATCTGCTGTTCTCCTGCTACGCGCTAAGCCGGGGCAATCCTATCGACGACGCCAAGAGCCTGTTCCGGCAGGTTCGCGAGGCGGTTGGAGACGGAGAGATTCTTGGTCTGGCCATTACGGGCTACGGCAAGGACCTGCTGAAAGACATCCTGGGGGCCGACTGCCCGGTGGTGGAGACGATCGCTCATGCCAGCGCCGGTCTGCACTACTTCCCGGACGCGGATTGCATCTGCGACGTGGGCGGCGTTGACGTCAAGATCATGATCCTGAACAACGGCGCCGTGACGGACTTCCGCCTGAACTCGCAGTGTTCCTCGGGCAACGGCGCGTTTCTCCAGGGAGTCGCGGAGCGCTTCAACATTCCCATGAGCGAAATGGCGGACGGCGCTTTCCGCGCTCTTGCCATGCCCCAGCTTTCGATGGGATGCGGAGTTTTTCTGCAGAGTGACATCGTCAATCAACAGCGCAAAGGCTGGCAGGCGGAAGAAATTCTGGCTGGGCTGTGCGCGATTCTCCCCCTGAACGTGTGGATCTACGCCGGCGGCCTGAACAACCTGCAGCAGGTGGGCAAGAAGTACATCCTGCAGGGCGGGACGCACAAGAACCTCGCCGTGGTGAAGACGCAGGTGGACTTCATCCTGAAGAAAGTTCCTGAGGCAGAGGTCGTCGTGCATCCGTACTCGGGCGAAGCCGGAGCGATTGGCGCGGCGCTGGTCGCTCTCGACTGGTGGCAGGACGGTGGAGAAAGCAAGTTCCGCGGTTTTGAGGCGATCGAGAGGTTGACCTATAAGACGGCGACCTCGGTGGACACGGTCTGCCACTGGTGTCCCGTAACCTGCCAGCGCAGCTTCATCGACGTAGAACTGGATGGGGGAAAAGGCCGTCCCTGGAGCAAGGTTCCTCTGGAACAGGGTTGGGAGCGGGTGATTGTGAACAACTCCTGCCCCAAGGGACTGGTGGAAGATTTGAATGAGATGAAGGTCATCAAGATCGGGATGGAGAAAACAAAAAATGCGTTTCCCAACGTTGCCGATTTGGTCCGCAAAGAAGCGTTCCGTCGAGTCGCCACCTAAAGACCGCTCTCAGGCGCGCGTCGGAATTCCGAAGGTGCTGAATATCTGGACGACTCACCAGTTCTGGGTGGGCTTCCTGAAGTCCATCGGCATCCAGTCGGAGAACATCGTGTTCAGTTCCGATACTTCCGAGGAGCAGGGGCGCGAGTTCGGCAGGGGCCGGGGCACGGTAGATTGCTGCTACCCGGTGAAGTGCATCAGCGGGCACTACGGCGAATTAGTGTTTGGACAAAAGAAGAAGATTCACGTCCTTCTGAGCCCGATGATTCATTCGCTGCCTTCCATTTTGCACGGCCATGTGGTTGACACAGTGACTTGCACCCGAATCATGGCCGGACCCGAGAACATCAAGGCGGGATTCCTCAAAGAGCACGACGTCTTCGGCGAAAACGGCATTACCTATGCTTCGCCGTTCGTCAGCCTCGGAGACCGGCACATGGTGACCGAGCAACTTCACACTTCGCTTAAGGATGTCTTCAATCTTGAACTGGAAGAAACCGAACGAGCGGTCAAAGCCGGATTTGAGGCGCTCGACAACTTTACGGCCAAAGCCAGACAGCAGAGCCGCGACATCTTGACCTGGTGCGCGAGGAACCAGAAACCATGCATCCTGGTGCTGGCCCGTCCCTACCACATGGATACGGGCATCGGTCACGAGATTGAAGGAGACCTGCAGGCCCACGGCTATCCGATTCTCTGGCTGCAGTACCTTCCCGGCGATGAAGACCTGATGAACTGGCTGTTCGAAGCCGATCTGCAGATGGGAAGAATCAAGAGCCCATTTGACATTTCTGATGTGTGGACTTCGTCCTACAGCAGCAACACGAACGAAATCATGTGGGGAGCGAAGGTGGCGGCGCGCTGCCCCTGGATCACCTGCGTGGTTCGCCTTTCCAGCTACGAGTGCGGCATGGACCAGCCCACCTATACCCCCACGCAGAAAATCGTAGAAGCGACCGGAACCCTGTTCTTCAAGTTTGGAGACCTGGATTCGACCAAGCCGGCCGGCGGCATCAAGATCCGCATCGAAACCATCGTCCACTACCTGGCGAAGTATTCACAAAAGATCATGCAGCAAAAGCTGGAATGGTTGTCGCCAAAGTGCCCGCTCGGGCCCCTTCCTTCTTTCGCACAGCCGGAGATTGCGCCGGAAGCGGTTCGGGAAGAGGCAGGCGTCGCGCAGCCGCTGTCTTCACAGGCTTCGTGAATGACGCCAATCTGTGTCAGTACTGATCTGCTTGGGGCGGCCTGTTTTAGTGGAGCCGCGCTGTCTCTCGTCCGGCCATTTTCCTGTTTCCAATACAGGCCGGCATCACAGTGCAACCAACAGGCAGGTGAAGTTGCACATGTTTTGTCCTCTTTTGTCCTCCGAGAAGCAGCGGTGGATGCAAGCAGTTTCCGCATTCTACTCCAACCTGCGGGACTTCAAGGCGGAGAAGCCCTCAAAACCGCGATGACCAAAATCGAAGAGCACCCGCGCGAGATCGTTCAAGCCGAGAACAACCATAACAGCCATAGTCAGCACCAAGGAAGGCGCAGATGACAAAACCAATCCCGTGAACTAAGCTAGAATTCTCAATCGGTTATCTTCCCGCGCCGGGATGGCGGAACTGGCAGACGCAGCGGACTCAAAATCCGCCGGTACTTAGTACCTTGGGGGTTCGATTCCCCCTCCCGGCACCAGCAACTTTCTCCTGTATTTACGCGGGTTCTACGCGTCTAGTGGGGATCCCTTCCCTCGGTTCCGGTAGGCTCCTGCGAGAAAAAGGGGCTGTTTCGGGCGCTAAAGCGGCCCGCCCGTAAACCTTGCGGGGGATTTGAGTGCTATCGCCTGCTTACATCAGTTGAGATTGACTGGCCACTGCAGTCCTTAGTCGTTGGGTAGCTGAGAGTGGAATCGTGGCCGTTGGGGGAGGAACCGCACCTCCCCCGGTGTGGGCTGATGATTTACTGACCGACGCGCTCGAAATGCCAAGGTTTCTTCGGAGGAGGAGTCCCGGAATCAGACGCTACGACAATTCTTCCTTCCGCCTGATCTGCGCCGGTGAGGGTGAACTCAAGAGGGAACGTATCAGAGGAGTTCTCATCCCCAATCTTGAGCAGGAGCTTCTTCCCGGATACGCTCGCCTCCACAATCTTGTGGGTCGAGAGCTTACTGCTATCGGGGATCAATTCGCCATTGACCAATGTTAGCCGTTCCCCGTGAACGCAGGTCCCGCCCAGACTCCCGTTCTCAAGCTTGAGGTGCAGGGTAAAGAAAGTTGTGCCCTGATATTTTGCCTCCCAGGTTCCGACAAACAGGTTCAGATCCTCGGAGTGACTGGTGTTGAGCCGCAATGAAAAGGCCGAAAGGCCGATCGACGCTGCTCCGATGAGACAAACGGCGATCAATCTGACGGCCCGTGCCTGTTTGCGCGTGTCGTTATTTTTCAGAATGTTCATGATTCGATCCTCCAAAGTGTTGGTATCGAAGAGTCCTAACGCATAATTCGAATCGGGCCCCGCGAACATGGACTGTGCGATGTGTAGTAGAGAAGTGGCATACCGCCTGGTAGTTGGCAGCACTTGAACGGCGATTTCATCGCATGCCAGCTCTCGGGTCTGCGCGATCCTCGACAGAATCAGCGTCGCGCAAGGGTGAAAACGCACCGGGAGAGATGCGATCTCGTACAGCAGATTGAACAGGAAGTCGCGTCGCAGTACGTGCGCCAGTTCATGCGATATAGCCGAGGAGAGATCGTCCTCAGGAATAGCGTCGAGAAAGAATGTCTCTGGGAGCAGGAGCAGGGGGCGTCTGAACCCCAACGTTGCCGGTCCCGATAGTTGTGTGCACAAAACGGAAACACAGGGAAGTGAGAACGACCGCACACAATGCTCCACGATCCGCGCAAGAGCAGGCGACAACGGATACGGGTAGGCTAACTGACACACACGCCGCGTCTGATAGCCGAACCAGGCGAGCCGAGCAACATGAAAAAGCAGAACAATGCCATACACCCAGAGCAACGCATAGAGGATCCTCGGAGAGAATGAAACCGAACGGCTGAGCGAATGGAATGACACCGGAATCGCTCGGGCGTTCGGTTCCGCGGCCGGTTCTGGTTGAGCAGTAGGGGCAAGCTCTGACGCGCGCCCAGTGGCTTCTCTGTGCTGAAGCACGACGGTTGCTGTCGGTATCAGCAGACAGGCGCCGAGTGCTGCGATCCAGACGCCGTGCGCAAACCGCGACGGCGCTCTGTGCAAAAGCTTCGTGCATAAAAAGGCGAGAGCGGTGATCGCAGTAATCTGCCAAATCGCATTCAGAATGAAAGTCGCAACCAGTTGGCTAGTCTCGGCCATGCTGTTCCTCCGTGTCGGCCCGCTCCTGGCTCTCGATGAGTTTCTGCACTTTGGCAAGCTTGTCCGCGTCCAACTGATTGCTCTTGACTAGACTCATCAGAAGGGTTTCGACCGATCCGCCAAACACACGGTCGAGCATGTCGCTGGCAGCCTCGCGCAGGGCCTTGTCGCGGCTCAACACGGGGCGGTATTCGTATGCTTTGCCCAGTAACTTCCGTTTCACCTTGCCTTTGCGTTGCAGGATGTTGAGCATCGTCTGAACGGTCGTGTAAGCAAGGCGCTCTCCAGAAAGGTCCTGCTGAACCATCTGCACTGTGCTCGGCCCGTTTTCCCAAAGCACCTGCATCATCTGAAGTTCCAGCCGAGTGAGTTGCGCTTTTGGCACTCTCGCTTCTCCTAAGTTCTTAGGACATTACCCCAGCGATTCTTCCTTGTCAACTAAAATCTTAGGAGTTATCAAGCCACAGTGGAATGGAGCCGGGCCGCCTTGGCTGTTGTAACATCTCGTTTACACTCAGAACCCCCCAATGAGTGAAATGGCCTGTGGGTGTTGAAAAAGTGCGTCAACGGAACCTCTTTTTGGCTGCGAGTATCACCGTTGCCGAGTTTTTCCTTCGCTCACCTCAGCTAAGTGGTGGCTGGCAGAACCGGTGTTGTCGGTTGGCTGAGGAACCGCACCAGTCGCTTGATGTTCTGGGCCACCGCGGCCAGGAAGAACTGCTCCCGCACGAACTTCAGTCTGCGCAGGCGCAAGCGACGCAATCCGATCTGATTCTTGAGTTCCGCGAACAAGGCTTCCACCTTCTTTCTTTGCCGCTGTGCCTGAGCGAACTCGGGCGTGTTCGCTAGTTCTCGGGCGCGTTGTCGGGCTGGTTCATGCTGGTGAGTGACAAGGCAACGGAAGGCTGCACTGGTGCACTGTGGTCTTAGCGAGCATGCTCCACAACGTTTGCGTGTTCCGATATAGGTCCAAGCGCGATTCCGATGACTGCGGCCACCGTAGTTCAGCGGCTGGCCCGCGGGACAGATATAGCGATTGCTTTCCGGTTCGTAAGTAAAACGCTCAGGACCGTAGAACGGACTGTTCTTTCGGTGGATGCTATCGCGGGTCCGCATGTAGGGAGTAATGCTCCGATCGGCTAGCCATTGCAAGAACTCCCCGTTGCCGTAGGTCGTATCCGCCGCCACCGATTCGGGCTCTCGTCCTTGCCAGGCAGCGAAACGTGTGATCATGTCTTGTGCAGCCACGGTCTCCTGGCTCATTCGCGCCGCCGTGGCCTGCACTCCCACAATCACGCAACTGGGGTTGTCGACCAGATAGTTGTCGTAGTAGCCCAGTCGGGCCGGCGTGCCGCCCTTGGTCGCGTAGGTGGAGTCCGGGTCCGTGGTCGACACCTGGTCCTGTTGATGCACCGGTTCTTCCACCGGGTTCTGCTGTTCCAATTCCACCACATACTGACGCACCGTACGGTTAACCTGGGCTGCTTCCAACAGTTGCCCTCGCGGAATACGGCTCTCCTTCGCCGCATTCGCTTCCACGAAACTGCCATCCACCGACAGGTGCTGGCCCTGCACCAGTCCCACTTCCACACACTGCCGCACGATCTGTTCAAACAATTGCTCGAACAACTTCGACTCCTGAAAGCGGCCGTGCCGATTCTTGGAAAACGTGGAGTGATGCGGAATCTCCTGATCGAAACCCAGGCCGGTAAACCAGCGCCATGCCAGATGCATGCGCAGTTCCTCGACCAACTTGCGCTCGCTGGTGATGCCATACAAATAGCCGATCAACAGAATGCGCAGCAGAAGCTCGGGGTCAATCGACGGGCGGCCCATATCGCTGTAACTCTCTCTCAGCTGTTCCCGCACGAAGGCAAAGCTGATGTGCTTATCGATCAGCCGCAGCAGGTGAGTCTCTGGAACCTGATCTTCCAGACGGAAGTAGTAAAACAAGGCTTCGGAACGATCGTGTTGCCCCATCATGATTAGCGCGCCTCCGAGTATGGTGATCCAGCAGAACATGGCAAGGATTTCTTCCTTGTACCACGCTTCTGCCACCTCTCCGCGTGCTAATCACAGTGACTTTTTCAACACCCACGCCTGTTTTCGTAAACTATCGCAGAACAAACAAGAACAGGAGTCACCCGGGAACAGAACTGAAGGCCGATCTGCGTGTCGAAGCAATCGCAGCGACGGCTTGTGAGTCGTAAAGAAACGCGACGCTTGGCTCAACCAAACCCGATGCCTCTGCGGCGGAATTGAAGAAGCGCACGCTGACCAGCCGGTACAACGAAAACCCCACGCAGCAGTAGCAGCATTTCATTCAGGGAAAATTCGGTCTTTGGTCGCATGTCTCCCTGTCAGTCCTTTCGAGACAGACCGCTGGCGGCACCTTCTCTCGACATGATATTGGTACCACTCCAAGAACGTGCACGCTTCACGTAAGAGGGAGTCGTACACTTGCTCCGGCGTCAGTTCGCTCGCCGGCAGAGATAGGACGGTACCTATCGGAAGCTGATGTGAAATTCTCGTGACCGCCAAGAACGCAATGAGTTCGGCGTCAGACTTCGATTCCTTCTTCGCTAGACTCTCGAATGGATGCTCCATTTCCCCTTCCTCCTAAATCCTCGCCCATACCAGCGTTCTGCACAGGAAAGGGACAGCTAATCGTGCAGAACTACGTTGAGCAAAGAACTGTGAACCTGAAAATCATCACTAGCGCGATATTCAATGAACCCCAATTTCCTAAACCTGTTCATGAAGAAGCTAACCCGCGAGCGAGTCGTGCCTATCATCTCTGCAAGGGTCTCCTGACTGATCTTGGGGATTGGAGTTTCGTGCACGCCTTCCTTGCCGAAATGAGCAAGCAAGAGCAGAAGTCGAGCTAGTCTCTTTTCACTGGAATTGAAAAGCTGGTCAACCAAATCCTCTTCATATCGGATGTTTCGTGTCAGCAAATATGCCACGAACATATCCGAAAACGCGTGCTCCCGGTGAAGCTCTTCCATCATGTACGCCTTATCGATTCGCATCACAGAGCAATCGGTCATTGCGGTTGCGGAGGACATGCGGAGAGCCTGCCCCGTAAGGCAACCTTCTCCGAAGAAATCGCCCTTGTTCAGAATGCCTATTGTGGCTTCTTTCCCGCTCTTCGACACAACGGTGAGTTTTACCTTTCCTTCCTTTATATAAAAAACAGCGTCGGACGAGTCGCCCTGAACAAAGATCGTCTGCTTCTTGGGAAAAGCTTCGATCTTCCTACCGCCGTTGATGGTCGAAAGGAAAGTCTTGGGATCGAATTTGCTGAGTTTCTTCGCCGCTACGACGGGTGTCATAATCTGCCCCCTCTAGTTCCGAATGTGCAGAATGCAACTTCCTATGATGAAGGGATGAATGAATGCGTTAGAAGGCGAGAACAACGTCAACTTTGCGGGCAACGCTGCTCCGCACTCGACAAATAATGATTTCACCGGGGATGTCGAAAGTCAACGGCCCGCACGAAGAATGGGCCGAAAGACACTGCCGCTCCGCAAGTGGTGAAAAATCGCGATATCGCTCATTGAGGGGTTTTGAGCGTTATTGATTCCATGTGGGCGTATAAACGGACGGGCGCACAGATGAGACATGAGCCTGCAATTGCCCGTCGAGTCTCAAAGAAGTCAGCTCGGCATAATGGCTCGGTACTCAGCCAGTGATACAGCCACCGTTCTATGTTGGGGCGTACAGCTTCCATAATGTCTAAGACCGCAAGTCCAGAGTAAGAGCACATGGGGCGTTTCACAGAAACCGAAATAGCTGCGCCAGCCTTAGCTGAAAAGCCCAGCGAAGGCTAATGGATGTTACCCGTTGTCGTCACCCACCACACACTTGCACCCGCCGCAAACGGTGCGAAGGGATTCGCAACCAATGCCCCTGAGGTCGGGTCAATCGTATACGCCGACAAATCGTTGTCGACTGAATTGGCCACATAGGCGAAGCTCCCAGAAGCGTCCAAAGTCATCGACTGCGGACCCGAACCCGCGGGAAAAGGTGAACCTAAAAGCGGGGTCAGGCTGCCGGTGTTGTAATCGATGGCGAAGACCGAGACGTCGTTTGTAGTGTTGTTCGCGGCGTAGAGGAACCTGCCGGAAGGATCCACCACCACTGCCTTCGGCTGGCCAACATCTGTATATACCTCGGAGATGGGTGTCAGGACACCTGTATTACTGATTGTGTACGCTTCAATTCCAAGGGCGGCAACATACACGAACCTGCCACTGGGGTCCACTACTACTCCCTCTCCCCCATCAGTAGCCGTGGCACTTACAAAAGTCAACTTGCCGGATATGGGATCGATGGAGAAAGAATCGACCCTGTTCAGCATGCTGTCAGCCGCGCATAGGAACCGCCCGGACGGGTCGATCGCCGCGGCGTAGGGACTTGTCCCGAAGCCGGTGCCGAAGGGAAAACCAGAAAGGGGAGCAAGATTGCCCGTCGCCAGAACGATACTAAATCCGTAGATCTGAGAGGTAAACGGGTCGGTTACGTAAACGAACCGTCCAGACGGGTCAATGGTTACGGTACGAAGCTGGTTCCCCGCTGCAAACGGAGAGTATGAGACTAAGGTCAGAGCACCGGTCAGGGGGTTGATCGTGTACCCCACCAAGTACGCTGTCGAACCGTTTCCGTTGAAATCCACTGCATACTCGAACTTGCCTGACGGATCCACTGCTAACGAAACCGGTTGCGGCTCGCTGCCGGACGGCGCATTCGTCTTAAAAGGAGAGCCGGAGACGGGTGTCAGCGATCCGCTCTCCGGATCAAGCGTGTAACCCGAAACTGTGTTGTCGTCAGAGTTGGCCGCGTAGGCAAACTTCGGCGTGTACGTGACTGGAGTGGTGCCGTTGGCCAGAGCGATCCCCAAGACGTTGCCTCCCTGGAACAAGCGGCTCAGCGTTAGTGCACCACTATTCTGATCAATGGTGAACATCATAAGATCCCCAGAACTGAAATCACCCACGTAAAGGAAGCGCCCGGAGGGATCGGCGGCGACTGAAGACGTGAAAGTACCTCCCGCAAACGGGGAGCCAAGGAGAGCGCTCAGAGCACCCGTGCTCCCGTCGATGCTGTACCCAGAAACATTGGACGCATCGTTGGCTGTGTAAAGGAATCTGCCGGAGGGGTTGACGGCCAGCGAAACAACCACGCTGCCATTGGCAAAAGGCGACCCCGGGACGAGAGCTAACCCACCGGTAGCCGGATTGATGGTGAACGCACAGATACCACCGCCCGCCGAACTGCCGACAAACACGAACTTAGTTGCCGGATCCACCGCGATCGATTGCGGCACAGGATTGACTCCTGGGATCGAGAAAGGCGAATTCACGATTTGCGAAAGTTCACCGGTGGCCGAATTAATGGTATAGGCTGAAATGTTGTTCGATGTGGCGTTGGCTGCGTACAAAAATTTCCCCGTGGGATCGACAGCTAACGCACGAGTATCGTTGCCCGCCTGAAATGGCGAACCACTCATTGCGCTCAGAGCCCCAGTCGCGGATTTGATCGTATAGCCCGAGATGTTCTTGGAAGTCGAGTTGGCATTAGCAACGTAGACGAACCGGCTGGATGGATCGACGGTGATGGCGAAAGCGTCCGGCTGTCCGGGGAATGGCGAACCGGAAACCGTCGTCAAAACACCCGAACCGGCGTTGGCGGAAAAGGCTGCAACGTTACCCGTGCCTATATCCGGGGCGTAGACGAACGCGGTGGAGGGTGTCACTGCTACCGATTGAGCGCCAGTAGCCAGGACGTAGCTGGTAGATCGAAGCTGGCCGGTCGCGGCATCCACCGTGAAGCTGTGAAGCGTCGAACCGATTGAGTACGCGAACCGCGGCAGCAACCCGGTTGCCGACGCACTCAGGTTCACCACTCCCGGAGTAGAGCTGGCGTTGTATGCAACAGTGAGTGCGCCAGTGACGCTGCCGCCGCCTGCGGCAGGGGCGAATACCACGCCAATTGTGCACGAAGCCAGCGCCGCAACGCGGTTGCCGCAAGGATGTTTTCCTGTTGTTACTGTTCTGAAATCGCCAGTAACCGCCATGCTGTCGATTGCAAGCGTGTCGGCGGTCTGGTGATTTGCCAGGGTAACGGTTTGAACCGGACTCGTCGTTCCCAGCCGTTGCGCCGCGAAAGTCAGAGTGCCCGGACTAAGTGTCACGAGCTGGATGCCATTGCCTGTCAGACTGAGAACCTGGGGACTATCGGCAGCGTTATCAGCGACGGTCACAGCACCGGGTACGGTTAAGGCCAGAGTGGGAGTGAACGTCACAGTGAACGTGCAGCTGCTTCCCGCATTCAACGGACCACCGCAGGGCGTCGCGCCACTGCCGGAGGCAGAGTAGTTGCCACTGGCGGGAAATGTATTGATGGTCACTGCGCTCGCACTGACATTCTTGACTGTGACTACCTTCCCCGCGCTGGTTGTGTTCACAACCACATTGCCGAAGAACAGGCTGGTAGGCGAGAAGGTCAGCGGAACACTGGAACCTCCGGAGCCGGTCCCTGACAGGCTGACTTCCTGCGGACTGAACGGCGCGTTGTACGCGATGGTGAGCGCGCCATTGATTGCGCCATTCACCGTTGGCTGGAAGGTGACAGCCAGTGTGCATTTACTGTTGGCTCCGAGGATGGCGCCGCATGGGGTGGCTCCGCTTCCCAGCGCTGAGTAGTCACCGCTGGCTGAAAACTGCAGCGTCGCGCTTGTGCTTTGGTTATTGGTGACCGTCACTGTTTTGGCGGGACTCTTGGTTCCCACGGGCACCGTTCCAAAGCTGAGGCTTGGCGGCGAAAACGAAACTGGCGTAAACCCATTTCCGGTCAGGCTTATCAGTTGGGGCGAGTTACTTGCTTCGTCCTGAATCGTAATCGCTCCAGAAATCCCGCCTCGCACAGTAGGAGAGAACGTCACGAAAATGGTGCAGGAAGCTGAGGGGGCGAGGCTCGTACCGCAGGTATCGGTTTCTGAGTAATCGCCGCTGTCCAAGATACCGTCAATCGCGAGCGGATTCACGCTGTCGGTATTTGTTAAGGTGATGTTCTTGGCCGAGCTGGTAGTTCCAATCAACTGGTTGGCGAAGGTCAAGGTGGTGACGGAAAGTTTCACGCTTTGAGCGAAACTCGCTGCCGTAAAGGCGACGATTAGGAGCACCCCGCGCATCGCCCCACGCCCCATGGAAACGCAAATTTTCTTCAGCGTCATAAAATCACCTCTCTTCGCCGCCATCTGATCCAAACTCGGCCTCTATCTGTATAACGCGCAGAAACGACAAAAAAGGTTCACATTTTCTTGGTATCGGTCGCCCGAGGTCCTGGGTTTCTGGGCGATCAAGCCTTACTAAGTAAGAAGCCGGGGACGGAAATGAGGTTCCGGGCAACGGAGAAAGGGTAAGGGTAGATGTGCCCAAAACGTGCGAAGGATTATGCTCGGTGGTTGTTGCCCTGTCAACCGGCAAATCGTTGCACTCGTAAAGCGGGGACTAGCTTATGAACCACACTCATGCCCGCTGCCGAGCATCTCGATGATGCGATAGTGCGAGATGGTTCGACCGATCGTGGCGCGAATCTTACGTCTGTGAAGCGGGCAAGTCAATGAAAACCGTGGAGTTGGCGGTGTCTCAAGAGGATTGTTGGCGAAACATCCCGGTTACACTCATTTAACCCCGGTCGGCGAATTCCCGCCGCTATTTTAGTTCGGTTTGTTCTCCTTTGCGGCGGATCCGGCCTTTGTAGGGAAGCGTAACTTGATCAGTGCCGTTGCTTTCGTCCGCCCGGTCCTCCATCGTCGCGGGATCCGCGGCGGCGGGTTCCCGCGGCGGTACCAGGCAGCTTGCAAAGTATTGTCATAAGTGTGGATCGAACTTCCCGCCGAAAAAGCCGTCAAAGACTGCACGTCCGGCGACTCCTCCAGATCGTGGCCATACCTGTATGTTAGGGAGAGCTCATTGTTGGCATTAAAGCGGTGATCTAGACGTCCCGACGCCAGGTATTCCCGCGTGTCGTACGGAAAGACTCCACCCTCGGTTTCAAACTGGTTTACCAGGAAGGCATTGAGCGCTGGATCCACGAGACCCGGGATGGGGGGCGCATTCGGGTTCACCGTCAAGGCGTCCAGGAGGATACCGGCACAAACACTCGGCGGCACGACTACGGGAGGAGCCGGAGCCGGGGGCAATAAGCAAGTCACGCTCGGCTGTGATGAAGCCGCGAGCGCATTCACCGGTGGATTGTCGATGGTGATGATGGCGACGTCTTTGTCTCTGTCTCTGCTCAACCGCACTAAATTGCTCATCGCAGACTCCGATCATTGCCGCCGCACCAGGCCGGAACAGTGTCGATCACGAGGCGGGCGATGCGTTCGCGGTGAAAAGTCGCATCGCCGAGCATGGTCTCGGATGCTTTCGCGCGGCGGTAGTAAAGGTGAAGGTCATTCTCCCAGGCAAAACCGTTGCCGCCGCGGATCTGGATGCCACGGTTTCCCACGGCGCGGCAGGCATCGCTGGCGTACATTTTGGCGATGGAGGTGGCAGTGGCCGCGTCGGGAGCATCGTGCTCCAAGGCCCATGCCGCGTAGTAGGCGGCCGAACGCGAGCTTTCGGTTTCAAGATACATATCCGCGCATTGATGCTGGACCGCCTGGAACGTGCCGATCGGCTTGCCAAACTGCTTGCGCATCTTCGCGTAATCCACGGTCAGGTCGAGCACACGCTGCATGCCACCCACCATTTCGGCAACCAGGGCCGCGGTGGCGATATCGAGCGCGCGGGCGAGATTCGTTCCATCGCCCAGCTTCTCCGCGGGGGTGTCCTTGAACTGGACTGCGTAGACGTTTCGAGTGAGATCCAGAGCCGGCATCGGCGTGATAGATAAACCGGGCGCCTGCGCTTCCACCAGAAAAACGCCGGTCTGCGCCGCAATGACGATAAAGTCAGCCGCGTCGGCGTCGAGAACGAAAAGTTTCTCGCCAGTCAGCTTGCCGCTAGAGGCGGCAAGCTTCGCGCCGGCCAGATCCCACGTGGCGTTCGGTTCGGAAAACCCCTGGCACCAGATCTCTTCGGCGCTGAGAATCTTCGCCAGGTAGCGTGTCTTTTGCGCCTCGGTTCCGAATGCGATGATAGTGGGACCGATCAGACCCAAGCCCAGAGTGTTGGCCATCGGTGGAGCGCTGGCCAGAGCCATTTCCTGCCAGAAGATGACCTGCTGCATCAGGTTCGCGCCGCGGCCGCCGTATTGTTTAGGCCAGGAAGCTCCCGCCCATCCGCCTTCGAATAACTTGCGCTGCCACGCCCGCAGATATTCGAAGCGGGATTCCAGCGATTCCTCGCGCCGCTCGGCCCAGTCGGCGGGCATATTGGCCGCGAGCCAGGAGCGCAATTCGTCGCGGAATTGCATTTCCTCGGATGTCAAATTCAGGTCCATCCCATCTCCTTACGGGGCTGCGCTCCGGGTTCGCCCCGCGTATCGATGCTGCCGCCGGTCACAATTCCCGCGTAAGCGTCCCTGCCCCGCCCCCGAATTTCGCCCGCAGTTCTTTCTTCAAAACTTTCCCAGTCGCAGTCTTGGTCAAGGTCTCGGAGAATTCGATCGAACGTGGACATTATGTAGTGCGCCAGGTTCGAGCGGCAGAACTCAATGAGTTCCGCTTCCGTCGCGGTGCATCCCGGTTTTAGAATCACCGCCCCTTTGGGGACTTCCCCCCACTTGTCGTCTCTGACTGAGATCACCGCGGCTTCGTACACGGCAGGATGCGCCAACAACGTTCTCTCCACTTCCAGCGATGAGATATTCTCGCCACCGCTGACAATAATGTCTTTTTTTCGATCGACGATCAGGATGTAACCGTTCTCCATGACGACTGCCATGTCGCCGGTGTGAAACCAACCGCCTCGCAAGGCTTCCGCGGTAGCCTCGGGTTGCTGCCAATAGCCCGCCATCACACTGTCGCTGCGGGCAATGATTTCGCCCATGGTCTCGCCATTGTGAGGCACGTCCCGGTCCTCGAAATCCACGACACGCAGTTCTACTCCCGGATAGGCGTAGCCAGTCATGGACTGGAGCACATAGCGCTGCTCGGGTTCGCACACCACATCTGGCTTGAGTTCAGCCGTCGCGAGAGACGGTGAGCACTCGGTCAGGCCGTATCCGGAAAAACACTTGCAGCCGAGCTTCTGCTCGACCTCACGCATTAGGGAAGGGAACGATGCTGCGCCCCCAATCGTGATCCACTGTAGCGAACTCAAGTCATACTTGGAACGCTCCGGGCAATTCACCAACGCGGCTGCCATAATGGGCACCAGGCTGAGGGAACCGACTCGCTCCCGCTCCACCAGGCGAAAGATCTCTTGCGGAATAAATCGCGGACTCATGACATGGGTTGCGCCCACGAGGGTGACTGTGTGCGCCGCACCCCAGCCGTTGGCGTGGAATAAGGGAATCGTATGCAGGAATACATCTTCATACTTGGACTGGTGGAACAGAGCTATATGCAAAGCGTGGAGGTAGATGTTCCTGTGGGTAAGCATCACGCCTTTGGGATCAGCGCTTGTCCCGCTCGTGTAGAAAAGTTCGCAGAGAGAATTCTCGTCAAAAAATGTGATTTCCGCGCGGTGCGGCGTTGCGGCGGCCAGGAGTTGTTCGTAGTTTTCAGAAGCAAGCCACTCAGCTTGAGGAGTCGCATCGAGCAGGTGGCAGGAGCCGACGCTGGTCAGTTTCGTACGAAAGGAATCCACAAGACCAAGGAAGTCCTGTCCCAAAAACAATTTGGTAGCGCCAGAATCGTTCAGGATGTAGGAAAGTTCATGAGACGCGAGACGGTAATTGAGCGGCAGCAGGACGGCCCCGGCATCGAGGACTCCAAAGTACGCCTCCAGCAGCCGATGACAATTCATGCTGAGAAAGGCGACCCGATCCCCAGCCTTCACTCCGGCCGCGCGCAAGGCGCCAGCCAGTCGGGCCGCGCGATCAGCAAACTGCGCGTAGGTAAATCGCTGGTCCTGGCAAACCACTGCCGTCTTGTTTGGAAATTGCTGCTCCGCATAACGGAGGAAGCGGACGGGCGTGAGCGGAACGTTCATGCGCGGTGACTACCAGGCAGTCTGGCCTCCGTCCACGACAAGAACATGGCCTGTAACGTAGGCCGAGGCATCAGAAGCCAGAAAAATGGCAGCGCCTTTTAGGTCATGGTCGCTGCCAAAACGGTGAAGAGGAATCTTTTCCAGCAGGGTCTCCTTGCGGTGCTCGAGAATCCAGTTGGACATGTGCGTGGGAAACCAGCCCGGTGCGATGGCATTGACCTGGATATTGTGCGCTGCCCATTTGCACGCCAGATCTTTGGTGAAGGCGATGACCCCGCCTTTGCTGGCGTGGTAGCCGATGGCTTGCAGGTCCGAAGAAGCTCCGCCCAGGCCCGCCACCGAGGCTATGTTGATGATCTTGCCGTGTCCTTGCCCGATCATGGCTTTGCCCACGGCTTGCGAGAACAGGAAAGTTCCGGTGAGGTTCGTGTCCATGACCTTGTTCCATTGCTCCAGCGTCATTTCTTCGACCGGAGCCCCCCACGAGACGCCCGCATTGTTGATGAGGATGTCGATGCGGCCGAAATTCTGCAGAGTCAATGCCACCACTTCCTGGATCGCTGCCGGGTCTTTCACGTCGCAGCCGAGGGCAAGGGTTTTGACACCCAGGCCGGCCAGCTGGTCGGCCGCTTCCTGACACCGCTCCTTCTTGCGGGCACACAGCGCAACATTTGCTCCCATTTCCGCCAATCCTTCGGCCATCTGGCGGCCAAGGCCGATGGAACCACCCGTGATGATGGCGACGCGCCCGGTAAGGTCGAACAACTGCCTGGCATTCACGGCCTGGAAAGCTCCTGGCCCGACATTTCGTGTTTGGGCAAAGTGATCGTCAATATCACAATATAGCGACTAACGTCAACGCATATCGTGTTCCGATGAAGAACCTAGGGGCTGATGCTTAACACTAGCCGGCCGGAAACTTTTCCCCGGCGCAGTTGCTCCAGTACTTCGTTCGCCTGGGACAACGGCTGTGTCGCTACCTCGCACTGGACCTTCCCCGCCGCACCCATGGCGAGAATTTCCTCGAGATCCTGTCGCGTACCAACCGCAGAAGCTTGAATCCGGATTTCTCCCGCCGCCAGCAGGATGGGCGGGAAACAAATGTCCTGAGCGGGCAAGCCCACGGCGAGCAGAATTCCCGTGGGACGCACACAATAAAACGCCATGTCGTAGGCGGCTTTTGCCGCGGACGTCACCAAGGCGACGTGAACTCCGCCTTGGGACCGCAATTGCTGCACGACTTTATCGGATACGGCATTCAGCGTCCTGGAGGCTCCGAGAGTCTTGGCCAGAGCGAGTTTCTCTTCGCTGATGTCAATTGCGGTGACGTCCGCTCCGAGTTCGCGGCCGATCTGGACAGCGAGGTGCCCCAGACCACCTACTCCAAACACCGCTAAGCGTTGCCCCGTCGTGATGCGTGACTGTTTAAGGGCGCGATGGACGGTAACCCCGGCGCATAGCAGAGGAGCGGCCTGCTCCGGGGCAAGATTAGCCGGAATCTTGGCGACATGCGTAGCGGCTGCTTTCACAAATTCGGCATATCCACCGTCCACGGTCACACCGGTAATTTGCTGCCGGACGCAAAGGTTCTCGCTGCCTTCGCGGCAAGACTCACATTTTTCACAGGTCCAATGGATCCATGGCACGCCGACGCGATCGCCGACCTTAACACTCTGCACTACCGAGCCGGCCTCAACAATCGTACCAACCACTTCGTGCCCGAGGATGAGCGGCTTCTTGACGATCCCAGCCAGCTGAGACCAATCGCCATCCGCGACGTGCAAATCGGAGTGGCACACACCGCAAACTTCAACCTTGATCAGAACTTCACTCTCTGTGGGTTTGGGAAGAGAGACATCTTGAACCGTGAGCGGAGTCTTGAAGTTGCGGAGCACGGCAGCTTTCATCTTCCTTCCCCTCCGGAACCACGTCTACAAAGAGTCGACTGCACCACTCGAAGAATTCAGGGCTGGAGCCCTCGAAGGAAAAACTCCACTGCGCTGCGTACTCGATCTGTGAGCTTGTGCGGTCCGGTCAAATCAACTGCCCACTGCCGCACGACAGTGTTGTAGAGGCCTTCCATAAATTCCGCCAACTGGACGACCGGAAAATCGTGCGTAATTTCACCTCTCTTTTGTCCCTGCACGAGAATCTCTCGCAGCAAGCCAACCGTGGCTTCCTCGTGTCCGCGCATACTAGCGCAACGCACTGGATCCATCGCGCCCGAAAGGACAACGGCCTGCCACAAGCTGCGGTCCGCCTCCACTTCCTTTGCCATGCTGACATAGAGCCGGCGCATGCGTTCCGCCGTGCTCGCATCGCTAGACAACTCCGAGCGCAACCGGTCCCGTATGCAGGCAAATCCCCGTTCCCCGACCTCGCGCAGAACCCCGTCCTTGCTGGAAAAATACCGGAAGAACGTGGGCTGGCTAATCTCTAGAACTTGTACGATGTCGTCGATTCGCGTGTTCTCAAAGCCGCGCTTGCGAAACAGTTTGATCGAGGTATCGATGATCTGCTGACGCAGTCGGGCTTTCTTACGCTCACGAAGTCCCACCGCGGTGTTTTCAGTTCGTTCGGCAACGACTTCCCGCGCCGCCCTCCTAGATTGCCCGAAAGGATGCGAATCGCCACCTTACCAGGCAATGTGATAGGCACTATAACAAAATAGCGACTAACGCATAAAGATTCTTATCCGCGTGTGACGGCTCCGGTTAGCGATGAGTACAAAAGTTGGGTGCAAGACAAAGGCGCGGCAGTACCGCAAATTCCCCTACGACAGTTGCACAGATGTGGCGTGCAGAAAAGAGCATTGCGCAAATCGGTCAAGCCATTAAGCGGGTAGCCGATCCGCTTTTTCACTCAAGCGGCTCAGAAGAAGTGCTAATGCTGACTCTTGATCCAGGCTGTTACCCCCGAGTCGAGAACGTCCAGCGGCAAAGCGCCGTTGGCCAGCACTTCGTCGTGAAAAGCGCGCAGGTCGAATCTGGGGCCGAGCTGTTTCTGTGCCGCTTCGCGGAGTTTCAGAATCTCGAGTTGCCCGAGTTTGTAGGCCAGGGCCTGACCGGGCCACGCGATGTAGCGATCCACTTCGCTCTGAACGTTGGGCTCGTCCATGGCGGTGTAGCGATGGAAATAGTCCACCATTTGATCGCGGGTCCAACGCTTTTCGTGCACGCCTGTATCGATCACCAGCCGGATGGCGCGCCACATTTCGTTCTCCAAGCGTCCATAGTTGCTGTAAGGGTCCTGGTAGCGGCCAACTTCCTTGCCCAGCCGCTCGGCATAGAGAGCCCAGCCCTCGACGAAGGCGGTATAGCCGGCATGTTGGCGAAAGGCAGGCAAGTCTTGCATTTCCTGTGCCAGCGAAAGCTGGAGATGGTGGCCGGGAATACCTTCGTGGTAAGCGATGGCCTCAACATTCAGCACTAGGCGGTGCTCGGGATCCCATTCATTGACGTTGATGTGACCCGGGCGGGAACCATCCGCCGTGCCGTCGGTGTAATCAGCGGGCACGGCATTCTTGGAGCGCGAGGCTTCCATGGGAATCACAGCGAGCTTGCTCTTGGGCAGGCGGCCAAAAAGCTTGGGTAGCTCGGGTTCCATGTCGCGCGCATAGCCCGCGTACAGGTCGAGTAATTGCTGGCCGGAAGTTGCGTAGAAGCGGCGTTCGTTCTTGATGTGGTCGTTGAGGCTGGCCAGATCCTTGAATCCGAGCTGATGCGCGACCGCCAGCATTTCGGCTTCAACCTCAGCGACTTGCTTGAGGCCGAGTTCGTGGATCTGATCCGGCGTCAGGTCGGTCGTAGTCACGCGGCGGATCGCGAAGCGATACCGCGCTGCACCGTCCGGGAGGGCCCACAGGCCCGGGTCGGTGCGGCCACGGGGCGCGTATTCGTTGCGGACGAAGTTGGCAAAGTGCTGGTAAGCGGGCACGACCTGCCCGTCGATGGTCGCCAGAACCGCCTCGCGCAGGCGTTTCTGGTCCGCCTGCGGAACCGCGGCAGGAAACTTCTTCAGCGGCACAGCAAAAGGGCTGGCCTCGCCAGCGTTGCCGGCAATGCCGTCGGCTTCAGCCGCTACCTTTTCGAGAAGATAACGCGGAGGCATGAGCCCGTCCCGCATGCCTTGCCGCATGTTCGCCATCACCTGATCGAACAGGCGCGGGATCTGACGCAGCCGCGCCACGTAATTCTCGTAGTCGACGACGGTGTTGAAGGGCGTGAGCACGACAAGATCCGGCATTTCCAGATGCGGACCGCCCATCTGATTGACCGGCATCTCCCAGGGTTTGAACTGAGCGCCTTCGATTTCCTGACGCAGTTCTCGGATCATCAGTTCGCGGCTGAGTGTGTCTTGCTCGGAAAAGCCGGCCGGATCGATGGCCTCGAAGCGCGCGAGGAACCTGCGTTCCTGCTCGAGATCGGACTGAAAGAACTCCGGGGAGTTATCGCGGAGACGGTCGTTGTAGCGGGGATCACCCAAGACGGTGGCGAATTCGGGATTGGTGCGCAACTCATACTGCCATTCTTCATCGAACAAAGAGAGTAGCTGCTGGCGCCGATTCTCCAGCGACGACAGCGCCGGAGGACCGTTCTGCGCAACCGAAGATGGCATCAGCATCAGTGCGCAGCAGATGAGGGCCACACTGCCCACTGCGGGCCGCACACGGAAGTTCATGATTGGTTTCCCCTTTTCCACGTTCTCGCTCTGAAGGGATACCTTAACCCCGCAGCGCCTGTGTAAGACGACTTACGCCGACTTGTTGTCCACCTTCCAATAGACCGCGTAACGCTCGTGGATCACTTTGTTGAGAGGAACCAGGGTGATCGGTTGTGATTGCCCCACTGTTTGGAAGGTGAGGGACTGCTTGGCATCGGGTTCGATCCATGCCGTGGGTTTGCTCGCGTCCGCAATGATGTCTGGCACTTTGCGCTGGTCGCCCGGCTTCGGTTCGTAGTCGCCGTAGCTCATGTCCTTGGTGACCGCTTCGAAACGTCCTGCCAGCACCAGAGGGCCATACATGGCGGCCTGGATCGTCTCGTCGTCGGGCATGCTGTGGATGTGGAGTCCCATCGGCAGGCTGAGTTCGATCTTGTCGCCGGTCTTCCAGACGCGGTCGAGGGTGAGATAGCTGCTTGGACTGGAAAATGCCGGGAGCGCAGCCCCGTTGATTTTCACGCTACCACCCTGCGCCCAGTATGGGATCCTAAGGTTGATTGCGAGCCGCGCCGGGTTCTTGGCGGAAACCGTGATGGTCGTTCCCTGCTCTTCCGGAAAGCGAGTCTCCTGCTGGAAGCGCAGTCCTTTCTCCGACCAATCCAGTTGAGAATCAAGGTAGAGGTTCACATAGAGCGAATCGGCGTCGTGGAAGTAGATGGTGTCGGTCAGCTTGGCGTACTCTTCCGACCCAGTCCCGGTGCAGCACCACAGAGAGTCAAAGGGTTTGCCAAACGTCTTCCAGTAGCCTGCGGCCAGCGGCAAGTAGTACATCATGGTGCCGTCTTCGGGATTGATGGTGCCAAGGCGGTGATTGAACAGCGTGCGCTCGTAGTAATCCATCAGGCGCGGATCGGCCGACCACCCGAACAAGTGCCGCGTCAACTTCATCATGTTGTAGGCGCAGCAGCATTCCGTCGTGCTCGGGCCCAGTTCAGTCGAAAGTTTGCCGGGATCCGTATTCCACGATTCGCCGTTACTGGTGCCGCCGGTGCAATACGAACGCTCGCTGACGACTTCATGCCAGAAATATTCCGCGATCTCGCGATAGCGGCTCTCGCCGGTGAGTTCGTAGTATCGGGCGGCGGCGATCACCTGGGGGATGTGAGTGTTGACGTGCAGCCCCTTCAGTTCGTCGCGGTGGGCGGCCAGGGGATCGAAGAACTGCTGCTTATCGAAGCGCTGAGCTACTTCGAGGTAGTAGTCCTTGCCGGTGACAGCATAGAGATTCGAGAGCACCTCGCCCATGCCGCCGTACTCAGTTCCCAGCACACGCTGCATGTGGTCGTAGCTGAGAGAGCCGGTATAGCCCGCGGTCCAGCCCGCCATTTTCTGGACCATTTCGAGCGCCTGCTCGTTGCCGCAGTAGACGTACATGTCCAGGAGGCCGGCCATGATCTTATGTACGGTGTAGAACGGCGCCCAGACCCGCTGACGCTCACGCAGGCGATCAAAAAACTCAATCGGGAAGGCGCTCAGGTAGCCACTTTTCAACGCAGCTTGGCAGTTGCCGAGTCCGGCGACCACGGTGTCGGCGTTTTTCTTCAGGTCTTCGTCTCCGCTGCTGGCGTACATCAGGGCGCAGGCGGAAAGGTAGTGACCGCCGGCATAGTGACCGCGCAGTTCACAGTCCGGGGCCTCCCAGCCTCCCAGTGGCTGCGCCGAGGAAGCAATGCCGGCGTTGATGCGGAATGTATGCAGCAGACGCTCCGGGGGCAGAGAGTGCAAATATTGACGGTCAGCCTCCATCGCGATCTTGCACGAGCCTTCTCCCAGTCGCACTTGTTTCATCGCGAAGGGGCGCACTTGCCAGGGGATTTTCTCGTAGCTCACGGTCTTCCCGTCTTTTTGCGTAATGTCTACCACTGGATCTTGCCGCGGGCTTGCCATTAACACCTTGGGTAAAAGAGCCGAACCAGCGGCGGCGACGGCCGTTGTCATAAAATTCCGGCGAGAGAATTGCCCGAATCGTGTCATCTGCTTGACCTCCATGCGACTGGGAGCCGCGGGGCGACAGTGGATATTGTATACTCTACCGGGCAACGAAACGCCAACCCCCCCGATGGGAGAGGCAAAGTCATGTGCAAGTTCCCATGAACTTCAGGCTGCACGCTATACTGCCCCCAGCCGCGATGCTTCTTCGCCGGTTCCCTATGCCCAGCTTTTTCCGTATTGGCCTTCCCGTAATCGCACTCGTCTGGTTTAATACTCTACTCCCGGGGCAGGTGCCTGCTCCTGGTAACGCATCTTCCGCCGAACGAGGGCTTGCTCTCGCCCAAAAAGGCCGCTGCAAGGAAGCACTGCCGATTTTGAAGAAGTCCACCCCGCTTCTCCAGGATAAGCAGCTTCGGTACGGCACGTTGATGGCAACCGCGCGCTGTGCCATGAGTCTGGAGCGAACCGAGACCGCCGTGGGGACTCTGTTGGAACTCAATCGCGACTTCCCCCACGACCCCGACGTCCTCTACATGACGACTCATTTTTATTCTGAGCTGGCTTCAAGAGCGTCGCAAGAGCTAGCCACAATGGCTCCGAGCTCTCCGCAAGCAGAACAACTTGAGGCCGAGGCTTTCGAATCGCATGGAGACTGGGACAGGGCCCTGGCTGAATACCAGAAGATTCTCGAACAGGATCCCCAGCGGCACGGCATTCATTACCAGCTAGGTCGAGTTCTTCTGTCGAAGACGCCGCCCGATGGTGAGAATGCGAAGAAAGAGTTTGAGGAGGAGCTGAGAGTCAATCCCAACAGCGCGTCAGCGGAGTTCATGCTGGGAGAAACAGCGCGTCAAGCGGGCCAATGGGATGAAGCCATTGTTCGATTTTCAAAGGCGGCGGATCTCGATGCCGGTTTCGACGAGGCGTACCTCGCGCTGGGAATGTCGCTCAACTCCGCCGGAAAATTCCCCGATGCGATCAGGCCGCTCGAAACCTATGTTAAGAGGCAGCCCGGGGATCCTGCGGGTCACTATCAGCTTGCGACCTCCTACGCCCGGACCGGGCATAAGCAGGAGGCGCAGCGAGAGATGCAGCTACAGCGAGAAACGGCGGCAAGAGTGCCCCGCGAGGCACCCCAGCCTTGACGCAGGCGGAGATTCGACGGATGACGAAAATACGGAGTTTCTACCGCAATCCGGCTTCCCGTCGCCGGTTCCTGCAGATGCTGGGCTGGACTGGGATCGGCGGCGTGCTTGGGGGTGCAGGTCTGCTTTCTGGGCAAGTTCATGCTCGGCCCGGAGTATCGCCGCCCGCGTTTGAGGAAGTTCCCGCTTCTGCCAGCGGCATCGCTTGGGCACACGTCAGTGGCCGGTCTCCTATGGCTCATTTGCCGGAGACGGTCGGCGCTGGCTGCGCGTTCTTGGATTACGACAACGATGGCTGGATGGATATCTATCTGGTGAATAGCGGACCGTGCGATTTCTTCGATCCGCCGCAGCCTTTGCGCAACGCGCTCTACCACAACAATCACGATGGCACCTTCACCGACGTTGCCGCCAAAGCGGGAGTCACCGGCAACGCCTATGGCATGGGGGTTGCAGTGGGCGATTACGATGGCGACGGTTTCCCGGACCTCTACGTTACGCAGTATCCCCACAGCATCCTCTATCACAACAACGGAGATGGAAGCTTCACAGACGTGACCGCAAAGGCCGGCGTCGCAGCACCTGGATGGGCTACCAGCGCCGTCTGGTTCGACTACGACAACGACGGACGCCTGGACTTATTTGTTTGCCATTTTGTGGATTACAGCAAGACGAAGCTCAAGTTCTGCGGCGACCTGATTACTGGCGAGCGTCATTATTGCATTCCCAGCATTTACGATTCGATGCCTTGCTGGCTGTTTCATAACAACGGCGACGGCACCTTTACCGACGTAAGCAAGGCGTCCGGAATCGCGCAGTTTCCCGCGAAAGCGTGGGGAGTGGTCGCGGCCGACATCAACAATGACGGCCGTTTGGATCTCTACGTGACCAACGATACAGTACCGAACTTTTTGTTCGTCAACCGCGGCAAGGGCCGATTTGAGGAAGCGGGAATGCTGGCGGGAGTGGGGCTTAGCTCTTTCGGCAAGCCGCGCTCCGGCATGGGCGTGGATGCGGCCGACTACGATCAGGACGGCTGGATAGATTTGTTTGAGGCCAATGTCGACCAGGAGATGTACTCGCTTTACCACAACGACAAGAACGAAGTCTTCAGTGATGTGTCCAATCCCAATGGCATCGGCCGGGCTACGCGGCTGATGAGCGGTTGGGGCTTGAAGTTCTTAGATTACGATAACGACGGCGACATCGATTTGCTGCTCTGCAATGGCCACCCTGATGACACCGTCGACAAACGAATCGAAGGAGTGACATTTCTGGAGACCCCGCTGCTCTTTCGCAACACCAGCAAGGGCCTTGAGAACGTCAGCCAGCGAAGCGGGCCTGTGTTTTCAAAACCGCTGGCGGGACGCGGACTGGCGCTGGGCGATTTTGACAATGATGGAGCGGTGGACTTCCTAATATCCCAAAACAACGCTGCACCCCTGCTGGTACGAAACAACATAGGTCGCGAGAACCACTGGCTGGGGATAAAGTTGGTCGGAACCAAAGCCAACATTGATGCCATCGGCGCGAAGGTCACCTATCGAGCTGGCGACTTTCAGCGCCACAAATTCAAGGTGGGCGGAGGGAGCTACCTCTCTTCGCACGACCCGCGCATGGTGCTGGGGTTGGGGCAACGAACGAAAGTCGACTGGATCGAGGTGCAGTGGCCGCAGCCGAGCGGCAAGGTTGAGCGATTCACGGATATTCCCATCGATCGTTACATCACGATTGTGGAAGGCGAAGGCAAGTGGAAGTAGAAGAGTTATGAAAAGGGTCCTCGGTGTTGCGGTTCTGGGAGGCGTGCTCTTTTGCGTGTGCACGCAGCTCGAATCTCAGGTCGGCAGTAACAGAACACAAGTTCCTTCCAACCAGAGTGCAAGCGGCCGTATCGGGGACCAGTCCGTCGCAACGCCGGACCTACAAGCTGAGGAAGAACTGCAGAAAGGATCGGCACTCACCCGCCGCGGAGAGTTCTCCGAGGCCATCCCGCATCTCCTGGCGGCGCGAGGACGAGTGGCGAGCGAATACGCGGCCAGCTTCAATCTCGCCCTTTGCTACGTGGGCAGCGGCGATTCTAAGAGCGCGATTCAGATCCTGGACAACTTACGCCATCAAGGGCACGATAATGCGGACGTAGAGAACCTCTTGGCGCAAGCTTACGTGGGAAACGATCAGCCCAAAGAAGCCTTAGCATCGCTCGAGAAGGCGGCCGCAATTTCGCCGCAGAACGAGAAGTTATATCTGCTCGTCGCCGACGCCTGCACCGGGCACCAGGATTACGCTCTGGCACTCAAGGTGGTCAGCATAGGACTGCGGAATCTTCCCCAATCGGCACGCCTGCACTACGAGCGGGGCATGGTTCTATCGCAACTCGATGAATTCGACCGCGCCAAGGGCGATTTCGAGTTAGTCAGTAAATTGGCGGCTGGAAGTGAAATTGGATACGTGTCGGCGGCGCAGAAGGATTTGTTCGACGGAGACATATCCGCCGCAGTGCAAGCCGCGCGCGAGGGAATGAGCAAGGGCTCCCAGGGACCGATTCTGCTCACGATTCTTGGCGAAGCTTTGCTGCGCTCGGGCGCGAGTCCGGGCCAGCCCGAATTCGCGGAGGCGCAAGCAGATCTCGAAAAAGCAGCCGCCGAGAGACCAAACGATCCGAGTACGCAGATCGCGCTCGGCCGGCTCTATCTTATTGGCGGCCGGTTGACGGACGCAATCGCCCATCTCGAAAAAGCTCGACAGATGCAGCCTGACCGGCCCGTCGTGTATGCAAACCTGGCCAAAGCCTATCAGCGCCACGGCGATGAACAGGCCGCGCAGCAAGCTCTCGCTACGCTGGAGAAATTGAATCTGGCTCGCGCCGAGCAAATCCGGAATGCGCCGGGAGACAGCAAGATGAGCTACGGCGGCGGAGAGACTCAATCAGCCCCAAATGAGAATCCAAAGCAGTGAATGAACGGAGAGCCAGCATTCACTAGCGAGCGGGAATGCGAGGAAACGGCCGCTCCACTATTCCCACGCCTTCCTTCACCGTAATAATCTGATCGCTCTTGAGGCTCGTCAGTTTCGTCGTCACCCCGCTGGGCCAGAGGATTTCCACCGCGTCCACAATCGCGCGTTGTCCCAGCCCGAAGTGCAAACGCGGATCCTGAGCCGACTGGTAGCTCATCCCGCCCTTCTTCTGATCGTAGAGAGTCAAATCTCCTGCGGTGAGCTTCACGCGGGCACCTACACCGTCGCGATTCGATTTCGTGCCAATCAGGAAGATCTCGAGCCAGTGATTGGCGTTGCCTCCGTCATTGCGAAGCAACTGCGGCGGCTGTCCACAATTGTTCACCAGAATGTCGAGATCGCCGTCGTTGTCGAAGTCGGCGACCGCCGCTCCCCGGCTCACGCGCGGCAGCTGGAAATCCGCGCCCAGCCGGTCGCTGACGTTTTCGAATATGCCGTGGCCGTTGTTGCGGAACATCAACTTCGGCTCGGCATATTGGACCTCGGAGTGGTAGCGCTGAATGTTGTCGAGTACGTTGCCATTGGCCATGAAAAGATCGCGGGCGCCGTCGTTGTCGTAGTCCATGAAACGCGCGCCGAACGTGCTGATGTGGTAGGTCGCGTAGGAAATCTTCGAGCGGAAGGTGGCATCTTCGAACGTGCCGTCGCCGAGATTCTGATACACACGTGCCAGTTGCATGTCCAGGTGCGCAACGATCAGATCCATGCGACCGTTGCCGGTCGTATCGGCAGCGTCCGTGCCCATGCCGGCCTCGAACTGCCCGTCCGCGCTCACCGAGACCCCGGCAAGATATCCCACCTCGCGAAACGTTCCGTCCCGGTTGTTGTGGAACAGGTAGTTGGGCATGTGGTCGTTGGCAACAAAAATATCCTGCCAGCCGTCGTTGTCGTAATCGAATGTCACAATCCCCAGGCCGTTACCCGCTTTCAGCCCCACTCCCGACGACTTGCTCACATCGGTGAATGTCCCGTCGCCATTGTTGTGAAACAGCGTAGAAGGCTGGCCGTGAAAGTCGTCGGGATGGCAATAGCTGCGCATTCCCGGTCCGCGATCACCGCAATAGAAGTTGCGCTCCGGGGACCAGTCCACGTAGTTGGCAATCACCAGGTCCAGCTTGCCGTCGTTGTCATAATCGAACCAGGCCGCACTCGACGCCCACAGCCCGGAATTCTGCACGCCAGCTCGGGCAGTCACATCGGTGAAAGTTCCGTCGCCATTGTTGTGGTAGAGGATCGAGCGGCCGTAGCCTAGAACCAGCAGATCGGGAAATCCGTCGTTGTCATAGTCGCCGACGGCAACTCCCATGCCGAAAAGTCCTTCCGCGCCGACGCCAGCCTTCGCTGTAACATCGGTGAAAGTGCCATCGCCGTTATTTCGGTAGAGCGCGCTTCGGAGGGGTTGCTTCGGGGTGTAGACGCGAGTCGCCGCGCCATTTACCAGATACAGGTCAAGCAGTCCGTTTTGATCGTAGTCGATCCAGCCGCAGCCGGAACCCATGGTTTCGATCAGATATTTATCCGGCGAAGCGGCGTTGTCGTGGCGGAAGGTGATGCCGGCCGAGCCCGCCACATCAACGAAAGTGACGGGCGTGGTGGCGTACAGGTCGGGCCAAGCCTTCCCAGCAGAAAGGGCCAGGCCGGCTGCTCCCATCTTCAACAGATCGCGTCTCGAAATGGCGGAGAGAACCATCACTTGGAATTATGTTGGAATACCGGTTAAGAGCCGCACTATACCCTATTGCGGTAAGCCCAGGGGAAGCGGTGAAGACTTCTAAAACCGTCCTGCTGGCGGGAACTGCAATGGCCCTCAATGAGAGTGCGGAGCCGAGGGCCGGAAACGAGAAAATAATAGTTGACAACGATGACGAATAAAGTATACAAAATCCGCAAAACCGGGTAAACGTTTTCTTACGCCGGTTAGTGGCTCTCCAGGCCGGTCCAAGGGCAAGAGAAAGGCGATCTTGCAGGCCGGTGAGTGGCGTCAGTCTATGCGGGCATTGGACTCGGGAATGCTGAGCGATTTTCTGCGTGCAGAAGGAGGGTGTATGTCTTGCCGGTCTTCGAAGGGTCTTTTCATTCATCTTGGATACGTTGCAGCTTTTCTTGCAGCCCTGTTGGTGGTGAGCGTCCCCTGCGCTCGGGCGCAGCACGGTTCGGAGGGAAGGGTCTCCGTAACGGTGCTTGATCAAAGCGGGAGCGTCGTGCAGGGCGCACAGCTGGAACTGCGCGATCTTGCCACGAACGAGGTCGCGAAAGCGGAGACGCAGGCTGCCGGAGCCTACACCTTTGTCAATCTGTCTCTGGGTAATTACAGACTGACCATCTCGAAGTCCGGATTCAAGACTGAGGTCTTCGACAAGGTGGTGGTGGAAGCCTCGAAGACAACGGATATCAGCGCCAGCCTCAAGGTTGGCGCCATCAGCGAAACCGTCGAGGTGACCGCCGGCGCGGCTCCGCTGGTGGAAACGACGTCCTCTGCGATTGGCACGGTGGTGGATCTGAAACAGATCGAAGACCTCCCGATTGTAGGCCGCGACTTGACGCAGATGAGCCAGTTAGTGCCCGGCTACACCGGGACGTTGCTCGATGGCGGCGGCACCTGGAACGGTCTCCCTTCCATCGCCCAAGGCAACAATATTGACGGTGTGGTCGGCTCCGCAGGCCGGATGAAATTCGTTGGGGCAGCATATCCTGCGGTCGAGCCACGGGTTGAGGACATCGAGGAGATGACCGTCCAGACCGATCAGCTCGATCTGAACCAGGGCTTTGGAAACGCGACCATGCAGATCAACTTCATCACGCGTCGTGGGACCAACGCGTTCCACGGGCGTCTCTTTGAAGATTACCGGAGCGATTCGCTGAACGCGAACAGCTGGTACAACGACGCCGCGACTTACTTGAACCCAGGCAGCCCGCTGAAAAAGAACCACTTCATTCTGAACGAATTCGGAGGAAGTCTGGGCGGCCGAATCATCAAAGACAAGCTGTTTTTCTTCGGCACCTTCTCCATGTCGAAGCAGCCAGGCTCCATCGATGCCAGCACGTGGGTACCGACGGCTGCGGCCGTGGCGGGAAACTTCTCTTACACCGACACCAATGGCAATTCCCAGGTGGTGAATGTACTGACCTTGGCGGGCGGTCAACACTTGCCCACATCGAATGCCCCAACCACCGCCATCCTGGGTAAAGTTGCTACCGCAAGTTCTCACGGAACGCTGCTGCCGACATCAGACCCTAATTTCCAGTCGATCAACTGGCTCTGGTCGAACGCCACCACGAACTACTTCCCGACTGTGCGAGTCGACTACAACCCCAACGACAAGATGAGGCTGAATGTCGCCTGGAATATGACTAAGACCATCCAGCCCGGTGCTACTCCGCCGAATCTTCCCGGGCCCGATTTCACCAGCACGGCAGCGGGAAACAGATTCAAATCATATACAGCGGCACTGGGTTTCAATTGGACGTTCTCGCCGACCTTGGTCAACGAACTTCGGGGCGGCTTCCTATACAACGGGAGTTTCTTCGCCTACAACGGAAATGCGCCAACGCCGGGGGAGCAGCAGATCGGTTGGAACTTCCCCAACATCCCATATCCAGACGCAACCTCCATGAATGGGACGAACTTCCAGATTCCGACGGGGTCGTACTATCCCGTGTTCAACGCGTCGGACACGTTGACCTGGCAGCACAAGGCCCACACCGTCAACTTCGGGTTCTCCTGGTGGCGCGAGCAGAACCATTACTACAACGGGGTGCAAGGATTTCCCGTCCTTAGCATGGGGCTGGCCAACGGTGACCCTGCCCTGAATGTTTTCACCAGTGGGGCCACCGGAACAGTTCCTAATTCTTCCGGTTCTCAGTTGTCTGAGGCCCAGGAGTTATACGCGGTTCTGGCTGGGCGGGTTTCGGGCATTGGAGGCAGCTATGCCTACAGCGCGTCGGCGAAACAGTACGAGCCGGGAATTGGAGCCTATAACCTCGATGAATTGCAGAAGGCGTTTGGATTCTTCATTCAGGATTCGTACCGAATCAGGCCCACACTCACCTTGAATTACGGCCTGCGCTGGGACTTGACTTGGCCTGATTATGACCTCACTAACGCCTATCACTCGGCGGCGCCAGATGCCATCTGGGGCCCGTCGGGAATCAACAATTTGTTCAACCCGGGCGTCCTGAACGGCACGCTGGATCCACAGCTGACGCAGAACAGCGCACCTGCCAAACCCTGGTATGTGACTCCCCAACCGGCGGTCGGACTTGCCTGGAATCCCAGGTTTGACAGCGGCTTTCTCAGCAAGCTAACGGGCGTGGATAAGACAGTGGTACGGGTCGGATTCTCCCTGCGCAGGTTTACCGAACCGCAACAATACTTCTGGAATCAGGCGGCTGACTACGGCGCAGTTTACTACCAGAGCTTCTTTGCCAATGCCAATAACACCGGGGCAACCGGTACGTTTGCCCCCGGCAGCCTGGCCTGGCAGGGACAAAACGCAGGCTGGGCCCCGTCCCCGCAGGCAGGCCCTCAAGGCGTGAACTCGCCAATTGGCGGCTACGGCATCAATCCGACGCAGTTCCTCAAGAGCTACTCGTTCTCCGACTTCACGTTCCAGGGCGGGCCTGGCATCAATGGTGTTACATCCAACATCCGTCAGCCGTATACCGAGTCCTGGAATATTGGCATCCAGCGCCAGTTGACGGAGACCAAAGCGATCGAGATTCGTTATGTGGGCAATCGCAGCCTGCGCCAGTGGATCGTGCTCGATCCCAACGAGGTCAACATCTTCGAGAGCGGATTCCTCACTCAGTTTAAGCAGGCGCAAGCAAACCTTGCCGCCAACAATGCTAGCGGTCAGGCCAACTACTCGGGCTCTTTCGCAAATCACGGCCTCGCCGGACAAGGGGCAACGTCATTCTTCGACGCTGCATTCAACGGAGAGAGCCCCGGCGCCGACGGAAGCCTGGCTGACTACACTAATCCCAACTTCGCCTTTGACGTCAGCTCTGGATCGGCCGGATCTCTGGCCAGTGCCTTCACTGGACTTGGCCTGGTCGACTACTACTGCAACCTGGTCAAGGCAGGCTCCTTCGCGCCCTGCACCAATATTGGCTATAGCGGACCTGGGGGTTCGTATTCGATCAATAATCTCCAGGTCAATCCTTTTGCCACCTCGATAGGCTTGAGCGAACTCGTGGACAAGGGCTACTCGAACTACAACTCGCTACAGGTGGACTTCCGGCAGCGGGCATGGCACGGCCTGCAGTTTGACGCCAACTACACCTGGTCCCACACGCTGGGAATCTCGACTTCGAACAACTGGCAAGGAGCGGTCACCACTTTCACGCTCCGCGACATGCGCCTGAGTTATGGGCCGACTCTGTTCGATATCGCGGATTCGATCCATATCAACGGGACCTACGACCTTCCCTTCGGCAAGGGCAAGCCGTTCGCTAATCGGGGCGGCATCGTAGACAGAGTGGTGGGGGGCTGGACACTGGGCTCGATCTTCGCCTTCCAGACCGGCAATCCATTCCTGCTGCAAGGCGGATATAACACCTTCAACGACTACGGCGATAGCGGCGTCGTGTTGAATGGAGTCACGCGCTCGCAGCTGCAAAGCTCGGTGGGAGTCTATCGCATTGCTGGGCAAGCCGCGGTCGACTTCATCAACCCCAAGTACCTGGCCAATTCCGGCACGGGCGGGGGCGCCAACACGGGTTTCATCACTCCGAATACAACGCCAGGGACCTTCGGGCAACTCGTCTGGCTCCACGGCCCTCACTACATCAACGACGATCTCTCGATCAGCAAACACTTCCCCATCACGGAGCGTGTTCGGTTTAGTCTGCAGGTCGAGATGTTGAATGCGTTCAATCATCCAACATTCCAACCGGGTTCGGGATCTGGCTGCTCCTACTACTGCTACGCCGCAGGAGGAGGCTTCCCGAACGTACAGGCGTTTGGCTTCGGAATAGGTGGAACTTCACCAAGTTACGCCCCGCGCAACATCGAATTTCGAGGCAATATCGAATTCTGAGACGCATTTACGAGCAAGCTAAGATTGACATGCATTCGCCGGGGGCGATGAAAGCCCAAGCCCCCGGGGAGTGCATTTTTTGTTGCCGGGCGTTTCTGACAGGCAAGGAGTCCTGAAACACAATGAATTTCCGATACCGCCTTACGATCGCAGCGTTCGCACTGTTTCTGTTTGCTCTGCCCCCAGCCCTCGCGCAGGGCACTCTGGCGGATTATCAGCGGGCGCAGCAGTTTCTTCCGGGGAATCTGCGGCACCGGGTATATACCGCCGATGTGAATCCGCATTGGATCGAAAAGACGAGCCGCTTCTGGTATCGGAAGGAGGCGCCGGCCGGTTCTGAGTTCGTGCTGGTTGACGCCAAGCAGAATACGAGCGCTCCCGCCTTCGATCACGCGCGACTGGCGGCGGCGCTCTCGCATGCCGCGAAACAGGAGTATTCCGCTTCGGCCCTCCCCTTTTACGACATCGAGTTTGTGGACGGCGGGAAGGCGGTTCGCTTCTCCGTCGAAAACGTGCCCTGGACTTGCTCCCTGGCCAACTACGAATGCCAGCGAGATGCGCCGCGAGCGGAGCGTCCGAATGAGGCGCTTTCACCCAATAAGCGCTGGGCCGCGTACGTCAAGGATCACAACCTTTACCTGCGCGACGTCTCCACCGGTACCGAACTGCAGTTGACGCAGGATGGCGTCGCTGCCTGGGACTATGCGACGCCGCTGCCGTCGGTGCGACTGATGGTCGATCAGGGCACGGAAGACGTGAAGCAGGCGGCCGCGGTCTTCTGGTCGCCCGATTCTTCGAAGCTGGTCACCTATCGGATCGACTCCCGCAATTCCGGGCGCTTTACGAGTCTGCAGTTCGTGCCGCCGGATCAACTGCGGCCCAAGGCCTACAGCTATGTTTATCCGCTGCCAGGAGAAGTGCTGGCGAAGGCGGAGCCCATCATTTTTGACATTCAGTCGGGCAAGCGGATTGACGTGCATTCTGCGTCCCTTGAGCTGCCTTTTCAGGACGGTCCGGGTTTCGAGTGGTTCCCCGACAGCAAGAGCTTCTACTACGACGACGACGAACGGGGATACAAGGCCAAAGAATTGCGCGTGGTTGACGCCTCGACCGGAGAGCAGAAGGTTCTGGTGCGCGAACAATCGGACTCCTATGTCGATCCCGGCGAAACGTCCTTCCACTTCGTCGAAGGAAGCGGCGAGATTCTCTGGACTTCAGAACGAGATGGGTGGAATCATCTGTATCTCTACTCTAAGAGCGGCCAGCTGGAAGATCAGATCACGCAAGGACCGTGGGTCGTACGCCAGGTTGAGCACATCGACGAGAAGAATCGGCGCGTCTATTTTTCTGCGAGCGGACACGAGAAAAACGAAGACCCATACCAGGTTCATCTCTACGGCGTGGGGTTTGACGGCAAGGGACTGCAACTGCTTTCGCCGGAGAATGCGGATCATTCCGTCAACTTCGCGCCCGATGGGGCGTTTTTTGTGGATAGCTATTCGCGACCCGACTTGCCGGGAAAGGCGGTTCTGCGCCGGACAAAGGACGGCTCGGAAGTGCGCGTAATGGAGACTTCCGACGTCAGCGAGTTGACCAAGACAGGATGGAAGCCTGCGGAACCGTTTCAGGGGAAGGCGGCGGACGGCACAACCGACTTGTACGGACTGATCTGGCGTCCGTCGAATTTCGATGCCGCCAAGAAGTATCCCATCGTTGAATTTGCTTACACCGGGCCGCAATCTTTTTTTGTGCCCAAGACATTTGGCGTCAGCTTCTGGCTTCAGCCGATGGCCGAACTGGGCTTCGTCGTTGTAATGGTAGATGGCCGCGGCACGGCGGGGCGCTCCAAGGCTTTTCATCAGGTTTCATACAGAAATCTGGGCGGAGCCTTTGAAGATCATGTGGCGATGATTAAGCAGATGGCGGCCCGCTATCCATACATGGACATAGCGCGAGTCGGAATCTACGGAACGTCGGCCGGCGGTTACGGCGCGGCCCATGCCATGCTGGCTTTCCCCGAGTTTTACAAGGTCGGGGTCTCCACTTCGGGAGATCACGATGCGCGTCTCGATAAAGCCTGGTGGAATGAACTGTACCAGGGATATCCGATCCAGGACGACTACGTTGCCCAGTCCAATGTGACCATGGCAGGCCGGCTCCAGGGTCATCTGCTTTTGGAGCATGGAGACGTCGACGACAACGTGCATCCGGTGGAGACGATGCGCTTCGTCGATGCGCTCATGAAGGCGAACAAGAACTTCGACATGCTGTTCGTGCCCAACATGTTCCATGGTGAGAGCGGAGAGCATGCGCTGTATCTGGTGCGGCGGCGTTGGGATTACTTTGTGCAAAACCTGCTCGGCGTAACCCCGCCCTCCAATTTCGAAATCAAAGAGGACCGAGAGGCTGGCGGCGGGAGACGCCGCCGGCGCTGAGCGCAATCGCTCGGTGCGGTTCGAGGTGAGAGTTTCTACTATGGATCGACGAGATTTCCTGCAGGGTATCGCGGCCACCGCGGCCGGGCTCCAAGTCTTGCCCAGCAAGGCCGGCGCGGCCGTGGATCGGGGGACTCCGACGGCCAAAGAGCGGGCAAGAAGAGTCATACCGAGTGCTGCAATTTCGGTCGAGGGATACACGCTCGTCGCGGAGTTCGAAGCCGACTCCTTGGCCTGGAAGGTGTACGAAGATCTGCGCACACGCGAGGGCGCGCTGGTCTTTCTCTCGTCCGCAGGAGAGTCGCGAGTACTTGCCAAGAGCGCCGAAGCGTCGATGCCGGAGGGGACGCCATATCTGGGCCTCGCGCTCAAAGATATCGGGATCGCTTCGGCCGATTTGCTGGCCGATCGCCTTTTGCAGAATGGTGACCCGGCCCCCGAGGTGGTGAAATCGGCGGCGCCTCCCATGGCCTCGGCCGAAAAGAACCCACGAACCTGGACCACGTTTGTCGGGACCAAAGAGGCTTACGACGTCACTCCTGTCTACCGCAGCGGAAATACCCGGACCTACCATCCGATCCAGTATTCTCCCCAACTTTATGAAGCCCTGAAAGCAGGAAAGCTCCATGATGGCCTGGTCGGGGGATGGATGCCCGCCGTCCGCAAAGTCATCCCCGCATCCGACAACTCTTACTGGGAAGTGATTCTCTTCGGAGATACGGCGCCGAACAAGAATAAGTACATCGTGCACACTTGGCATCGCACCGCGCGGATTCAAGATGGCAAGATCGCCGCGGTCGTGTACGGCCACAGTTATCCCGCCTTCCCGCCTGCCCGGCAAGATCCCAAGCCAGAAGAGTTCTACCGCGCGCTGCTCGAATTTGCCGACTATTGGGAGCAGCAGCTTCATGATTTTGCGCCCACGTCGCTGCCTGACGATGCCTGGATCGACATGTCGAGACACGCCTTCGTCAAGGAGTTAATGACGCGCCCCGGCGGCGTGTATCCCAAGTACGGGGCCGTCGACCGCGACTATGCCGGCTCAGAATACGACGGCTTCCAGGACATATTCACCAGCGCCATCTATACCAATATGGAGTGGGGCCGTCTCGAAACCGCGCGGCTTTTTATCGACAACTATTTCTCCGAATACGTTGACGCAAAAGGCATGGTCGACATGCGCGGCCCGGAAACGGCGCAGTTCGGCATGACCCTTTCGCTGTTGGCGCGGTACTTCAACTACACGCGTGACGGTGCGCTGCTGTTGAAACACAAACCGAAGATCGAGGCGACGGCGAAGTTGCTCGCCGCTATGCACGATGAAAGCCTTCGCCTGCCGGAGGACAATCCTGGGTATGGCTTGATCCGGGGGTGGAGCGAGTCGGATTCGTGCCTGAGCCAGAACCCGTCCCTGTACTGGCAGCCGTATTACGCCAACAGTGCGTTCGCTGCTCGCGGCTTTAGGGACATCTCGCCGGTCTGGATGGCGCTGGCGCAAACTGCTTCCAGGCCGGATATGAAGAAGCTGGCGCAGGACTGGCTGAAGCGCAGCAAGGTCCTCCAGGACCGGACCGTCGCCAGCGTTGAGAGGAATATCCAGAACGACAAGACACCGCCCTACATCGGCATATTCCCCGGCACCACGCTTACCTTCCGCGAATCGCTGGAGAAGGAACGCCCTAGCCCGCAGCAGTGGCCGCATCGTCCTTATGCAGAACTGCTGCAGGCTGACATTTTGCCGCCGCGGCTGGCGAACCTGGTCATTGATTGCATGCGGGCCTACGGAGCTACCACGCTGGGCGTGGTGGCAAACGTGTGGCGGTTTCAGGGAGATGGACGGGAAATCCTGGGCTTTATCTCCTACGGCTACGCACAGATGCTGCTGCGACTGGACCGGATTGAAGAGTTCCTGCTGTTTCTCTATGCGCACCGCTATCATGCCCATACGCGCGGAAGCTGGACCGCCGGCGAAGTAACGGGAATTACGGGCGATTCCGGGACGTATTGCGTTCCCGCGCAGCAGACTATTCCGCTACTCATGAGATGGATGCTGGTGCTGGAAGACTCGGATGAAGACCGGCTGTATCTGGCAAAGGGGGTTCCACGGGAGTGGGTCGGCTCCGGCAAAGAGATCCGGATCGAGCATGCTCCGACCCGCTGGGGACGTGTTAGCTTTAAGCTAAAGACGAATCCTGAAGCGAAGTCCGTGGTAGGGCAGGTGGAATTGAGCGGCACGGCGGCTCCAGGAGAAATTCAGTTCAAACTCCGACTTCCGGCGCAGATGCAGCTGGCCAGCGCAGCGGTCAATGGTCAGCCTGCCACGCTGCAGGGAGTTCACCAGGACACGGTCATTATCAAAACGGGCCACCAGAGAAAGTTCGAAGTTGTGGGCCGTCTTGGCTAAAGATGAAGCAATTCATGTTGCGCGCACTTCCTCTGGTAATCCTGATCGCTTCCCTGCTGACCACGGGGTGCGGCGGAGGCGGCAGTTCCGTGACGCCTCCGCCCGGGCCGGGCAGTCTCACGGTCACCGTTACTGGTGTGCCCTCCGGCAGCACGGCCAGTATCGTCGTGAGCGGACCGTCCGGTTTCAGCCAGACGATTACCCAGACCACTACTCTGACCGATCTGTCTCCGGGAACTTACAGCCTTGCGGCCCCGATTCTTACACCCACCTCCGGCACCTCCCTGACCGTGCCCGTCTATTCATCGAACCCGGCGACGGTGAGCGCAGGAACGACCGCTACCAGCGCCGTTGCCTATGGATCGCTGCCTCTATCTTGGACGTCGCTTGGTCCCCGGCACATTTACACCAATTTCTTGTCCGGAACCTATGGCGCAGGCCAGATCGCGGCAATTGCCGTCAACAATGCGAATCCCTCGATCATTTATGCCGGCTGCGCGGGGTGGTTCGGTCCCGCCAGTTCGACTGGAATCTACAAGACAACGAATGGCGGAGTAAACTGGACGCCTTCCGATACGGGCTTGACCGACCCTGCGGTTGCCGTCATCTGGCTCGACCAGGCCAACCCCAATATTCTGGTGGCTGGAACGTTGAACATCGGACTGTTTCGCAGCACGGATGCGGGGGCGAACTGGCAGGCGGTTTCTCCCGCCTTTGGTCCAACCACAGCACTCTTGCAGGTCGGGTCTTCGTTATACGCGGGAACTTCTCAGGGAATTGCATTGTCTCAGGATGACGGAGCTACGTGGAATCTGATCGAGCCTGCCACGGCGTGGATTCAAAGCCTGGCTGCTTCCGGGACTTATATCTATGCCGGACGTGGTGACGGCGCGGTGATAGTACAGAGCAATCCGGGAGCAACGTGGCTTATCAGTCAGCCACTCGCCTTTGACGGGAACAACTCCATCAGCGCCGATCCGGCAAATCCTCTCCACGCGATCGCGGTGGAGCAGGGCTACTACGAAACTCCTGATGTTTGGGAAACTCAGGACGGCGGTAATACCTGGCAATCCTATAACCCTATGCAGTGGGCCATTCAGTACCTGGCCTTCGATCCTTCGGATGCGACCGGACAGACGGTGTACGCGGGTGCGGACTACCAGTTCACCGGATCGGCCGACGGCGGTCTGACATGGACTCAGCTCACTTCTGCGGGGGATTTACGAATCGTTGTTCCTAAGTTCGGTGGTGCCCCTGGTTTGACGGTTGCCGGATCGGATCAGGGTATCTTCTCAAGCACCGATGGCGGCAATAGCTGGACGAGTCTGAACGGTGACTTGACTACCTCACTCGCCTACTGGATTGACATATCAGGGAATACGATTGTCCTGGCCATGCAGGACTATTCCATGATCTCCAGCTTTGATGGAGGCAATACCTGGACCAACTCGCAGAGCGCGAATACTCCTTGTGGCGAAGGCGGTCTGGTTCTGATCAATCCCGGGAACCCTCAATTTGTGTACAACTACAACCCCGCGTGTGGGTTTTGGGTCTCTACCGACGGCGGAATGAACTACCAGAGCTTGAACTCGGTCCTCGATGCGCCGCAGTACCCTTGTTGCAGCCCGCAAGTCATTGCCGTCGATCCACAGGCGCCAGCCCATGTGTTCGCCGCGGCTCAGGCCTGGAACACGACACCGCCGAGACCGCAGGGTATCTTTGAGAGCACCGATTCCGGTGTCAGTTTTGCTTTGAAGTGGCCCACGACCCAGGTGCCATCGCTCGTCGCATTCGACCCAACGAATGACAAGAATGTTTTTGTCGGCCAACAAGACGGGACCCTGCAAGTCAGTCACGACGGCGGAGAAACCTGGACTTCCACCTTGCTGGGCGGCACCGGGACGTCGAGCGAACCGGTCTCAAGCTGGCCAGTTTCACTTTCGATTAATCCGGCTTCGCCCAATCTTGTGATGGTAGGAATGTCTGGTCCACCCGAGCAAAGCGACGGCGGAGTTCTTTTCAGCAGCGACGGCGGAAGTACCTTTACGCCGGCGAGCGCCGGGCTGGGACCCAATCCGCTGTTATATCCGCAGCCCTGGCCGGATCCGCTCTTTGCGGTTGCTTACGATCCGAGCGGATCGGGCCTGGCGGCAGCAGCGCGCTGGGATGGAATCTACTTGTCGAGCGACAACGGCGGGCATTGGGTAAGTGCGCAGGGCAACGCTGTGCCCATCGGCTTTACCGACATAAAGTGGGCCAGTGGCAGCGTCTACGCCACCACGTTCGGAGAAGGTGTGGTGCAGTTACCCGTTCAGATACAGACTTCGCAAGCTTTAATTCGAAAGCGTTAATAAAACTCCACGTAACCGCGCACCTAAAGGCGGACCGAAAATGATCTCTCCACTATCGAGACGACAATTTGTTACCACCACTGCCGCGCTGGCCGCCTCCGCCTTCGTCCCACGGCGCCTGTTCGCAGCTGCGCCTTCCGGAACCCAGCGCATTGTGATTCGCACCGATTCAGAAATCGGAACCGTGCGCCCTGAATTCCACGGGCACTTCATCGAGCATCTCGGTTCTTGTGTCTATGGCGGGTTGTGGGTGGGAAAGGATTCGCACATTCCGAACCTCAACGGATATCGCAAGCAAGCAGTGGAGTATCTGCAGGAACTGGGGGTGCCGGTCTTGCGCTGGCCCGGTGGCTGTTTTGCCGACGACTATCACTGGCGTGACGGCATCGGCCCTGCTGCCAAGCGGCCCAAGCGCGTGAACATTCATTGGGGAGAATACGTCGAGGACAACAGCTTTGGAACGCACGAGTTCATCGGCTTGTGTCGCCTGCTGAACGCAGAGCCGTATTTTGCCGGCAATGTCGGCAGCAGCACGCCCCACGAACTGCGCGACTGGATCGAATACTGCAACTATCCTTCCGGCAGCACGCTGTCCGACGAACGCGCCGCCAACGGTTCTGCTGAGCCGTTCCGCGTCCGCTACTGGGGCGTGGGCAACGAGAGCTGGGGATGCGGCGGAAATATGCGGCCGGAAGAATATGCGCGTCTGTACCGCGATTTCGCAGTTTATTGCCGCAATTTCGGAGGAACGGACCTGTTCCTGGTCGCCAGCGGACCCTCCGGCAACGATTCCCGCTGGTCGCGCGGACTGATGGACGGGCTCGGCTGGGAACGGCCGCAGGGTGTATCCATGCACTACTATTCGGGCGGCGCCGATCGTTCCACCACCTTCACAGCCGACCATATGAGCGAACAATTCGCATCCTATCTGAAGGTGGAGGAGGCGATCGTTCAGCAGCGCGCCGTCCTCGACAGCTACCAGAAAGGTAAGGAGATTGGCCTCATCCTCGACGAGTGGGGCGTGTGGGACGACATCCCGGAAGCAGACGAAAGGCGCTACGGGAAACTCTGGCAGCAGAGCACCATGCGCAGCGCCATTGCTGCCGGACTGGGGCTGAACATCTTCAACCGACAGGCCGACAAGCTATACATGTGCAACATTGCGCAGATGGTTAATGTGCTGCAGTCCCTTCTGCTGACGGATGGTCCCGAGGGCGAGCATTGCGTTCGAACCACGACCTACCACGCCTTCTCACTGTTCAAGCCGCATCGAACGAAGACTACGGTTCGCGTCGAATCCGGCGATTCGTCGCCCTCAGGGCTTTCCGTCTCCGCTTCGAAGAGCGATAAGGAACTGGTGGTGACGTTGGTCAATCCGCGCCACGACGTTGACCTGCAAGTCGAGTGCACGCTGAAAGGAGTGAACCCGAGCCCAGGCACGGCGCAGATATTGCACGATGCCGAGTGGAATGCGTGCAATACGTTTGATCACCCTGATCGCATCGTCCCTAAGCCGCTGACACTTCGGGTGGATGGGTCCCAGGTTCATCTTGATTTGCCGCGCTTGTCGGTGGCGACCGCTGTGCTGCCGATTGGTTAAGGCGAAGTCAAGACTCCAACTGTCGATTGTCGTCGCCCGAATCGGCCTGGGCCGCAGTTCGCTTTTGCTCGACCGCTTGCTTCAAGGATTCACCAGCGTTCAGGATGTGGAGGCGCAGGAGTTTGCAGGCCCCGCTCACGTCGCGCTGGCGACATAATTCCAGCATCTGGTGATGCTCTTCGTTTGCCCGCTTCATGCCATGCGTGAGATATAACTGCAAGCGCGTGTAGCGTTCGCCGCTGTTATTGACATTCCTGATGATGGCCATGAATCGCGGCTGATGTGCGCGGCTATACAGAATGGAATGGAACTGCCAGTTCAATCTTCCCCACGAAGAGACGTGATCATCCCGCCGGAGTTCGCTGACATACTTGCGCAACACGGCTTCGGCTTCGGAAAAGTCATCTTCTGTGAGGTGAGGAATCGAAAGCTTCAAGACCTCCGGTTCGAGCAGGGCCCGAATCGAGAAGAGCTCTCCAATATCGTCAGGAGAAAGAGCTGGCACGACAGCACCGCGGTTCGGGACGATGGCGATCAGACCCTCGGCGTCCAGTTGCCGGAGGGCTTCGCGAACTGGGATGCGGCTCACGTGATACTGGCTGGCAATCGCGTCCTGGCGCAGTTGAGCACCCTCGGGGATTTCGCCACGGATGATCTGATCGCGAAGCTTATCGGCTACGGCCGAGGTAAGCGATTGGCGCGGAATGGCTGAATCCGGTGCAGTTTCTAGACGCATTCGAGTGGATTCTTCCCGGAGAACTCGCCCGTTCCTCCCCTTGGCAACACTTTACTATAACGCATATTGTATGCAAAAAGACGTGCTACCGTTCCGCTGGCCCAGGAGGAACGTGCTCTTCCAGATAGCGCCCGAGCAGAGAATAGAGGTGGTACGCCGTTCCCTGGCCTTCGGCGATGGCGTGGGTGCGTCCCGGGTAAGTCATGAAATCAAACGGTTTGCCCAGTTCGATCAGCCGGTTAACCAGCAACTCCGCGCCTTGGTAATGCACGTTGTCATCGCCGGAGCCATGCACCAGTAATAACTTGCCCTGAAGTCCTTCGGCAAAGTTGATGGAAGATCCCGCCTTGTAGCCTTCGGCGTTGTCCTGCGGCAGTCCCATATAGCGTTCCTGATAGATGCTGTCGTACAAACGCTGCTCCGGCACGGGAGACACGGCCATACCAACCTTGTAGATTTCGGGATGGCGAAACATGACGTTCAGCGTATTGGAAGCGCCGCCGCTACGGCCCCAGACCGCAATCCGGGTCGTATCAATGTACGGATGCGTCCGCTCCAGGGCCTCCAGAGCCAGGGCCTGCTCTTTGGAGGACAGCACTCCAACGCTGCCGTACACCACCTTGCGCCAGGCGCGTCCCTTTGGCGCTGGCGTCCCACGATTGTCGAAGCTGACGATCAGATAACCTTCTCGTGCCAGGGCGCGATGAAAAACACCGTTCCACCCGTCCCATCGATCAACCACGGTTTGCGCCGCCGGTTCGCCATACACGTAGACCAGAATCGGGTACTTCTTAGCAGGGTCGAAGTTCGGCGGCTTCATGAGCCAGCCGTCCAGGACCACGCCCTCGCCAATATCCACATGCAGAAACTCGGTTGGAGCGGCAACCAGCTCTTTGAGGTTCGAACCGAGCTTTGCGTTGTCCTCCAGAATCCGCTGGGTTGCATGGTCGGGAAGCCGCACCAGATCGGTCACGGGCGGCGTATCGAAACTGGAGTACGTGTGGATCGCCCAGCGTAAGTCCGGCGAAACTTCATAGGAGTGCGTGCCCGGCTGGTTCGCCGGCGATAGCCTTTCGGGCTTGCCCTTTCCGTCAATTCGGGTGCGGTAGAGGTATCGTTGGGTAGCGTTCTCGGGAGATGCCAGGTAGTACAGCCACTCTTCCGCCGGATCGATTCCCACAACCGAGATGACGTCGAAAGCACCGGGCGTTACCGGCCGCACTTGCTTGCCGTCCCGCGAGATCAAGTAAACATGCCGCCAGCCGTCTTGTTCGCAGAGCCAAACGAAATCCGCTCCGCCATGGACCCATTTCAGATCATCCACTACGTCCACCCATGCCGCGTCCCGATCCTGGTAGACGGCATGCACCACACCTGTCTTCACGTCGGCGAGTAAGACATCGTTCGTATTCTGCAGACGATTCAGATGCTCGAGAACCAGCGTGCCGGAATCGCCGGCCCATTCCATGCGCGCAATATAGTTGTCATTCGGATAGCCAGGAACTTGCATCCATCGTGTTTCCCCACCGATGGCAGGCACGACACCGACACGAACCGAAGAATTCTGAGTTCCAGGCAGCGGGTAGGGGATCTGACGGACCGTGGGATACACGCCGAGTTGCGGATAGGGGATGCCGGTCTCGATTCTGCTGGGCGGTCCCGTGTCATAGGCCAGGGCAAAGTTCTTGACGTTGCTGGTATCAAACTGCCAGTAGGCAATACGCTGGCCGTCGGGACTCCAACGAAAGCCGTCGCGAACGGAAAACTCTTCCTCGTAAACCCAGTCGGAGGTGCCGTTCACGATCTTCTCCGACCCGTCGTTTGTGAGGCGCGTCGCCACTCCGCTTTCGATATCCTCAACAAAAATGTTGTTGAAACGCACATAGGCGACGTTCGAACCGTCGGGAGAGAATTTGGCGAACATAAGAGAAGACAGAGGTCCGCCCGCTCCCAACTTGCGCAGTGTTCCTGACTTTCGGTCGAGGACCCAGTAGTCGCCGCGCGTGTTCTCGCGCCAGACACGTCGTGAGTTGGTGAAGATCAAAACGCGCTTCATGTCCGCCGACCAGTCATAGCCTTCGATGGCCAGCGGCTTATCACTTCCGGGCGGTGTGAGCTGCGATGCCGCAACCAGAACCTCGCGCGCCGCCGTCGCAGTGTCGTAGCGCACGATGTCACGCGCACCTTCTGCCTTGGCGGAGGGCTCCAGAGTCGTATAAGAGGTTCCTCCGTTCAGCCAGCGTGCCGGCCCAAACGACTTCACCGCAAAGTCTTTGGTAACGAACTCCCGATGCAAAAGGTCAACCAGAGCGGGGGACTGGGCGTAGGCGACCGCCGGAGCGAAGCCCACAACCGCCAGCCAAGAGAAGATTCGCAGCCGCAGTCCCCGAGATTTTCTGATTCTGGCGCATTCAATTATGTGCATGCCCAATCCTCCGATAAGTTGGAACATCGATCATTCCGGCTTCTGAAACCCTGCTTTTTGAGGTGGCGGAGGCGGCGCGGCCTGAAGGCGCTGCGTCCAGCCGATCAGTTTGTAGACAGGTATCCCGAGGAGCACAATCAACAACCCCGGCCAGGTGGTCGAGGGACGATAGACAAATAGGACAATGAGAATGACCGTTGCCGCAAGAATGTAAAACGCGGGAACGAAAGGATATCCCAGAGTGCGATAAGGCCGTGGCGCGTCCGGTCGCAAGACACGAAGGCGGAACACCCCGGCGACGGTGAGCACGTAGAAGATCAAGGCAGAGGAGATGACGTATTCGAGCAGGTTGCTGTAGAGGTTTCCCCAGGAATGGCTGGCGGGCACATAGATACGGGGCAGCACCAGGAGCGCTGCCCATAGCCCCTGCAGCTTCAAGGAGGAAGCCGGCACGCTGGCGGCGTTAAGTCTGCCGGCAAACGGAAAGAAGAGTTTCTGCCGAGCCATCGCGTAGTAGACGCGGGCACCGGTGAGGGTTAGAGCGTTGATCGTGCCGAAAGTCGAGATCATGATAGCGGCGGCCATCACGCTCGATCCCGCGCGGGGAAACATGGCTTCGAGAGTAGCGGTTCCCACGCGATCTGCGGGAGCGTGCTGGATGGCCTCCAGCGGCAGCGTGACCATATAGGCCACATTGGCCAGGACATAGAGCGCGATCACGATGGTTGCGCCCATAACCATGGCGCGCGTAACGTTGCGTTCCGCTTTTCTCACTTCGGCTGCGGCGAAGGCGATGTTGTGCCACGAATCGGCGGAGAACAACGACCCGGTCTGGCTCAGGCAGATGGCTACGAACAAGCCAAAAGCGGTTGTGGCGTCCAGCCCGCTTCCCAGCGAATCAACCGCGTGAGGGTGCCAGGGGCTGCTGAAATTCGCGGAGACTGCCGCAGAGTTGCGCCCGTAGAAAATCCCCAGCACAATCAGACTTCCCAAGGCGCCCGTCTTGGCGACGGTGAAAACGTTCTGGATGGCCTTTCCATAGCGAAGGCCCAGCGTGTTGCCGAAGGTCAGCAGAGCGATGACGCCGATGGCGAGCAATTGTGCCGTGGAAAGGGACACGGCGTAATGCGTCGAAAGGCGAAGCGGCGGGATCAGGTATCGCTCTTCAGAGACGAGCGGCCAAAGCACGCCAGAAAAGCGCGCGAAAGCGACCGCTACGGCGGCAATCGTTCCGGTTTCAATGACCGAGAATAACGTCCAGCCGTAGAGGAATCCCCACAGTGGAGAATACGCTTCCCGCAGGTAGATATACATGCCACCCGCGTGAGGCATCATGGCGGAGAGTTCTCCGTAACAGAGAGCACCCGCAATGGTCAGCACGCCGGCTACGCCCCAAGCCACCAAAAGCCAGCCAGCGCTTCCCACATGGCGGGCCATCTCCGCGGGAACAATGAAGATGCCGGAGCCGATCATGGCCCCGACCACGACCATGGTTGAGTCGAAGAGGTTCAGGCCGCGGGCAAACTCCGGACTGGGTGACTCTCGTGAGGGCTGCGTCACGGCGAGCCTCTGCCAGCCGAGGCCTTGAAGTCAGCGACTCCGACCTTGACCACTGTGCCGCGCCTGGGCGGATTTCCCGCGGACTTGCCTTCGCCGTCCGGAGCGGGAGGCGGCTTTTCGGTCCAAGCCCCGTAAACCCGGCCGTCAAACGCGGCCAGTCCGGTGTAGTCTCCGAAAAAAACGCCACCCGCTTCGAACGGCTCGGTGGTCCACGCGTAGTTCATGAAGCTGCTCCCGCCATCGGTGGAACGGGCTAACACTACGATCTGTTTTCGCCCTTGCGGGTCCCCGCGCCGGTCATAAAACAGAACACTGGCTGAGCCGTCTACGGGATCGACTGCCAGCCATTGGAAGAACTGGTCGGCGCCATTGTGAACGGCGTCATTGTTCACTCGCACTGGCGCAGACCAGCTGCGGCCCTGGTTCGAGGAAGTCGCGCAGAAGACGTCAAGATCGCCGTTGCGATAGTCGCTCCAGGTCACGTACATTCGCTCGCTCTTCGGATCGATGGCAATTTGCGGGAAGCCATTGGCGCGGTCCAGCGTTTGGATGGCAAACATGATGGGCGCGGTATGGATGATAGCGCGGGCGCGGGAGAACGTCTTTCCTCCATCCCGCGACGAGGTCAGGAAGAGATCGTTGTCCTGACTCCACACAGCGTAGAACGTGCCATCGGGCGCGACCGCCCCGTCGAATCCTTCTGCTGCGCCGTTGTCGTCCCGGGGCAGACCAGGATGGCGGTCGATTTCGAGTGGCTTCGACCACGTTATCCCGTCGTCGGTCGAGCGCGAGAGCATGATCTCGGAATCGACCAAAGTCCATCGTGTCCATCCCACGTAGAGATTCCCGGCATAGCGGCTCGCCGTATTGTCCGCGACAATGTACGGCTTGTCCTCAAACGGAATGCCCGGTTCGGTGGGATGTTCGATGACCGGGACGTGGTTCGCATCCCAGGTCTTCCCGCCGTCGAGCGACCGCCGTACGAACAGACCGCTGCGCGATGCGCCGTGCGCCCAATAGTTGAAGCTGCCCAGTTTGTCGAAGGCCATGTAGCAGATAAAAGCGTGCCCCTGCTGGTCGAAGGCTACCGAGACGTCACCGGAGACCTTGTAGTTCGGCGGCTCAACGCCCGTTGCCACTTGCCAGCTATGACCGGCGTCCCACGAAAAAGCAGCGTGCGCATTATCTTGAAAAACAGCGACGACCTGCTGCGGATTCTTAGGATTGACGGCGACCCCTGGTTCGGTGAAGTAACCAGGGCTTGGGGTAAGAGAGAACACTTGAGCACCAGGAGCCTTGGCGAGTTCCTGAGCGTGCATCAGGGCCGGCACGCCCGCGAGAATGATGAGCGAGATTAAGATGAGCCAGATTAAGATGAGCGAGGATAAGGCCCTGCCATCAAAAAGATGTGCCAACCACTCAGCACCCGTTCCCTTATGCATTTCTTTCTGGTTCCTCCTGCGACTCCACTGCGGGCGAAATGCCGAACATCTGCCCGGACACCGGCCCGGGGACAACGTCGCCAGCTTTGCCGTGTGCTCGGACCTTTCGTCCCGCCAGCCAATTAAGGTACTATGCTCGCGGAATTGGATAAAGTATAAAATTGCAACGCGGTTGCCCCTTGCACTTCCCGAAGACAACCGAGAAAGGGCCATCTCCGTGAGACGTTTTTCCTCATTTCTGTCTGCAATCCAATGCATTTGCCTGGCACTCAGCTTGTTGGCGATGTCGCAGCGATCGGCGGCTCAGGAGGAAAAGAAGAGGCTTCCTCCCACCCCGGGCCCCATGCTCAGCGGGGGTACGCAGGATTTCGATACTCCTGACTTCAGCCTCACACTGGTTCGTTCTTCGCAGACGGTTGCGGCTCTGAAGCCGAAGGGCTCCGGCGATTTCGATTTCACTCCAGGCGACCTCCTGGTTGAGCGTTCCAAGGACGGATTTTTCCACCTTGGCGATGTCACCCTGCGTCTCCGCGCCGGAACCTCCGGAGACTGGAAGAACTATTCCACCGCCGCCGCACGCCATCCCATCACGGCTCTTCCTCCCGGCAAAGACATTCTCGCCGCCGCGGATCTGGCGCCCACTTTGCCGGCCGACATTCCTCTCGAGATCACGCGCACTTGGCTGATCGAGTCAGGAAAACTCGTGCTGCGCTTCACCCTGAAGAACAAGTCTTCGGAGACCATACAGATCGGGGCGCTCGGCATTCCGATGATCTTCAACAATGTCCTCAACGAGCGCTCGCTCGACGATGCGCATGCCAAGTGTTCTTTTTACGATCCGTACATTGGCGAAGATGCCGGATATCTGCAGGTCACGCGATTGAGCGGCCACGGGCCGGCTCTCGTGGTCGTGCCCGACGGCAAGACACCGTTCGAGGCTTACAGCCCGATTCTGGATCACCCCGGACGCAGGGGTGCGAAACCCGTATTCACCGATCCAACGCCGCGAGGAATCACATTCGAGGGGTTCTACGAATGGATGGTCCACAGCCAGGCCTACGCCGAAAATGAGTGGAAAGCGGCGCAACCCTGGAACCCTCCGACAGCCCTGAGCCTTGCGCCGGGAGAGTCAAGAACGTACGGGATCAGGTTCCTGCTTTCTGATTCGATCCGGGATATCGAGAAGACGCTCGCGGAAAACGGGCGGCCCGTCGCGGTTGGCATTCCGGGCTACATCCTTCCCATGGACATTGATGCTCGTCTATTTCTGAAATCGCCGAAGAGTGTCAGATCGATGAAGGTAGAGCCCGAAGCGGCGCTTTCCATTAGCGAAAACGGTTCTGCCGGTGGCTGGAGAGCCTATACCCTGAAGGGCAAGACTTGGGGCCGCTCGCTCCTGGCCGTGACGTATGACGACGGTTCCGTTCAGACGATTCACTATTTCGTGATCAAGCCCGCAGCGCAAGCCGTGGCGGATATGGGTCGCTTCCTCACCACCCGGCAATGGTATGTGGATGCCAGCGATCCCTTCCACCGCAGTCCATCCGTCATGACCTACGATCGCGAGGCCAACCAGATTGTTATGCAAGACAGTCGTGCCTGGATCGCCGGGCTCGGCGACGAGGGCGGAGGCGGAGCCTGGCTCTCGGCCATCATGAAAGAGCTGGTTCAGCCCAACCAAGAGGAACTCGAAAAGCTGCAGCAGTTCGTGGACAAAGTTGTGTGGGGCGGGCTGCAATACAAAGACGGCCCGCAGCAATATGGCGTGCGCAAGAGTCTCTTCTACTACCAGCCCGACGAGATGCCGCCCGGCTACTACCGCAGCGACCTCGACTGGAGATCGTGGACAAGTTGGAACAAAAAAGCATCCGAACAGGTTGACCGCTCGTTCGATTACCCGCACGTGGCGGCGGCCTACTGGGTGCTCTATCACCTGGCCCGCAACCACGACGGCTTGGTGACCAGTCATCCCTGGGATTGGTACCTGAGCCACGCCTATGAAACGTCGATCGCAATGACCAAGTTCGCTGACGGTTACGCAGCCTTCGGGCAGATGGAGGGAGACATTTTTCTTCAGATCCTCACCGACCTCAAGCGGGAGGGCAGGAAAGAACAGGCCGACTCGCTGGAAGCGAAGATGCGGGCCCGTGCCGAACACTGGAGTACACAAGCCTATCCCTTCGGCAGCGAGATGCCCTGGGACTCGACCGGCCAGGAGGAAGTCTACGCGTGGACGAAGTATTTCGGTTATCAAGACAAGGCCGAGGTGACCCTCAATGCGATACTCGGCTACGATCCGGCGATCCCGCACTGGGGTTATAACGGGAGTGCGCGGCGTTACTGGGACTTCATTTTCGCAGCCAAGGATCGTCGCCTGGAGCGGCAACTGCACCACTACGGTTCGAGCATCAACGCGATCCCGCTGCTAGCCGAGTATCGCGAGCATCCCGACGACTTCTATTTGCTGCGCGTGGGCTACGGGGGAACCATGGGCGCCCTCACCGACATCGACGAGGAGGGTTTCGCCTCGGCCGCGTTCCATGCTTTCCCCGACATGCTGAAGCCAGATCCGCTGTCCGGCGATTACGGACCTAATTTCTTTGGCCATGCCTGGAACACTGCGACGTACGTCGTAGATCATCCTCAGTTTGGGTGGTTGGCGTTTGGCGGTAATGTCAAGCTAGAGGGCGACTGGGTAAAACTCTCTCCACTCGATTCCTCGCGTTCGCGGGTTTACCTGGCGCCGTTGGGCTTGTGGCTCACGCTGGATGCCGGAAATTTCGAAACGGTAGAAGTGAACTCTAAGACCGGTTCCGTGCGCGTGGGACTCGCTCCGGCCACACCGTTTACGCGGGCCGCGCGCCTGCGCGTGGAGCAACCCGCGAAAGCAAAAACCGGCGTCTATCGCCCGGTGAAGACACTGAATTCCGAACGGGACGCATGGGTTGTGCCGCTGGGCGAAACAACCACATGGGTGGACCTGGAGTTGAGGCCATAGGCCATACCTAACCCAAGCTCTACTGACGCGATTATCCCCACAACTCCTCTCACACTTCGGTGAGCTCGGGGATGGCGGCAGCGAACGACTCATGTTCCGTGCGGGCGATAATCTCGTCCTGCAGCGCGCGGGTGAGATCGCAAAAGTAATCACTGTATCCGGCAACCCGTACGATGAGGTCGCGGTATTTTTCGGGCTCCGCTTGAGCCGCTCGCAGAGTTGCCGCAGTGACTACGTTGAATTGGATATGATGTCCATCCAGCCGGAAGTACGATCGCACCAGGTGTGCGATCTTGTTGAGCCCCTCGCCTTTCGCCAGATGCGGAGTGAACTTCTGATTCAGCAGGGTCCCGCCGGTCCGCAAATGATCCATCTTGGCGGCTGACTTGATGACCGCCGTCGGCCCGTGCCGGTCGGCGCCCTGCACCGGAGAAATGCCGTCGGAAAGGGGCGTCCGCTCTTTGCGGCCGTCCGGAGTCGCTCCGGTCATCGATCCGAAATAAACGTGACAAGTGGTGGAAAGATAATTGACCCGGTAGCAGCCGCTCTTGGTGTTCGGGCGCCCGTTCACCTCATCGAAAAAGGCGTCGAACACATCCTGCAGGATTGCGTCGGCATAATCGTCGTCATTGCCGAACTTGGGCGTTTTGTTCCACAGCAGCTGGCGCGTTTTTTCGTGTCCCTCAAAGTTGCGGGCGACGGCATCCAGCAACTGGTCCATGGTCAGAGCCTGGCGATCGAATACGTGGTATTTGATCGCTGCCAGGCTGTCGGTACAGGTGGCTGGTGCAACACCCATGATGTAATTGGTGTTGTAGCGCGGGCCGCCGTCGTTGTAATCCTTCCCTTTTGCAATACAGTCGTCGACAAGGATGGAAAGGAATGGTGCGGGCATGTAGTCCGCATACATCCGTTCAATGATGTTGTTGCCCCGCACCTTGACGTCGATGAAGTGGTGCAACTGCTTCCGAAATGCGTCAAACAGATGTTCGTAGGACGAGAAGTCTCTCGCTTCCCCGGTTTCGATTCCGATTCTTTTCCGAGTGAGCGGGTCCACGCCGTTGTTCAGCGCAATCTCGAGCACCTTGGGCAGGTTGAAGTAGCCGGTAAGAATGTAGGCCTCGGTCCCGAAAGCACCCGTCTCCACGCATCCCGAGGTTCCTCCGCAACGGGCATCTTCCAGCGACTTGCCCTGCCGCAACAACTCCTCGACTACCGCATCGGCATTGAAGATGGAAGGTTGGCCCCACCCCTGCTGCACAATTTCCAGACCACGCCTGAGAAATGTTTCCGGGTTTTTCTTGCTAAGTTGGAGATTGGACGAGGGTTGAAGCAGGTGCATCTCATCGATGACATCGAGAATGAGATAGGTAACGTCATTGACTCCATCGGATCCATCGCGTTTCAGACCGCCATTGTTGATGTTCGCGAAATCGGTGTACGTACCGCTCTCGGCCGCGGTGACGCCGACCTTCGGAGGCGCAGGCTGGTTGTTGAACTTGACCCACAAACATTCCAGAAGTTCCTTCGCTTGTTCCTGGGTCAGTGTTCCCTCTTCCATGTCCTTGCGATAAAAGGGGTAGAGGTGCTGATCGAACCGGCCGGGACAGAATGAATCCCAGGTATTCAACTCCGTCACCACGCCCAGGTGTGTAAACCAGTACGCTTGCAGGGCTTCCCAGAAGTTCCGCGGGGCATGGGCGGGCACATGGCGGCACACCTCCGCCATCTTCTGCAATTCCGATTGGCGCGCCGGATTCGTTTCCGACAATGCCAGCTCCTCCGCCTTCTCGGCATGGCGCTCGGCGAAGCGAATCACTGCATCCGCAGCAATCCCCATGGCGCGCAGTTCATCGCGCTTCGCACAAGCCTCGGGATCACTGAAATAGTCCAGCCGAGATAGAGCCTGCTCGATGTCGAGCTTCAGGTCCAGCAGGCCCTTGCGATAGATGACATCGCCCAGCACCGTGTGTCCTGGCGCTCTCTGTTCCATGAATTCGGTAAAGATGCCGGCCTCGTATGCGGCCTTCCATTCCGCACTCATTTCTGCGAAAATCAGATTTT